>Ga0080004_1111358_pt1 | contig 16778 bp, 14 predicted proteins | sample WasSprMetagenome_FD_69207 | JGI IMG/M metagenome (GOLD analysis project Ga0080004, IMG submission 69207) | Sulfidic aquatic microbial communities from Washburn Spring, Yellowstone National Park, USA - WS (SPADES assembly) (version 2) | ecosystem: Environmental > Aquatic > Thermal springs > Hot... | reverse complement strand
TATTGTCTGGAATATCTCCTGAGTAAACAAGTTTTTTCTCTAAAAATCTCTCTGCACCTCTGCCAGCCCATTTAGAGAAGCTTTTGAATACGTTTGAAAATGTTGTAGTGACTACCGTAGACACCATATCAGCTACCTCTCCGACCAGTGAGCCGATCTCTAGAAATGATGGTCTCTCACGTATCTTATCAGAATATTTTATTATGACCCCTCCCCGCCCTTAAGGGCGAGGTTTCGAACCTCTGGGTCTCGAGTGTTAGCCCTCTGGTGGGGGATTAATGATTTCACACCATTGTGTGACACCAAATAGCTTTCTATTTTTCTTGTTATTATTATTCTGTATCCTGCTCTTTTTGCTATGTTTAATGATGCATTTATATCAGCATTAATTTTTTTATTAGTTTTTCTACATATGTATAGTCCTCTGTATATTCTTCCATTTCTATGTATTTCTCCACATATAGAACATTTTTGGCTAGTATAATCCTCTGGAACAATCTCCATATCTATGCCATATTCAATAAATATATCAATCATCCACAATATTATCTTTCTATACCACCATATGCTAGTGTTGTATTCATTGCCATTGTTTTGTGAAAGCATAATAGGGTATCCAACATATATCTTCATGACTCCTCTACTCCATAATATCTCAGCTAGAAATCTAATAGCTGTTCTATAGAGATGTCTAAGCCTCTCATCTCTCTTATATAATGCTTTAAGATATTTCTCATGATACTCTATCCATGTTGAGATCCCAGCTTTTTTTAATAAATCTCTTATAGATTGGTATGTTGAGATCTCTCTTTTCCACCAGTAATACTCAGACTTAATTATTCCTCCTTTGATGAGCAATGCTGACCCATCTGAAACTACCACAGCAAACAGATTGTTAAGACCTATATCTATAAAAGCCTTTTTGTCTCCAATAGGATCTCTCTGTTTAATAGATCTAGGGTTAAAGATCCTATTTTTCTTATCTTTATAATTAGGCTTTATATAGCCCTTTGGATTTGATTTCGGAGGATCTACACCGACTTCTATAGGTATATAAGCAAACCATCTATTAGCCTCATATATAATCTCAAGCCTCCCCTGTTTGCCCTCCCACTTGATCCTGCCAACATACCTTATACTTAATTTAAAATCTTTGAGAACCAGACGGCCCTCTCCCTTATTGGTAGGCTCTAAATAATATCTATCGTTTCTAATCAACATATAGATCTTCTTTTTTCCTGTAAGTCTATCCTTCCAATATCCTGGTGGAGAAATTTTTCTGATATGAGGCGGTAATCTGTCTTGTCTCTTAAGCTTTAGAAGCTTAAAGAATGAATCCCAGGCCTCCTCATTTTTGTTAATAATCTGACCGGCATTTACGTCTAGAAAATTCTTATATTTATGATAATATCTTCTGTTGATCTCTATTCTCTTCTCAGGCGTCAAATCGTCCTTAAAAAACAGCTTTCTCTTCTCATAATTAAGCTCATTCCACAGCCTCACAGCTGTTAAGCCAATATCAAATAATATCTCTTCCTCATGTTTCTCTGGAAAAAGTCTCAGTCTCACAGTTCTTTTACTGCTTTTCTTTCTCTTCTCAATAAGCTCTCTAAAAAACTGAAGAGGGTCGGGATCTCTGGCGGACACACCTCGGGGATTCCCCCCGCTGGACATTCTGAATCTTCTGCCCGCCAAAGAGCCCGACCCTCAAAAATATTATAAAAACTTATAAAATATACCCCGCCCTAAAGAGCGAGGCTTGCTCTGTTGTCAAAACATCTCTACTCTTCAACTTTATTAAAGGTCTCAGTTTCTTAGGAGCTCTTATACTGATCACATCGCTGATCTCTTCAACAATCTCATTAAAAAGATTAGGATCTATGTCGTCTGATATAGTCAAGTTGACAATGTCTCTAAGAATTAATTTTCTGCCTGAAGATCTTATGTTCTCGAGAAACTCTTTATCTATATAAAGATTTAATCTGTCGCTTATTATCATAGTCTTTGAGATAGTCTCAGCCTCTCTCTTCTCAATAATCTTCTCGGAGACCTCCTTCACCTCCTCCTTCCTCTCAGTTTTAATCTGATTCATGATTTGATATGCTCTTCTGCCAAGATCTGTCAGAACATATTCTCCACGCTCATTTTTTGTGACAAGACCTTCAAGTTTTCTGAGATGAAAAACCATAGTCCCAGTATCTCTAATGTCAAGCTTGTTCATCAGCTCTGAAAATGTCTTAGGAGATTCCTCGGCGAGTATTCTAATGATCTCTCTTCTAATCTCATGTGATAATGCTGTGAATATCTTGTTAACATCTTCTTGAGACACTTGTCTTCCCAATAATAGTTATTATAATCATCATCTAAATACTCTTTTGAAAACAGATCTAATCAGATCTATCTTGAGAAAGATTAGATCTCTCGACAAAAGATTTATAGTTGACGAGCATAGAAAACTTTTTCGGCGAGATCATGACAGAGATATATGCTGAACATCTATCAAAAAGATATTCTAACGGGGTCTGGGGGATTAGAGATGTTAATATCGAGACGAGAAGAGGCGAAGTTCTTGTGTTGCTAGGTCCTAACGGCGCTGGAAAGACTACTACGATAAACATTCTCTCAACATTGATCAGGCCTTCTGGAGGCGTTGCCTATGTAATGGGTTATGATATATACAGTGAGTATAAAAAGATCAGGAGGCACATAGCTTTGATGCCTCAGGGAGGCGGTATAAATGCTTCGTGGACGCCTTTATATGCTGTGAAATGGTATCTTGTTGCAAGAGGATTCAGTATATCAGATGCTGAGAGAGAAGCTAAAAGATGGCTTGAAGAGCTTAAGATGTGGGATCTTAGGAACAGAACTGGTTATGCACTGAGCGGTGGTGAGAGAAGAAGAGTTCTTCTCGCAATGACTCTTGCATCAGGATCTGAAATACTTTTTCTCGACGAGCCCAGCACAGGTCTGGATGTTGAGAGCAAATATATATTGTGGAGTGTGATAAGAAAATATTCTCGGGATAGATGTATAATATATACCTCTCATGAGATGAAAGAAGTTGAGAATATTGCCGACAAGATCCTTTTTATAAATAATGGTATTTCAAAAGGTGGAGGAGATTATAGAAGATTGTTAGAGGATTTCCAATATAAATATAAGATCATTGTTAGATCAGGAGATCTAAAGATTAATAATGATCATATGATGATCAGGACGGGAGATTTTATCAGAATATATTTCAGAGAGAAATCTGAGGCGATAGACTATCTTTATAATATAAAAGATCTTAAGGATGTGAATATTAAAGAGACAGATATAGAAGACGTCTATCTATTCAACATAAGAGAAGAGGGCGAGAGCATATGAGAAGATTAATAATGTTTCTAAGAGGAGTATTAGGAGTAGCTATGTTAGATGTTGCGCCTCTACTTAGACAGCCTGGTTGGATGATACAGGAGGCCAGCATGACTATAGCGTTTATAATAATGCTGTGGGCATTAGGAGGATCTTTCGGATTAAAGAATGCTCTCATAGGAATGATTGTTGCCACAATATTTGGTGTAGGAGTAAACTTGATAGGACAGTCTATAGGCTATGACAAGATCATGAGGATCCTTGATATGTATATAGCTTCTCCAATATCTATACCAAAATATTTCTTAGGGGTATTCTTAGGAGAACTGATATGGTTGCCGTCAATGCTTATTCCTCTCATAACAATCACTTTATTAACAGGTCAACACATGATCTTATTCCTAACCTTATTAGCCTCGCTACCTCTTCTCTTCATCTCAATATCAATAGGGATCTTCATAGGATTCGGCGTTAAAAACCCAACTAATATATCTGCTATAACAAATCCTACAGCATTTATATTATCATTTCTTCCGCCTGTTTATTATCCTGCGACATTTCTGCCACCGATTGTCAGAGAGATCTCTCTTATAACGCCGACGGCTGCGACTGCTGAGCTGGCTAGATGGTTTGTGTTTAAAGAGGCCTCGGCAGATCCTTTATATCTATTGACAACGATCATTATATGGATTATCGTGAGCATAATATTGATAATTATATATGGAAGACCTAAGTTCGATTAATTTTAAATGCTTAAATTCTCTTCAAGATATTAATTCGTGGAGTCGTGTATCGAGGAGCAGATTTTTACACATCAGATCGTGTCTCTGATAATATTTATCTTTATAATATCTCTGATAATCTCTAGAAGATTAGAAGAGTCTCACGCAGGTCTTCTAGGGATCTCGCTTATACTAATCTTAGGAATCATGGATCTTTACAAAGCATTTGACACATACGTAGATTGGAATATAATAATGATTCTTCTGGGGATGTGGATGATAAGTTATTTCATGAGCGACTCTGGTCTCGTAGATTATATGGTTCAAAAAATTCTTGAGAGGATCAGAGATGCAAGAACAATTGTTTTCATAATGAATCTTCTTGCAGGCATAGTCACAATGTTTGTTGATAACGTTCTTGTTGTTCTTTTATTTGTTCCTATAATGCTTAGAATAGCAAAATTATATAACATAGATCCTGTGAAGACTTCTATAACAGTTGCTTTATCAGCAAATTTCATGGGCACAGCACTTTTATTAGGAGATCTTCCTCCACAGCTTCTTCATGTCATATTTGGTGCTGAGTTCACTGATTTTATATGGATGAATAACAGACCGTCCTCATTTATAATTCTTTTGACAAGCTTCATACCAACAATATATATTGTGACGAGAGTCTTTGTCAAATCATCTGAGAAGATCTTGATGAAGACTTTGCCGAAGAAAGATGAGACTTATGTTAAAAAAGATCTTGAGTATATGATTGTTGCAGCATTATCATTTATAATAGTCATCATTCTCATGTCTCTTAGAAAAGAGCTGAGCTTATTGTTAGGCTATGAGATCAGGCTGGGAGTTTTTCCACTGTTGATAGCCTCTTTATTCTCAATAATACTTGTTCTTAAAAGAAAAACTTCTTTTGAGAAGATAGTTGAGGAGGGAATAGATCTTAACGCTATACTATTTTATATCTCGTTATTTATATTAGTAGGATCTTTAGAAGAGACAGGGGTTCTACAGAAGTTTTCTGAGATGATCTCTCCAATGCTTCAGCAGTTGCTCATAGGATATATAATGATCTATTGGGTGTCAGCGTTAGTAGTAGCATTTGTTGAACATGACGCATATATTCTTATAATGCTTAAAACAATCAAATATATGACTACACAAGGAGCAATAACAGATCCTTGGCCTTTCAACTGGGCTCTTCTCTTTGCAGGAACTTTAGGAAGCAATTTCACAGCTGCTGGAGCACCGGCTTTATATGTTGCGTTTAGACTTATTGAGAGAGATATTGTAAGAAAGATCCTTCCTAGAGAGATTTATCTTACGACAGTGACTTATACAATAATTTCTCTGATAATATGTTTCTTTATAAGTCTTTTTATATGGGTATTAATATGATCAAAAAATTATTTCATTATAACATGAGCCTCTTTTATCACGCCAGTGTTATAAGGCTCATATAAAACTCTATATAACAAAGATCTTTTCTTATCAATATATATATTGTTCTTAACATTACTTCTTATCTTGATCTTATCATATTCTGACCATTCATCATCATACTCTTCTACTGTCAAAACTCCTTCGCCTGATGTTTTGAAACTTATTTTTATATAATCAAATACTCCTGGAAACGGTGCTGAATATATTCTCTTCATAATCTCTTGGCCTACAATCTTTAGATCACTATTACTCTGATAAAGATCTATATAGATCATGGGTTTCTCATATGTCTCAGAGACTCTGAGAGACCACGGATGGATCTTATCCCATATATATGTCTTTGATATGTCTCCAGCATCAATATCTAATAAAACACCTAATTTTGCTGAAGGTCTGTCTCTAACAAGAGAAACAACATATGGATGATCATCATATAATATCTTTGAATCTCTATTATCACCATCTGCAAATATCGCGAATGCTCTCAGCCTATCATTTATATACCATGTAGCAAAATCTTCAGTAAAGAAGATTCTGTAGAAATGATATTCTTGAGAAACTTTTTCAGATATAAATTTCGTAAGATCCATTTCAGCTCTTGAGATGAATCCTCCTGCAAAAGCTTTGAGAAGACTATTTGCACTATCCCACATAAAATGTATACATCCTCCTCCGAAAAGATCTTCATTTTCAAAACCAAACCATATCATAGGACCTCTCTCCCATCTCGGCAGAACTGTCCTAAGCTCAAATAATCCGTTTCTAAAAACATCTCTAGATCTTAGAGACACTGTTATGAAGCCTGAAGGCTTTATATAATAAGAGATGAACTCTGTGTATCTAGTCTCGTCTCCAGATATTCTCCAGAAATCAGATGGTCTACAATTTATGAACCTCTCCTGAATATCAGATTGATCAGATTTTATTCTTGCCCAGCAATAGAATACATCCTCAAGCCCTTTCTCAAGGATCCTGCTGTATCTAATGACCATATTAATCATCAACATATATTTCGAAATCTCATTATAATCTGTTTCTATCAGATAGAAACTCAGGTTTCAGAGGAGTCCTTAAATAAAATAATTTGATATTCAGTTTTTGGAGAGTGATGAGATGACGAGGCCATATATATCCTATATAAAATATATAATGTCACTAATGCTATTGATATTAATAACAGGGTCTCTTACAGCATCATTAACACAGGTAGTCGCCAGTGGAAATAGTACTCAGACATCTATCACATTACCATCTACGATAGTTCCATGTCAAGTGGTTAGTGCAAAAGCAAAAGTTCTTTACGATCTTTTGAATAATACTGTTAACATGAATCTTAATATATCAACAGATCTTAAAAATAAGATTCAGATGCTTTTGAAAACCAATATATCAGAGCTGTCATGTGATCAGCTGAGAGATTGGGTTGATCAGGCTGTGAAAATACATTCAGAGCTGGCAGGTCAGATCAGAACTGGACTAGCTTATGCCGTCGGACAGATTGAGGAGAGATATTTAAATGGTCTTAAAAACTCTATTGAGAAAAGACTGAGAAAAATTGCTTCAGAATATAATCTTTCTCAACAATATGTTAATGAACTTATAAATAATCTATCTAAAGCCAGAGATATCGAAGAGATTAATAAAGTAATTAAAAGTCTTAATGATAGAATATATGCTGAAAACTCTAAAAGATTTGTCGATGAGCTGCTTAACATAAGTTCCGAGGATGTTGTTAAAGATGAGAAAGGTCTTGAAGTAGCTATTCAACACATAGATCTTGTCTATACGATAGTTAATAAGACTCTTCAGAGACTTATAGAGACAAACGCCTCTGAAGAGGCTATTAATGCTCTTAAAAAAGTTTTAGACAAACTTTATGAGGCCAGAGCTCTTCTTCAGAACATAAGTTTGATGATAAAAACTGAGAAGCCTATTAACTACAAGGAGTTTCTGAATAAGACACTTGAGAAAATAAGAGAAGAGTTATTAGATGAGATCTATGATCTGAAGGAGGAGCTTCTAGAATTAAGACAACTGCTTGTAGAGACGAATCAGACCCAGATGATTAGTGAGATAGATCAGTTGTTAGAAAGACTTGATAATATCTCTAAGAATATTCAGAACATGTCTATAGAAGATCTTAGGAGAATGCTTCCAGATCTCTACGAGATAAAACTACGAATCAAATATCTGAAAGAGATGTATGAAGAGACTATTGAAAAGATAAAACTTACGACCCCAGTATTCTTTAACGAGATCTTATTTAATAAAAAGCTTACAGAAGTCTACAACATCATAACATATATAAATAAGACGCTTGATTATATAAAGAATGTCTCGAGCCAGGTATGCAATGTTACTACCACAACTACACAGACGCCTACGCCTCCTATATCAAATATATCAATATGTCAATTCATAGATCAACAGATTAAAATGATTAAGAATATGACCAGCCAAGCTCAACAACTTGCTGACAAAGCCTCTTCATTATATAAACAAGGGAATAAGTCAGAAGGCTTCTTATATTTATTAAAGGCAGAGGCTCTGGCTAAGATAAGCAAGGAGTTGGTGGATAAATTAAAAGAGATTATAGAAACAATGTTTCAGAAGATAGGTAGAAAGCCTTCTGAAAAATCTGAGATAGAGATACAGGGATATCTCAAGTATACAGGTGGAAACAATGCTATTTTACATCTAGACATAGAGAATAAAGGTAAAGAAACTGTTGAAATATCAAAGATCATTATTATAGAGCTTGGCGTAGAGATCAGTAGAAATATAAGTATAACATCTGGTCAGAAGATTAGTCTTGATATAAAAATAGATCTTACGATACAGATGATACAGAAAATAAGACAGCTAGACAGGATCAATCTAATGATAATTATGAAAGAACAGATCATATATACTGCGATAGAGGTACAAAAATAATAAATAGCCCTATAGATAGAAAATATCGTGAGATGAAAAATAATGAGAAAAATGTTATTAAATAAACATATTTTTTCGACTACACTTGTTTTATTCATAATTTTATTTATGATCAATTTTTTGTTTACAAACATTTTTTCACAGACATCATCAGGCTCACAGCCAGCTCTATATATAGTGATAGATCAAGACGGAGTCTCTCGTGTACATCTCATGATCAACGTCTCAAATGGTCTAAATGTTGTTAGACTACCTATAAAGCCTGTGGCGTCTACGATAGAGATCATCTCAAATAATCAGAGTCTACAATATATGTTAGAGAGAGATGTTCTATATATAACTTCTTATACAAATACTTCAGCAATAGTAAATTATGTGGCTGATCTATCTATTGATAAAGGCGTTTTTATATTAAATGTCACCTATCCAGATGTTGTAAGACTAGAATATTCATCTAATATATTTCTACTGACGATACCTAGAGAAGTGATTAATTATATCAAGACTCAGAATGCAACAATAATTGATTTTATGGGGCCTGAGGTAGTTAATTACACGATAGTAACCGTCTTAGCATATACATCAACTCCTGTTGCAACAGGTGTGTCAACTGTTTACACAAGCTATACGACATATACACATATAGTGGTGACCACGATACCTCAGTATATGACGAAAACTGAGAAGACTTTTATCACATTAATATCTACAATACTCAGTGAGAAGACTACTTATATAGTCACAAATGTTCTCAGTAGCATCATAAAGATAGAGACGACGTTTATTGAGAGAACGACACAGATCTTGTCTACATCGCCTGTGACTTATATTACAACACACGTGTCAGAGGCTCTGCCAACAACTCTTGTAAGATTATCAGATATATTCACGATCATTATGATAATAGTCGTTATAGCTCTTGTGGCCGCTGGAATATATATGATCATTAGAAAAAGATGATCTTATGATCTAGGTTTTTTAACAAGTATCAATTTATTAATCTGACCTATCTTCTCAATCTTTATATATCCAAGTCTCTCAAGTCTTCTAATATGTCTCCAAAGAGTTGTCTTAGGAAGAAGAAGCTCTTTCTGTATCTCACTCTGAAACGCTGATCCGCCTTTTTTATCAAGAAGATTTATTATGGCAAGATCTATCTTATCAAGATATTCAATCTCGAAACTTTTTCTACCACGTCTAACATATATCATGAAGATGGAGATTAATATTAAAATCGTTATTAGTACAGCTGTTATCATAAGGATCTCTCTTAGATACGCAGGCTGTTGAGGTGAGACTCCTGTTATACTCTCTGGAGATGTTGTATATACAGTTGTCGGCATAGTAGATGTTCTCAATACTCTAATTGTATACTCAAGATCTATAGGTCCTTTAACAACTAGTTTTAAAGTTCCATTTGGATAAGTCTCTGAGCTAATTATATAAGCAGGATCTATCATTAATATTACTCCAGGATCTATTGTGAGATTAAAAATTATTGGTCTAGATATGTTTATTATAAACATGTTATTTTTGGAGAAAGCCTCTGTCAAATAATTTATATGTGCCACTCCATCGCTATATGCTATTATTAACAAAGTATTGTTGACATCATCATAAAGAGTTGGAAGGATCTTATCATCTAATCTTGCTTCTAAAGTGAATAAAAGAGGCTTTGTAGGAAGAATTATCTGATTAACTCCTCTAGAGACATTCTGTAATACAATAGTCTCCACAACGCCGTCTTCATGAATATGTATCATATATAGAGCCTCAACATGATATTCTTGAGAGAAATAATGTGTTGAAGAAATCTGCAGAAAAATGATCATGATAGATATCAACTGGATCAGCTTATATATGATGCTCTTCATATAGTCTCGATCAATAATTTATAATCAGATTAATAAATTTCTTTAAGAAGAATTAAAGACATAAGATCTTTTTTAACAATTCTTAAATTTATCAATAAAAAATATGGATCAGAGGTTTGCCAAAACATCTTTTAATGCTACATCAATATTTCTTTTGCTAATCATGATCTTTAACGTGTAGTAAAAAGCTGGCATTTGATATGCAAAGTCTTCCATGATCCAAGGCTCGTTTACAGGGATCTTGGATAGAGATGATGCGGCACCGATATATATGATTATATTTCTTCTAAGCATGGATCTTAACATAGAAGCAGGCGATTGATCAATATTTTGTAAAACTTGCTCAAGCTCTCTCCATACAACATCTCTGTCTCTGAATATGTCCAGAAGATCTCTATATAGATCACGAAGATCTTTAAGAATCTCCTCTTTAAACCATTTCTCCAGTCCATAAATAGCTATTGTTTGTAACGCTCTTGGGTTGCCTCCTGTTAATCTCCATAAAATATCTGTCTCGATGTCCAGATTTAATTCTTCTGCTAATTCTTTCATAGCCTCTCTAGATAGATTCCACATGAGAGACCATGCAACTTTTGCTCCAACAATATGTCTTATCTCAGCAATTAGAGCGTCGCTGACAAGCGTTATCACAGTTATAGAGCCTCCTGTCTTATTTTTATAATCAAGATTCATATAGCCAAGATCGTTTGCAAAAGTCTCTAGCCAGCCTCTTAATTTAGATAAGCTCTCTTCGCTATCAGCTCTGATCTCGTCGACTACAATTATTATTTTTCTTCCTCCTTTCACTCCTTTAACAATAGATTCTACAGCTGTTCTCACAACTCTGAATAATGCTAGAGATGTTGAGATGACTCCGGAACCTTCATAACTGATTTCTACACTGCCGCCTATCGCCGAGGCGATCTCTTTTAATATTTGATTAAATCTCTTAGGCATATATAGTTTAACAAGCTCAGGAGTTTCCTCATATTCTCTAGATATATATAAAACATCTATGTTAACATCTTGTGATTCTGAGGCAAATTTAAGAGCTTTGAAAAAAGTCGTCTTACCACATCCCTTAGGCCCATACAGAATATTTATCATGCCGCCAAAGATAGTTTTCTCAGAGTCATCAATAATTCTCTTAGTCTCAATCTCTCTATCTACGAATCTCACGTTCATCTGTGTACGAAAAGTCTTCATAGAACTGATGATCCTGGCTATAATCTCTTGTATACCCATATTATATAGCTCCCAAGATAATCATTATTTACAAAATAGTAATTAACATATCAAAATCATAAGAAGAAGAATATTTAAATATTGACTTTCTCAGCTGAAGCCTAGTCTCTAAGATAAATTAGGAGGATCTGAAAAGATTGAACTTTAATTATATATTTTAGACATCTGTATCATTATTAATGAATATTAAAGATCCTTTAAAAATTTCAGAGATGAAGTGCATCAGATGTAGGTAATATTAACAAGAATCTTTCTTAAGTTTCTTTTCTTCTTCTTTAAATTTCTCACTTCTTATCATAGCATAAAGCATATATGCTTTCATCCAGAACTCAAATGATGTTCTAGAAGGCTCTTCTCTAGTTAATCTCTCAGCGATCTCTACAATCTTCTCAAGTTTCCAAAGATCTATTTCTTTGCTAGGCTTCTCCATCAGCTCTTTAATCACCTCCTTGATAAATTTATACTCCTCAGGCTTCAAAGGATTCGCAGAGATCTTATATGCCTCAGAGAGTCTATCCAGCTCTCTGATCATATATCTTCTCTCATCCTCAGAGAAGACTCCTCTCAGAGTCATAAAATCTATAAGTGTCAGATAAACACTCTTTATATACTCGCCTAATGTTCCAAACTTGTTCTCAAGTGAAGACAATCTTTTCTCAATAAGATCAAGTCTTTCTTCAAAAGATTTAAGTCTATTATCAATATCTTTGAATCTCTCATCTATCTGCTTGAATCTTTCGTCGATGATCTTAAATCTCTCATTTATTTGTCTGAATTTTTCGTCGACAAGATTAAATCTGAAGTCTATCATAGCAAACTTTTTGCCTAGCCAATAGGCTAATGATATTGATGATAATATGATTGTTGTTATAACGCCTATGAAGCCTATGATCATCTCATCAATAATCATCTGATTATGCCATCCTCATATTATTATATCTATGTAGAGAAGAATATATTTAGATTTTTAAATTAAGATCTAAGCCGCGGCCGGGATTCGAACCCGGGACCTCTGCCTTGCTGGTAGGCGTCTGCCCTTACCAGGGCAGCGCTCTACCAGGCTGAGCTACCGCGGCCCATTAACAATTTTTTTAATAGCTAATATTTTTATATATTGTCTGGCTATGATCATATTTTTAATCCTGATCCTGTGAGTGGCATAAGTATCGTCTTTTCATCTATCTTATTTTTAATCTTCTCATACGCCGCATATACTGTTGCTGATGTAGGCTCTATTATAAAGCCTAGATCTAATAATCTCTCTAATGCTTTTTCAATCTCACTGTTTCCCACCAGGATCACTTCTCCATTATATAATCTGATTTTCTCTATTATCTCTTGTAGTCTAGGAGGATTTCTAACCATTATTCCGTCTGCCAGACTTGAATTTTCACCAGCCTCTTTATAACCTTTCAAAGCTTCATAAACAGGCTGAACATTATATCCCTGGACGCCTATGAACCTGGGCATTCTACTGATCCTACCTAATTTATAGAGTTCTTCAAAACCTTTTACAAGACCTAGAAAAAGTCCTCCAGATCCTATCGGTGTTATCACAAGATCTGGAGGCCCATATTCTTCATATACTTCATATGATATTGTTGATGCCCCAAGAACATATAGATAATTCCATGTGTGAGCAACATAAAATGATTCTGACACATATTTAAGAACTTCTTCTGATGCTCTGGCTCTGTCTTCAGTCTCAACAACTTCTGCACCAAGTTTTTTTACAAGTCTCTTCTTCCCCTCAGGAGCTGTCTTAGGCATAAAGATCTTTGTCTTCAGACCATAGATCCTTGAATAAAGAGATACTGATATCCCAGTGTTTCCACTAGTATCCTCGACAACAGTTTTATAACCAGTTTTATACGCGTAATATACTGCTAGAGAGGATCCTCTGTCTTTAAAACTTCCGCCAGGATTAAGATACTCAAGTTTAAAAAGTATTTTTCTCCCATCAATATTCTCAATTATGAGAGGAGTATCTCCCTCACCAATGTTTTTCTCAGGCTTCATAGGAAGCATTGAGGAGTATCTTATCATTCCTCTACCGCTCTCAGGCTCAAAAGATTTTTTATACTCGATCTCTAGAGGAGATCCGCAGATAGGACATCTCCAGTAATATCTACTCCAGAAATCAGATCTGAAGCCACAATTTCTACAAATCCACTCGATCTTTAATTTAGACACCGTGACAATATATTTCGAGTAGAAAATATTTTATTATATGAGAAAGATATAAGATGATTAGATGGAGAATCATCAGACCATTTGATCCTTGGCAGTCTCCCTTATGCACATGTCCTTTTAAATATACTGTAAACCCATACACAGGATGTGGCCACGGCTGTCTCTACTGTTATGCCTCTAGTTATATAAAAGACTTCTTCAGACCAAGACCTAAAGAGAACATATTAATAAATGTAAGAAAAGATCTTCAGAATCTTCCCAAAGGATCAGTTGTAGAGCTCTCGGCAAGTAGCGATCCTTTTCAGCCGCTTGAGGAGAAATATGGTCTCACATATAAAGTCTCGAGAGAGATCCTTTTAAAAGGTCATAAGATCCTTTATACAACTAAGGCTCCTAATATATTGTTAAAATACAAAGATCTTTTGGAGGAGTTTAAAGATAAGATCGCTGTTGCGGTAACAATAACTACTTTCAGAGATGATCTTGCTAAAAAACTTGAGCCTAATGCTCCTCCGCCTAGCGTGAGAATTGATGCTGTCAGAAAACTTTCTGAAATGAAGATCCCAGTGGCAGTAAGGATCGATCCTGTGATACCTTATATAAATGATGATCCGAAAGATCTTGAGGAGCTAATTAAAATAATTGCTGACGCAGGAGCTTTACAGATAACATCATCAACTTATAAAGCTAAGCCTGATAACTTCAGAAGATTAACAGATGTATTCAAAGATCTTAGAGATAAACTTTATCAACTCTATTATGTAGAAGGAGAATATATAAGAGGATATAGATATCTTCCTAAGAAGATAAGATATGAGCTTATGACATTAATAAAAAAATATGCTGTAGAAAACAATCTTAAATTCGCCACATGTAGAGAAGGATTTTCAGAGCTTAACACTCCGGACACTATCTGCGACTTTCAATTCTATAATAGATCATCTTCTTCATCTCTTAGGTCGGCCGATCCTCCTTGATATGAGGTTTTCATTTTCTTCTTGGTCATCGGGCCAAGTATGTTTGTTTTATACATTGATCTACAGGCCCTCATATTGTAGTCTATCTCATCATAACTATATTAATATCTTCATATAAACTTAAACATTAGTTTTAAAACATATTTTCATAGAATTGAAAGAAAGAAATTGTTATACATATATTTTTCTGAGACATATTCTATTATTAGGTAGTAGACACGCCTTATGATCCTTTGAGAAAATTTGAGATAGTTAAAAATTTAGTTACTAGAGAGAGAGAAGGTGTTGAAGAGAGGCTTTATTATAGATTTAGAGGCGACAGATGGTACGGCGGTATTGCTACTGGAGATGTGATCGGCTGTATATTGTCATGTGTTTTTTGTTGGAGCTGGAGATTTCGTGACAATCCTAGGCTGGGAGCTTTTTATAGTCCTCAACAGGCTTTTGAAAAAATATATGAGATCTTGAGAAGAAAAGGTTTTGACAAGGTGAGACTTAGCGGTGGAGAGCCTACTATAAGCAAGAGACATCTTATTGATCTTATAAAATTATTTGATGAGAAAAATATAACATTTATACTTGAGACCAACGGGATTTTAATTGGTTATGATGAGAGTTTTGCTAGAGAGCTTGCCAAATATAATAATCTTATTGTGAGAATATCTTTTAAAGGTGTTTCTGAAGAAGAGTTTGAAAGACTTACAGGAGCTGAGAGAAGATTCTTCAATTATCAGTTTAAAGCTCTTGAGAACCTCATGAAAAGCGGCATGACCCCTGGGAGAGATTTTTATGCTGCTGCAATGATTGGTTTTAGTAGAGATGAAGATATAAAGATTTTTCTTAAAAAACTTAATAATCTTGATCCTAGGCTTACAGATGTTGATTGGGAATACGTCTTTTTATATCCACATGTTGAGTATAGACTTAAAAGTCTAGGTCTCAAGCCTCTTAGAGCTGTTAAACCTTATGAGGTTCCTAGAGAAATGATTTAAATAGATAACATGGGAGTCTGTAGAATCTGTGGCTCAAAAAATCTTGTCTCAGAATCTATCGGAGTATGTTCTTCATGTCTTAGAAAAAATCCTGAGAAAGCTCTTGAAATAACAAGATCTATAAGATCTGTTTGGAGAAAATCTGTCGGTCTACCAACAGAGCCTCCTAAAGATCCTGACGGCGTAAGATGTAGATTATGTGTTAATGAATGTGTGATAGGAAAAGGATCCAGAGGGTTCTGCGGCGTATGGAGTTTTGATGAAAAAACTTTGACGCCTATCGGAGGTCTTGGAAAGATTGTCGCCTACATATATCTAGATCCTATACCTACCAACTGTGTGGCTGCTCATATATGTCCAGCCTCAACAGGCATAGGATATCCTAAATATGCTTATAAACCTGATGTTGAGTATGGATATTATAATCTAGCAGTGTTTCTAGCAGGATGTCCTCTAGACTGTGTGTTTTGTCAAAATTGGGAGCATAAGACTGCTATTTCACATGGAAGAATCGATTTTAGAATTGTGAGAATATATGATGAAGAAGATTTTATTAGAAAAGCAATGGATCCTAAGATCTCATGTGTATGCTACTTCGGTGGAGACCCTACTCCACATTCTCCTATGTTAATATCTCTATCTAGAAAAATCATTGAGAAAGCGTCTGAGAGAAAAATGATAAAAAGAATCTGTTGGGAGACAAACGGTCTTGAGAATCCTCTTATAATGAGAGAGATGGCTAGAATAAGTCTTGTATCTGGAGGGATCGTCAAGATTGATTGGAAGGCATATACGCCTAGCATATATGAGGCTTTGACAGGAGTAAACGGTGAAAAAGCTGTTAACAGACTTAAAGAGAATACTAAAATAGTCTATGAGATCAGTAGAGAGAGGCCTGAGATACCACTTTTGGTGGTAAGCATATTACTAGTCCCAGGATATGTAGATGTCGAAGAGGTTGATAAAATAACAAGTTATATAGCATCATTAGACACAGAGATTCCAGTGGTCTTACTAGCATTCCACCCAGATCAT
>Ga0080004_1198719_pt1 | contig 16780 bp, 19 predicted proteins | sample WasSprMetagenome_FD_69207 | JGI IMG/M metagenome (GOLD analysis project Ga0080004, IMG submission 69207) | Sulfidic aquatic microbial communities from Washburn Spring, Yellowstone National Park, USA - WS (SPADES assembly) (version 2) | ecosystem: Environmental > Aquatic > Thermal springs > Hot... | reverse complement strand
CCGCCTCGTAAGGGTGGGGCGCGGGCTCCTTCAATCTGGCGAGCACGTAGCGCCTGATCTCGTCCGTGCTCATGCCGTCGTACGCCTTCTGCTCGACCTCCCTCGCGATCTCCTGGGCGATCTCGGGGGGCGCGCCGGCCGCGAGGCACGCCTCGTATATCTTCTTCGGGTCGAACTCCTCGAGAGCGCCGCTCCTCTTCCTTACCCGCTTCGCCATAGCGAGCTTTTCGCGCTCCCCATACTAATGCTTAGCGCGCCGCGGGAGCCGTCGAGCAGGCGCGCCGCGCTCGAGCGGCTACGCGGAGATCAGCTCGTACACCTTGTCTTCCAGCTTCTGGAACTCGGGTGAGCGCCTGTCTCTCGGCCTCGGGATGTTCACCTCGACGATGCCGGCTATCTTCGCGGGCCTCGGGGTGAGGATGACGAGGCGGTCGGCCATGAATATCGCCTCGTCGACGCTGTGCGTGACCATGATGATCGCCCTCACCGTGGTGACCCCCAGGGTCCACAAGTCCAGGATCTCCGACCGGAGCGACTCGGCGGTGAGCGGGTCGAGGTTGGAGAAGGGCTCGTCCATGAGCAGCACCGTGGGCTCGACCGCGAGAGCCCTAGCGATGTTCACCCTCTGTTTCATCCCCCCGCTCAGCTCCCTGGGGTAGAAGTCCTCGAACGCTTGGAGGCCGACGAGCGAGAGGTACTTCCTCGCCCTCTCCCGCGCCTCGCTCCAGCTCATCCCGTTGGCCCTCAGGGGGAGGGCGACGTTGTCGAGCACCGTGAGCCACGGCAGGAGGGTCGGGAACTGGAAGATGAAGCCCACCCTCGCCTCACCGCCGTGGAAGACGACCCTGCCCCCATCGGGCTTCTCGAGCCCCGCGATGATCCTCAGCAGCGTCGTCTTCCCGCAGCCGGAGGGGCCGAGGATCGCCACGAACTCCTCGCCTACGTCCAGCGTGATCCCGTTGAGCACGGGGAGCACGCGTCCGTTCTGCCTGAACGACTTCGTCACCTCGACGAGCGAGAGCACCGGCGTCACTCTCCACCACCGTACCTGCTCTCCACGAGTTGGAATAGCTTTCGCCACAGCGTCTTGTTCACGGCGACGATGACGAGGGATAGGAGGAGCGCCGTAGCCGCGACTCCCGCGGCGTCGCCGGCGGCGGCCTTCTTGTTCATTAAAGCCCCCACGCCGCCCAAGTCGATCACGCGACCGCCGAATGTCGCGTACTCGGCCGCTATCGTCGCGTTCCAAGCCCCGCCCCACGCGCTGAGGGCCCCGGCGGTGAGCGAGGGGAGCAGGGAGGGCGCGAAGACGGCTCTCACGTACCACCAGCCCCGGATCCTGTAGACGCTCGCCATCTCGTCCAGCTCCCTCCTCAAGCTCGCGAGGCCATAGACGATGAGGTTGAAGTACAGGTACCAGAGCGACCCCTGCAGCAGCACGATCGCCGCTACGAGGTGGGGGCCGAGCGGGCTTCCGAGCGCTAGGGCAGAGAGCAGGGGCCACCACACCACGGCCGGTACCGAGGCGAGGACCTCGCCCGCGAGCGCCACGAGCGCAGCCGCTCCCGCGCGCGTGTAGGAGAGGTAGGCGGCGGCGAGCGAGAGGGCGGCGGAGAGCGCGACGATGAAAGCCACCCTCGCCAAGCTCACCGGCAGCTGCTCGGCGACTTCGACGAACAGCGGCAAGAGCCCCGACGCGTCAAAAGGCTGCCAGCGCGCTCCCCGCAACGCGGCGAGCGCCAGGGCAGCTACGGCGGCTGCGGCCGCGATCTTCGCTGCTAGCGGGGGCGCGCGCAGCCTCCTCTCAGCGCTCACCAGGGCGTTGGCCAGCGCGCTCCAAGCCGCGCTGGCGAGGCCGTGCAGCGCCGCGTAGGTCGCGTGGACAGAGAGCAGCCTCCGCCCGAGCACCTCCTCGCTGGCGGGGTTCAGGAGCAAGACGTACGTGGCTAGGATCACGGCGAGCAGAGCCGCGACCCCGGCGTAGAAGCTCTCAACGTCACCTTTCTCGAAGGATTCCATTATGAAAGTGCCGATGCCGGTCAGCCTGTACTCCGCCGCGCCCAGCGCGATGATCTCCGAGGAGGTGAGGAAGAACCAGCCGCCCGCCCAGCTGATCAGCGTGTTGGCGACCAGCGAGTTCCGCGAGGCGGGCGCGCAAATGTAGAAGAACGTCGCGGCCCGACCGAGCTTGTAGACCTTCGCCATCTCGAACAGCTGGCTCTCCAGGCTCTTGATCGACGTGTAAACGCCGAATATGAGGTTCCAAACCTGGCTCGTGAATATCAGGAAGACGGCCGCGGCTTCGGCGCCCGCGCCGGGCGGCAGAACGCGCACGAAGAACGCGAGTGCGGCGGGGAAGAAGCCGAGGATGGGGATCGACTGGAGGATGTCGAGGATGGGGAGGAGCGCGCGCTCCACAGCCCTGCTGCGCGCCATCGCGGTGCCTAGGATCAGCGCCGCGACCACGGATAGGAAGTAGGCTGCCAGCATCCTCGCCAGGCTCGCGCCAGCGCAGAGCATCAGGTACGCCGCGTCGACCACGCTCGAGCGCCGCTCGCGCCAGGGGCTCCCGGCTTAAATGCTTCGCGCAAAGTAAACCTTAAAAGTCGTCGCGCGTAGCGTGACAAAGGTGGTGTAGGGGGTGGATCAGAGCGATAGAGGCAGGAGCGGGAAGCTGCTCCTGCCTCCCGATGTGACCCCCGACCACGTGCTCGGGCTGCTGGAGCTGCTGCGGAGCTTGGGCAGCGGCATCGACTCGATGTACGTAGGGGACGCTCTAGGCGAGGACGTGAACCTGCTGCCGCACGCCATCGACGTGGCGGAAGCGCTCGAGCTGATCGTTCAGAGGGGCGGGAACCTGGAGCTAACCGAGAGGGGTAAGCGCGTGGCGGCCGGCAACCCGAAAACCGTGAAGGAGCTGCTGCGGGAGGTGGCGCTGAAGCTCGAGCCGATCGCCGAGATCGTGGAGCAGCTGAGGAAGAAGAAGGAGCTGCTGGCCGAGGAGTTCGAATCCATAATCAAGAAACACTATCCAACGAACTTTGAGGAAGCGATCAAGAACGTGCTGGTGTGGGGAGCTTACCTCGGCCTATTCAAGATGGATGAGGACGACGAGAAGGTTGTACCCATCAGGATCCCACACGCGAAGAGCGCGCGCGGTTAGCGACGCCCCCTCACCCTTCAGAGGAAGGCGTCGAGCTTCGCGCCGGGGCGCACCAGCCGCTTCAGGATGCGCGACTCGGCTAGGATCCTCTCCACGCTCGTTTCCAGGCGGCCGGCGAGCTCCCTCAGCAGCTCGCTCGCGTCGCGCGGGAGGGCGACGGGCGGCGACGACAGGGCGTGCCTCACGCTCTCCCGCACCTGCCAGACCCCCACGGGCGCGTAGTAGCTGGGCGTTACCTCGCGCACCGCCACGACCGTCGCCTGCCGCCCCACCCTGCTCAAGTGCTCGAGCACGGGCAGGCGCATCGCGTAGTAGCCCCCGTCGGCTTCCGGGTTCCGCGCCCTGCCGTCCCACAGCTCGTAGTTCACCGAGACGTAGGGCTCAGCCGAGCGGACCCAGACGCTCCTCGGCAGCCAAACCTCGATCATCTCGAACGCCCACGGCCCCGGGGCGAGCACGATGAGGTAGCGGTTGCCGAGGTACTCCGCGTACCTCACCTCCAGCGCCGGGTACTCGGGCGCGCCCCTCACCCTCTCGAGGAGGAGGTCGCCCAGCATCTTGTCCACAGCCGTGATGGCCCACCGCGTCGGCACCAGCCTCCTCCTCGCCCTCTCGCCCAGCATGCCGAGGCTCAGGAGCCTCGTGATGTAGTAGTTGCTGGCGCCGGCCCTGTAGAGCTCCGCAACCGCGTCGCGCGCTTTCGCGTCCGCGTCCCCCACGATCTGGTCCACGCGCCTCGGGACGACGGGGTTCTCCACGACCCGCATATCCCTGAGCAGGCCCCCCAAGCCCACGGGCGTGATGATCCCGTCGAAGGTTAGCCTCGGGGCGGGGGGCTTCTCGAACCTGAACTCCGCGTCGACCGGCTTGACGGAGAGCGCCGCCTCCCTCGTCGCCTCCAGCAGCCGGCTCCCCCCGCCCCTCGCCTCGGTCACCCGCAGCTCGAAGCGCGAGTAGGCCGTGGAAGCGCGCAGCGCGATGATCTCCTCCAAGCTGAGCCTCCCCCACCAGCCCCCGTAGTCCTCGTACCGGGCCGCCTCCTCGCCCGAGACCGGCGCCGCCACCGGCCCCAGCCTGACGACCGGGTAGCCGTGCTCGCCCACGAGCACCGAGGGCGGCGTAGCCGCCTGCAGCTCCCGCTTCCCGAGCAGCGCGGCCGCCCTAGCGCTCTCGACGATCCTCATCGCGATGGGGCAGGCTGGCCTCCCGCACAGCCTCCTAGCGCCCTTGCACTTGGCGCAGAGCGCCGGGTCAACCCTCGACGGCAACCTGAGCCCGCGGGTAGGGGCGGGGGCAAAGTATTTGAGCTGTCGCTTAAGACGAAAGGGCGTGGAGACCGTAGGCTACCACTACGTCGTGGAGGCTTCAGGCTGCGACCCCGAGGTGCTCGGCGACGTGAACAAGCTGCGGGAGCTGCTGCTCAAGGCCGCTAAGAACGCGAGGATGGACGTGAAGGGCAGCTACTTCTTCAAGTTCTCGCCCACCGGCGTGAGCGGCACGCTGATCGTGGCGATGTCCCACATCTCGATCCACACGTGGCCCGAGCACGGCTACGCGGCGCTGGACGTGTACGTCTGCGGCACCGGCTCCGACCCCGAGAAGGCGGTGAACGAGATCCTAGCGGGGCTGAAAGCCAAGCACGCCCACATAACCGAGATACAGCGGGGTATAAGGGACAACGACGAGTACACCCACATCATCGTGACCTGGGAGGTCTAGGAAACCGCAAATCATTTTTACCAGCGAATCCGCTTTCACCACCGAGCTCCCGGTGACCACGTCGGAGCTCGTCGCTCGAGCCGAAAGCGTGCTCAGATCGCGCGGTTTCGCCGTCAACCGGAACACGCGCGTGCGAGGTTTAAGCGGCTTCCTCCACGGGTTCGCTCTCCTCGCCGAGAAAGGCGCTTTCTCGTTGCTGCTGGATTTCGCCGATAAACCTTCCGATATCCTAGCGTTCCTCGCCAAATCCACGGACCTGAGAGGCTACAGCGCGTTCATCGCGGTCAGAGAGGACGTGCTCGCCGAGCTCGCGCCAGCGCTCGGAGGTCACGCTAGGGGCAACATCATCGTGTACAAAGATGCGGAAGACTTCGAGAGAAAGCTGGAGCAAGCTCTAGGCCGGAGCGCCTAGGCTAGAAGCGCTTGAGCCAGCAGCGCGGCTCCGATCGCGATAAACGCCAGCGACGAGGCCGATCTGAGGGCTTTCTCCGGCAGCGCGCGGGATAGAGCGGCTCCCAGCGCCGCCGCCAACCCCATCAGCGCCGCTGCGGCGGCGGAAACGCCTACGACGACCTCCGCGAAAGCGCCGGTCGACGCCGCGAGGGCCAACGTCGCCAGGTTCGTCTTGTCGCCCAGCTCGGCCAGGAGAACGAGGCAGAAGCCCCTCCAGAAGCCGCACTCGCGCTCGAGCCGGTCGCCCCTCTTGAGCAGCGAGGCGAGCCCCGCCGCGATGAAAGCCGCCCCGGCGGCCGCTCCCACGAGCTCCAGCGGCAGCGCCACCCGCAGCGCGCAGCCGAGAGCGGCTGCCGCGATGTTGGCGGCTACGAAGCCGAGCGTCGAGGCCGCGAAGGCCGCGAGGGGGCGGCCGCGGGCTGAGAGCGCGATCGCCGCCAGCTGGGTCTTGTCGCCCAGCTCCGCCGCAGCCACGGCCGTTGCCGAAGCGGCCACCACTTCCCAGCGCAGCACCTCGCGGCCGGCTGCGGAGCTCTTATATACCTCTCGGCGCCGGAGAGCGCGTGGCGAGGCCCAAGATCGGTCTCCAGCTGTTCTCGGTCCGCGAGGATTGCGCGCGCGATCTTCCCGGGACTCTGAAGGCTGTGGCGGAGATGGGCTACGAAGGGGTCGAGTTCGCCGGCTACTATGGGCGGAGCGCGAGGGAGCTGCGCGAGCTCCTGGAGAAGTTCGGGCTCGAGCCGGCCGGCACGCACATCGGGATCGACGCGCTGAGAGACCCCAACATCGACGAGACTGTGAGGTTCAGCAGGGAGCTCGGGCTGAAGTACCTGATCGTCCCGTGGATCCCCGAGGACATGCGGAACAGCAGGGAGGCGTGGCTCAAGACGGCCCGCTTCTTCAACCTCGTAGCCGAGAGGTTGAAGAGGGAGGGCATGTACGCGGGCTACCACAACCACACGGAGGAGTTCAAGAGGTTCGATGGGGAGACGGGCTGGGAGATCTTCGCTAAAGCGACCGTCCCCGACGTCGTCCTCCAGCTCGACGTGGGCAACGCGATGCACGGCGGCGTGACGATGGACCAGGTCCTCGACTTCATCAGGAAGTTCCCGGGCCGGACCAAGACGATCCACCTGAAGGAGTTCTCGCGCAAGGACCCCAACGCGCTGCTCGGGGAGGGGGAGGTCAGGTGGGCTGAGCTCCTCTCCGCGTGCATGAAGGTTGGCGGAACCGAATGGTTCATCGTCGAGCAGGAGTCCTACAAGTACCCGCCCCTAAAGTGCGTCGAGCTCAGCCTGAGGAACTTGCAGAAGATCCTGGAGACCCTGTGACGGGCCGCTATGAGCGGCGCGGAGATGGTGAGAGCTCACATCTTCGTCAGCGGCGTCGTGCAGGGGGTCGGCTTCCGCTGGTCGATGCAGAGGGTGGCGAGGAGGCTGGGGGTGAAGGGTTGGGTCAGGAACCTGCCGGATGGGCGGGTGGAAGCGGTGCTCGAGGGCCCGAGGGACAGGGTTGAGGAGCTCATCGAGTGGGCCAAGCGCGGACCATCGTGGGCTGTCGTCGAAAACGTGGAGGTGCGCTGGGAGGAGTACAGGGGCGAGTTCGCGGACTTCGAAATCCGCTACTGAGCGCGCCAGGTCTCTTTTTGCGGCGCGCGAAAGATGTTAAAGCCGCAACTGAAATTGCATCGCGATGGCCAAAGCCCCCGGCGAGCGCCGGAAGGTGCACCCGGCTTGGCTAATACTGATCGCCTGGCTGATCTTCCTGGCGGTCATACTAGCGGCGACGGGGCCGGGCTTGCGCAGGCCGGTCCGCTACGTGAAGGTGCACGACGGGAGGTACTGGACCTGGTACGCGCCGGAGGACGTGTGGTCGAGGTACGGGGAGCAGATCTCCAGGTTCTTCGACTACGCGGATAGGGTCTACGAGGCGCTGCGCGAGGACTTGGGCGTCGAGCCGAAGGAGCGCGTGTACCTGCTCGTGCACCCGGGCGGCGCGGGCTTCGCCGGCTTCGCGGCGGGCGACATAGCCGAGATCCGCGCGCTCACCGGCCGCAGGAGCCCGGGCATCGGCGTCGTTTACGACGCGTTCCTCAACGAGGCGTACGGGGTGAGGGGCTACTGGGCCTACGTGCTCATCGCGCACGAGGCCACCAACCTCTTCACGGGCGAGGGGGTGACGGGCGGCTGGCCGTGGGCCGACGGCACCGACATCTGGGGCAGGGGCAGCCCCTTCCCCTACGCGGTCGCCGTCCTCGTCACCGAGCAGCTCGGCCTCGCCAACGTCTCCAGCACGCACTACAGGATCCTGGACCCGCGCGACAAGCCCTACGTGGACCTCTTCATCGAGCTCGTGCGCGGGAGGGGGTGGGAGTGCATCAGGCGGATGTTCAGGCTGATGCTCGAGGACGGGGTCAGGCTGGACGCGGAGGGCGCGCCGATCTCCCGGGAGCCGCTGAAAAGCCACTACGTCTTCCTCTACCTCAGCCTGGGGTGCGGCGAGGACCTCACAGACACGCTGATCAAGCACGGGCTGAAGGTGGACCGCGACCTGATGGCCAAGCTCTTCCAAGCGTACGCGAACCGCGCTTGCGACCCGGAGGCGTGGAGGCGGGGCGACTACGAGAGGGTTCTCGGGTGCTCGAAACCCTGACGAGCGCGCCCGAGCGAGCGAGGGCGGGGAAAGCTTTTACAGAAGCGCGGCACCGGTAACTACGTGGAGTACAGGGTGAAGTACGACCCCCTCGCCGACGCGCTGTACATCAAGGTTAAGGAGGGCGAGGTCTCCGATAGCTTGGAGCTGAGGGAGGGCTTGATAGTCGACCTTGACGATAAGGGAGAGGTGATAGGAATAGAAATATTGAATTTTTCAAAAATAAAATCGGTACGAAAGAGACAATAAAACATATGTAGCGAAATATTTCACGCAGAAAACCTGAACGGCTCCAGAGACGTAACAGTTATGACCCGCTATGAGCGATGCTAAGAGACACCTCGAGTTGGCCTAGAGAGTACCTAGAGGAGGAGAAAGCGCTTAACCCCAAGAGCCTCACGCCCGACTTCGACGCGCGTTCAGCATCTACCGCGCAACCCGCCGCACTTCGTCTTCACGATTTCTTCTCTTTTCCGAGCTAATAACGTTAGCAAAATGTTGATGGAGAGCACATATGGACAACATATTTGAAAACTATTTGAATAAGAAGTTTAACGATTGTTACGCTTTGCTATCCTTTTTCCTAATCCGAATCAGCAATATTACACCGGTCACCGCAACCGCGGCGAGAGCAACCGCTATTTCTGCGCGGTACGTTCGAGGGACCGAAACCTTGACCGCGCTCGATGAGGGTTTGTAGCCGCCGCCCCCAGCGAACGCCGCGGTCACTTCCCACTCTCCGGCGTCCAGGGCGAGCTCCGCCCTGAACGTCCCGTTGGCGCCCGCGACCGCCCGCGCTTCAACCAGCCGATCCCCGGAGACCGCTCTGATCGCGATGGTCGCGTTCGGGAGCGGCGGCCTCAAAACCCCCTCCACGACGACCCTACCGCTCTCCAGCTTCGCCGAGACGGCGAGCTCGGTGGGCAGCTCGACGAGAGCGGAGGCCTCCGCCGCGGCCGCCTCGTGCACCGGGTCCCCCACCCAGTAGGCTCTCACCGTGTACTTCCCCGGCTCGCTCGCGGGGAGGGACCAGTTGAAGGAGCCTTTGAGGGCCCGCACCTCGGCCGCGATGGCGCGCCCCGAGGGCGTCGTCGCGATGAGGGTCAACGTCGCGTTGACCGGCGGGTTGAGGCGCCCCCTGACCTCGACGCGACCGTCCGCCTGCCGGGCTTCGAGCGCCAGGCTGCTTGGGAGCTTCTCGACGTAGATCGTGAACTCCCTGCTGCAGCCGGCGTAGTCCGCCAAGCCGGGGAACGTGGCGTTGAGGGACCAGGCGCCGGCTTCGTCGGGCGTGAAGCGCACGCTCCACTCGCCGCCCGGCCCCGTCACCGCTTCGAGCAGCAGCTCGCCGCCGCCGGGCTTCCTAGCGCGCACGAGGACAGTGGCGTTCGCGACCTCCGGCTCCAGCCTCCCCTCGACGACGACCTCGCTGAGCGCGGGGGCCCGGCTCGGGTACTTCACCTCGAGCTTCGTCCGCTTCACCCAGGGCAGCGGCAGCGGTTTGAGGAAGCCCTTCACCCTCGCTATGCTGTCGCCCTCGCGGACCACCGCGTACTCCCAGTAGTAGAAGAGCGGCGTGGCGGAGGCTTGCGCGGCCCACTCCCTGAACTCCCGGACGTAGTCCCTGTGGCACACGCTCTCCGTCCTGACGGTGACTACCGTGTACCAGGCCCAGTACTCGGAGGGGGCCGACGTCCTGATCGCGTCGAGCGGGTCGCCTGTCCCAGCGTGGAAGGTCAGGTCGACGGGGAGCCAGCCCCACGGCGGCACGTAGACCTCCGCCCAAGCGTGCGCGTAGTCGACGCCCACGAACGCCGCGTAGTAGTGCGCTTCCGGAGCCCATACGACCCTCTCCTCCCTGTAGTTGAAGTCCGCGACGAGCGCGGTCTCCAGGTACGCGGGGACCCCCAGCGACCTGAGCGCGAGGATGAGGAGGTTCGCTTGGTCGTCGCAGTCCCCCTTCCCGCGCCCCGTCTCGAGCGCTTGAGGCGGGAGCGTCTCCCACGGGTAGCGGGGGCCCGGCCCCACCTCGTAGTCGACCTTGCCCCAGATCCAGTCCACCAGCTTCGCCACGATGGACAGCACGCGCCTCTCGCCGCCGACGACCCGCCTCGCGGCTTCGACGATGTAGCGGGCCCTCGCGTCCTCGTAGGTCCACGGCCCCTCCGACCTGGTGAACTCGGCCAGCTCGCGCGGGATGTCGCTCAGCGTCCCCGAAGCCGACTCGTTGATGGGCGGCGCCCTGAACCTCCTAGCGAGCACCTCGCTCACGACCTCCAGCTCGGCCGTGCCCCGCGGCGGGAGCTGCGCGCTGCATAGGGCCACCAGGTAGGCGCTCCCGCACTCCCCGCCGGCGACTTCCAGCCTGCAGGGGGCCGGCGCGCCGGAGACGCGGACGGTGGCGTTGGCGAGCCTGGACAGCTGGTAAGTGCCGTTCGAGGGCAGCTCGACCGCGAGCGGGGGAAGCGGCTGCGCTAAAGTGGAGTTGTTGGCTACCGTGAGCCTGACCCAAACGTACGCCTTTACGTCGTAGGGCTCGCCGCCTGCGGGGAAGGCTAGGAGCGCGAGGAGCGCTAGCGCGGCCGCCGCGGCCGCCCTACGGGTACTCAAAGCTCTCCCCAGGCTTGAGCACGACGACCTTGGTTCTCGTCGTGGACTCGACGAGCCTCTTGAACTCGCCGGGGTCAGCTCTGATGAGCGGGAACGTGTTGTAGTGCATCGGCACGCAGACCTTCGGCCTTATCAGCGAGACCGCCTTCACCGCCTCCCTCACCCCCATCGTGAAGTGGCCCCCGATCGGCAGGAGCGCTACGTCCGGCTGGTAGAGCTCCCCGATGAGGGCCATGTCCCCGAAGAGACCCGTGTCGCCCGCGTGGTAGATGCACGCGTCGGCGCCCCTCACCACCGCGCCGACGGGGACGCCGCGCGAGCAGCTGTGCACCGCCGGCACGAGCACGATCTCGAGGTCGGCGACCGCCAGCGGGCCCCCCACGTTGCCCCCCACCGCCTCGACCCCCTGCTCCCGCGCGTGCTCCGCCAGCTCGTACACGCCGACCACCTTCGCGCCCGTGAGCTTCGCCAGCTCGATCGCGTTGCCCATGTGGTCGCCGTGGTCGTGCGTCACGACGATGTAGTCGACCTTCGCGCCGCGGTAGTCAGAGGGCTTGGCGGGGCTCAGCGGGTTCTCCAACCACGGGTCGAAGAGGACGCGCTTAACCCCCCCGTCCAGGCCCCTGAGGGTCACGTCGAACGCCGCGTGCCCGAGGAACCGGATCGTGGCCACGGGCTGCGGACCGCTCGGGCCGATAAAACCGTTTCTCCTAGTAGGGGTTGCTGTAGTCGACCACGTTCAGCGGCTCTTCGCCCCTGAGGTACCTGGCCACGTTCTCCGCCGCGAACTCCAAGCACCTCCTCCTGGCCTCCCGCGTCCAGCCGGCCTTGTGGGGGGTCGCGACGACGTTGGGTAGCTTGTGCACCCCCAGCCTCGAGGGGGCGCTCGGGTCGGGCGGGTAGCTCCACCAGACGTCGAGCGCGGCGCCGGCGATCCAGCCCCTCGTCAGCGCCTCGTAGAGCGCCTCCTCGTCGACCACCGCCCCCCTCCCCACGTTGACGAGGTAGGCTGTCGGCTTCATCGCCTTGAGCACGCGCCTGCCCACTGCGCCCCGCGTCTCCGGGGTGAGGGGGAGGGCCACGACGAGGAAGTCGGCCTCGCCCGCCACCTCCTCCAGCTCGCTCAAGCCCACGACGCGCTCGGCGTACTCGTCGGGCTCCGCCGGCCGCCGCCGCACGCCGATGACGCGCATACCCAGGCACCTGCACATCCTCGCCAACTCCCGCCCTATGTTGCCGTAGCCCACGATCACAACCGTTTTCCCCTCGAGGTCGTCGAGGAACGTCTCCTCGCTCCAGGGGACCCAGCCGCCGCTCTTCACGCGCTCGTTCAGCTGCGCAACCCTCTTCGCTAAGGCGAGCATCAGCGCAAGCGCGTGCTCGGCCACAGCCCTCGCGTTGCAGCCTTTGGCCGACGCGAGAACCACGCCCCTGCTCCTCAACAGCTCCAGGTTGAAGCCGTCGACGCCGGCCCAAGGGGCTTGGATGAACCTCAGTCGACGGGCAGCCATAACGGCTTCGTCCGGTAAGCGCCCCACCGCCACTTCTGCATCGGCGATCTCCTCGAGCAACCTGCTTCCGCTTGCGAATACGACGCTTGCCAAACCCCTCAGTCTCTCTTCAAAAATCCTGAGTTCCCACTGCTTAGCATCCCAGGTCAGCACGACCTTCCTCTCCGCCACAACCCCCCAAGCCGGGAGGGGGCGTTAAAGGGCACCTCTCCCGTCCTCAAACCGGCGCGGATCTGCCCGGCGCGGGCTCGACCGCCCCCGCAACCTGTAGGCGCGCAGGGCCTCCGGGTGCTCCTTGAGGAACTCCTCGTACGCTGCCCTGCTGAGCGCGTCCGCCTCGGCGTTGAGCTCCCTCGGAACCCACTCGAGCTCGACGCTGCGGAAGCGGCGCAGGAGCCCCCTAACCCTAGCGTAGAGGGGGGCGATGCGCGGGCTTTTTACAGCGTACTCCCCCCTCAGCTGCCTGATCACCAGCTGGCTGTCGCCGCGCACGACGAGCTCCTCGCCCGAGAACCCGTTCTCGATGAGCCACTCCAGAGCCTTGATCAGCGCCGTGTACTCGGCCACGTTGTTCGTGACGTCGTCGCCGAGGTAGCCGGCGCCGACCACCCCCCTCCCAGCGTGGACGCGCTCGCCGCCCCTGTAGATCACGAAGCCGTAGGCCGCGATGCCGCCGGGGTTCACCGGCTCGCAGAGCCCGTCGAAGTACACTACCACCGCCATCTCCTCCTCGAGCGCTCCCTCAGCACTTGGATTAGCGCCAGGAGCCTGCGCAGGTTCTCCATCTCCCCCTCTATCGTGCTCTGCAGCTCGTCGATCCTGTTGGCGAGCTCCATGGCCTCCGAGTGCGCCTCGCGCACCCTCGGGTAGAACCGCTCGTACAGCTCCCTGTCGAAGGAGCGCGCGAGCTCGAGGAGCGTCAGCAGCGGCGGCAGCTGAGCGTACGTGCTCTCGAGCCTCCTCCTCAGCGCCTGAAGCTCCCTCTCCTTCGCCTCCAGCTTCTTCAGAGCCCTCTTGAGCTTCCTCTCGAGCTGGGCGGCGCGGGAGCGCCGAAACACGCGGCTCCTTGGCGGCTTCCCTAAGATAAGGCTTTCCGGGCGCGCAGCGCCAGCTCGAAGGCTTTGGAAACCGCCTCCTCCGGCGTGTCAGCCGCCTCGACGGCGTAAGCGCCGATCCGCTTCCCGGCGAGGAGCTCGGCCACGCCGCCGCTCGGGCGCAGCGCCACCACCGGCTTGCCGTAGGCCAGGGCCAGGCCCACCTCCGACAGCGTCCCAGCCTCGCCGCCGACAACTATCACAGCGTCGCCGGCGAGCACCGTCAGGGCGTTCCTCGCGTTCCCGAGCCCCGTTGGCAGCGCCACGTCCACGTAGGGGTTCGCCTCCTCCCGGGATTCGCCGGGCAGGATCCCCACGGTCAAGCCCCCCGCCTCCTTCGCGCCCCTGCAGGCCGCCTCCATGACGCCGCCTCTCCCTCCCGTCACGAGGATCCCGCCGCGCTGGGCGACGAGGCGGCCGACCTCCTCCGCCATGCGCAGCGCGCGCTCGTCGGCCCTCGACCCGCCCACCACCGTCACGTAGATTTTACTCGAGGAGCGAGACTTCATCGACCTCACCGTCGCCGTCCGCGTCAACCCCCTCGACAACGTGGGCGATGAACTTCTCGTCGTGCGCGTTCGGCTCGGCCAGCCGCCGACCCAGCTTGAGCAGCGCCGTGAAAGCGGCTTTCGTCCCCGGCAGGTGCACGCCGGCGAGGAGGAGGGCGAGGCCCCCCTCCGGGGTTTCGACGAGCTCGACTACGCCGCAGTTGTCGTCGCTGTAGACCCTCCCGCTGCACCTTGAGACGAGGGCGAAGCCCCGCTCCGGGTCGAAGCGCACGGGCAAGCTGTCGTTCAGGCGCGCTGCCACCATGTTGGCCGCCGGCCCGCCGACCACAATGATGTTGGTGGAGGACAGGTCCAACCTGGGGTCCGTGTCGAGGGCCACCCTCAACCTGGCTCTCGAACCGTAGGAGGCGCCGATCGCGTAAGCCAGCTGGGCGGCCAGGTAGTGGTCGCGGCCCCTACCCCTGAAGGGCCCGTGCGGCTCAGGGCTCCCCAGCACCATAACCACCTCCCTCCCCTCCGAGAAGAGGCGGTCGAGGAGCGGGGATACGACAGCCGCGGAGCCCCCCTCCCTCCTCCGGAAGAGGACGGCTACGCCGTCGGCCGAGAGCTTGTACTTGGCTGCCACAGCGCCCCGGCGCCGCTCCAAGCTCGCTTCCTCGATCAACCCGGCCTCCCTCAACTTGGCGACGTGGTAGTACACCAGCTGCTCACCCACACCCAGCTCCCTCGCGATCTCAGCCGGGTAGCGCGGCCGCTGGGCTAAGAGCTCTAGGACGGCTAAGCGGAAGGGGTTGGCGAGCGCCTTGAAGGTCTCGGGATCGCCTATCGCGAGAAGGCGGGCGACCACCCTCCCGTCGGGGTCCACCGCGTAGAGCTCCCCGCTCATACGCTAAAAACCCCTTTTTAGCGCTATTATATCGATTTTCGGGCTTTGCTACGGTGCGGGGCCGTAAAAACCTCAATTTTTCGAGAAATTTTAACGAAAAAAAGTTAAGAAATAATAGGTAACCGGGCTGGTCGATGCAGGTTGCCGTATTCGAGGACGGGGCTGCTGAAAACTTCCTTCCGCTGACTTACACGAAGGCGGTGTTCGACCTGAGAGTGGGGCGCTTCACGCTCCTCGAGCGCGTGGAGCGCCTGTTCGGGCGCGTGGAGTACGCGTACGTGAGGCCTCACTTGGAGGAGTTTTACGCGCTGGATCGAGGGTTGGAAGCGGCCGAGGATTCCGACCTCGAGCTCCTACTGGTGAACCCGAGGTACGTGCTCGACGACGGCGCGATGGAGGAGCTGCGCTCGCTCGGCGGGTCCAGCGGCTGGTTCGTGCTCGTCCACGGTGGCGATTTGGTGGGCGCGAAGCTGCCGGGAGCGCTCGCGCACGAGGCGTCGCGTCTCGGCTTCAACTCCGAGCACGTGCTGAAGGGGTTTGGTGGGAGGGTTCCCGTCTTGCGCTTGGAGAAAGCGCGGGCTCTATCGCACCCCTGGGAGCTCATCGAAGCGAACGCCGAAGTCCTGCCAAGCGACCTGAAAGTTTCGGAGGGCGTCGAGGGCGACGTCGACGAGACCGCGAAGGTGGTTGGCAAGGGTGGTTTAAGAGTGGAGGAGGGGGCGGTTGTGGAGCCGTACGCGGTCTTCGACACGAGGGGCGGCGGCATCCTGGTGGAGAAGGGGGCTGTGATCAAACCCTTCGCTTACATCGAGGGGCCGGCGTACATCGGGAGAGGCACCGTCATCATGCCGGGCGCTAGGATCAGGAGCGGCTGCTCGATAGGTCCCGTCTGCAGGGTTGGGGGCGAGGTGGAGGAGTCGATCATCCACGGCTACAGCAACAAGTACCACGACGGCTTCCTCGGCCACGCGTACGTCGGCGAGTGGGTCAACCTCGGCGCCCTAACCACAAACAGCGACCTGAAGAACACCTACGGGACAGTGCGCTTCGGGCCCAAGAAGGTCGACACCGGGCGCCAAAAGGTCGGCGCCTTCATCGCGGACATGGTTAAGACGAGCATCGGCACCCTCCTCTACACGGGGAAGAGCGTCGGTGTCGCATCGCACCTGCACGGCATCGTCGCCGAGGACGTCCCATCCTTCACCATTTACGCTAAGTCGCTGGGGATCGAACCCGTCGAACTCGAGCTCGAGTCGGCGCTCAAAACCCTCGAGAGGATGATGGCGCGAAGAGGGCTCTTGCCCACAAACGCTGTGAAGCGTCTCTTAACGCTCGTGTTCCGCATCACCGAGCGCGAGAGGCTGCAGGCGGGAGTGAGGAAGGGGCGCTTCGACCTCAAAGCCCCTTGACCCCCAGATTCTCTCGCCGACTCGAGAGACCGCGCGGGGCTTTTACCATCCTTTTACACTCCTCTGAGCGTGCGCGCGCCCGCGCGGGTTAGGCCCGCGCTTTTCCGCCTCCTCTGGCCCGCCCGTTATCGTTCCGGCGCGCACGGGCAGCGGGGCGGCGCCAGAGGCGCGACCCCGCCAACTCGCCAGCAAGTACCGAGCTCGGGGCTCAAGCCCCCCTCATTGCACGCGCTCCCGCCGCGCTGTTTCCGCGGCCCACGGGTCGAAAGGCGAGGCGGGTTTTATAAATTCGATGCTGAGAAGCCCGAAAGTAATCTTTTCTAAACGGAAAGTTAGAAGAAAGGATAGAGAATACTCTGGCATACTACAGAGGGGGCGCCGATAACTATAGGGAGGGCGCCGGCGCACGCTTTGAGCGTGCTGAAGCCCGTAGCTAGCGTCGACTTGAGCGGAGAGACCGCCGCGCGAGGAGTCGACCTGTTCAAGACGCTGAGCGTCTACAACTTCGGCTTCTGGTTCGATGGGAGGGAGGCGAAGCTGGTGCTGGACACCGAGCTCCCAGCTGTCGCGGTGGTCAGCATGAGCGGGGCTGCGCGGATCTACGCGCCTCCCGGCTCCGACGTCGCCAGCCTCGAGGAGCGGCTGCTCCACGCGCTCGGCCTTCGCGAGGACCTCGAGCCCTTCTACGCGAGAGCGTCGGCCGACCCGCTGCTCTCAGCTTTCGCGAGGGAGTGGAGGGGGTGGAGGCTCAGGGGTTGCGACCTCTGGTGGGCG
>Ga0080004_1162983_pt1 | contig 16781 bp, 23 predicted proteins | sample WasSprMetagenome_FD_69207 | JGI IMG/M metagenome (GOLD analysis project Ga0080004, IMG submission 69207) | Sulfidic aquatic microbial communities from Washburn Spring, Yellowstone National Park, USA - WS (SPADES assembly) (version 2) | ecosystem: Environmental > Aquatic > Thermal springs > Hot... | reverse complement strand
CAACAAGCTCCTGCGGCAGATCTTCGCCATCCTGAGGAGTGGGATTCCCTATGACCCCCATTACTTAGAACGGAAAAGGGGTCTTGCCTTCCAGGGGACTTGACTCTGAACACAGAACATTGCGAGCTCGGAGTTTCGTCTGCGAAGCAATCTCTTCCTCAAGAGCCGGGATTGCTTCGCTCGCAACGGCGAAAAAAATACCGCCGGATTGCTTCGGGCCTTCGGCCCTCGCAATGACGAAAGGGGGAAGTCATTGCGAGCTCGTCTTTTCGTTTGCGAAGCAATCTCTGAGATTCCTCGCCGCTTCGCGGCTCGGAATGACTGAAAAAGGGGGCGAAGCAGCTCCGTGAGACTGCTTCGCTTCGCTCGCAGTGACAAAGAGGAAAACCTTCGCAGTGGCAGAGAAAAGAGTCGCAGTGACCCCATTTTGTCACTGCGAGGTCGTCGTGTCGTCTCCGAAGCAGTCTCAGCCTGAAATGCCCAGAAGAGACTCAGCAAAAAGGAAAGGCCTGGTCCTATGCCTCTTTAAGCCTCTGGGCGAGTTCGCGTAAAAATTCACCAAAGTTACCAATTTCTCCCCGGAAGGCCCGGTACGTGCCCTCCAGGTCCTCAAAAAGAGGTCGCATCCTTTCCCACTCCAGGAGATACCCGTAGACATTCCGGAACACGTGTCGAAATCTCAGGTACACCTCGAGCCTCCTTCTGAGCTCCTCAGAAATCACCGCAGGACGGACCTCAGGAATGGCGATACTCATCCTGGAAAGGAGCCTTTTGTGCCACCCAGGGTCTTCCGTTTCCCTCATCCCATCGATGTCCCGGGAGATGAGCTCAAAGATATCCTCGATGATGGTGTAGAAATCATGGAGCAGGCTCCCCAGTCCTCTGAGGGCAAAGCGGTCAGGTTCTTGAGAGGTGTAGCAGGCAATTCTCTCCCTGGCCTCATCGACCACGGTCTCCAGGGAACGCAGGAGGCTCTCGATTTCCCCAAGCAGCGAAAGCACCGCTTCCTTCTTCCCCATAGAGCAGAACTCCATTCCTCAGGATGGTTTCTTTGAGCGGAGGCAAGCAGGCATCAAGGTCCACAAGGTCCACCTCGAAATCGTCTATCCGGTTGACCTCGGCAAGAAGGCGGAAGTACTCTCCGGGGGAAATTCCCTCTGCCGCCAGGTCGATGTCTGAGGAGGGACCAAAACCCCGCCGGTGCCTTAGCGAAAAGGCCAGCGACCCAAAGAGGTATACCCTTTTGGCTTTTCCCTTTTCAACCAGAAACTTTGCAGCAGCAAAAGCCACCTGGAGAGCTCTCTCCGCCCTCTTTCTCTCCTCTTCCTCCTCGGCCCGTATTCTCCTTTCCCAGGCACAGAGATACAGGGCAATATCAGGCACTTTCACAGGGTCCATTATATCACAGCCAGATGCGCCTGGCTTTCTGTCCCCTGGAGCCCTGAAGCACGTTCAGGGTGCAGAACACCGGTTGAGGGATGAGACTATTTGGGATTCCTCGCCGCTTTGCATTTTCAGAATAACCTCACCGTGGTCAGGGTGGTCCTTGAGGCGGGGTACCTCACTGCCGCTTCGCCCTTCGCAATGACCCCCATTTTGTCACTGCAAGCCTCGTTTTTTCGTCTGGCGAAGCAGTCTCTAAGATTCCTATCCAGGAATATGGGACTGCTTCGCTTACAGCGACGGAGAAAACGTTCGTTGGATTGCTTCGGGCTTTCAGCCCTCGCAATGACCGGCGAAGGTGTCACTGCGAGGTCGTGGTTGCGTCTCCGAAGCAGTCTCCCTCAGAGTTCCTCGTAGAGGTCTCTCCACTGGGGGTTGAAGGAATTGATGAGGGCAATCTTCTTCGCCCTTGAACCACCTTTGATTTTCTTCTCCCGGAGAATCGCTTCCTCAGGGCCATCGAAGACCTCAAAGTACACGAGCTTCACTACGTTGTACCTGGCGGTAAATCCAGGGACTGCTTTCGTTTTGTGTTCCCAGACCCTCCGCTTCAGGTCACCAGTTACCCCGGTGTAGAGGACGGTATTCCGGGGATTCGTCATGATGTACACGAAGTACTGGCGCTTCACGGCAAAAGCTTACTCAAAGGACTCTCTTTTGGGAAGGGGGCTTCTGGGGGTTTCCTGTTCATCGCTCCTTTTTGGTCAGCGCAAAGGTGTACACTTGCCTGTGGAGAAGCCTCAGGGACTGCTTCGTCGCTTCGCTCGTAACGACGGAGAGTCCGTCGGATTGCTTCGGGCCTTTGGCCCTCGCAACGACGAAAGGGGGAAGTCATTGCGAGCTCGTCTTTTCGTTTGCGAAGCAATCTCTGAGATTCCTCGCCGCTTCGCGGCTCGGAATGACTGAAAAAGGGAGCGAAGCAGTCCCGTGAGACTGCTTCGCTCCGCTCGCAGTGACAAAAAAGGGTGAAGCAGTCTCGCTTTGCTCCTCAAAATGACGGCAAAAGGATTGGCTCGGAATGGCAGTCCCGGGCCCATCACGGCCCCGGCAATGGCGCAGAAGCTTGGTTCAAGGCGGCAGAAACAGGGCATCCCCTCAAAGCGGCAGAAGACCTCCCCTTTCCAGTATCAGAGAAAAGAGCGGATTCCTGAAGCTGTGTGACCTGGGCAACTCAGGGTGGGGATGGGCGCCAGGCCCCCTAATCCACTCCGGTATTTCCGGCGCTACTCTGGCCCTCAAGCCAGGCTGTAACTTCGCCGATGAAACCCGGGAAGACCTGGAGAGCCTTCTTGTAGTGAGCATACACCAGTTCATGGTCCAGTTCCATATACCCATGGACGAGGATATTGCGAAATCCTCCCAGGCCACGGAGATCCCGGTAGAGCTGCTCACTGATAACCCCCTGCCGCCGGAGTTCCTCGAGAATCTTCTCGTATTCGTCCACAGCAATGCGAAATGCCCCGGCGAGGATGTGGTTCCCCGTATCAAGGACCAAAGAAGAGGCAAGCTCCAGGCCCCGTTCCACAAACCACTGAAGGTTGATGTCACGCCGGTACTCCTCAAGGGAAACCGTCTCTTTCTCACGCAACCTGCTGAGGACTTCCTCGAGTTTCTGCAAGCGGGCGATTATGCTCTCCCTTTTGAGGACCACCGGCGTACCCTCTCCTGAAAGTACCAGGTCTGCACTTTGCGAAGATAGGCAGTATCCTGGTACCTGCGGATGACGTCGACCTCAAACGAGTTCAGCACCTCTTCACTCCGGGCGTAAATGAGTTTACCCCGGGAAACGACTTCGAACTTCAACGGAAGAGAGGCACGGTTGAGGAGCAAAAGGTCAAAGCGCTCCGTCGATAAAGCGCTACGGATTGCAAGGTAGAGCTCCCTGTATGCCTCAAAAAGCTCATCACCTTTTAGGCCTGGCCTGAGGAAAACCGCAAAATCCACATCAGACCATGTTCCCTCATCCCCCCGGGCGTATGAACCAAAGAGGTAGGCGAGGAGCACCTCGTTTTGCCCCGCAAAAACAGGGCGAAGTCTCTCCACGATTCCATGGGCATTTACCCCGGTTGCGGGCAGTATTTTTCCCGAGGGACCGCGGTAGTCCGAAGCTACACCCATTCCGTCACCCCTCAAACGTTCACATCAAGACCGCCACATCGACATTGTACACCTTCTCCGTAGCTGAGACCAGGGCGCCTGTACCCTGCAGGGTTTTCTGCTCGTACAGACTGCGCACCATCCGTAGCAACTCCTGAGACTGCTTCGCTTCGCTCGCAGTGACAAAGGAGAAACCCTTGCAGTGACCCCCTGCCGTGTCATTGCGAGTCGTAGTATCGCCTCCGAAGCAGTCTTGCTTTTTGCCCCAGGCAGGTCATTGCGAGCTCGTCCTTTCGTTTGCGAAGCAATCTCAATGACGAGATTGCTTCGGGGCTTCGCCCCTCGCAATGACGCACAAGAAGGTGTCCCTGCGAGGTCGTAGTTTCGCCTCCGAAGCAGTCTCAATTGCGGGATTGCTTCGGGCCTTCGGCCCTCGCAATGACGAACAAAAAGGGTCATTGCGAGCCTTGTTTTTTCGTCCCCCATTTGTCACTGCGAGCCTCGCCCTTTAGCCTGGCGAAGCAGTCTCACTTTTCGCCCTTTAGGTGGTCATTGCGAGCTCGTCTTTTCGTTTGCGAAGCAATCTCAGAGATTCCTCGCCGCTTCGCGGCTCGGAATGACTGAAGAAGGAGTCATTGCGAGCCTCGTTTTTTCGTTTGGCGAAGCAATCTCGTGAGACTGCTTCGTCGCTTTCGCTCCTCGCAGTGACAAAAAAGAGGTCCTCGCAGTGACAAAGAAAGAGCTCCTCGCAGTGACACAACAGGGGATTCCTTGCAGGAACAGAAAAGAGCTTGCGGCGACTTCCTGGCATGTCACTGCGAGGTCGTAGTGTCGTCCTTTTCTTCGTCACTGCGAGGTCGTATATTCGTTTCCGAAGCAGTCTCAGACTGCTTCGCCTTCAGTAGTCCCCAAGAACCATTGCGAGCTCATCGTTTCGTCTACGGAGCAATCTCTTCCTCTCCAAAAACAAAGGTTTCTTACAGCAGGAAGCAATCGGTCAGCACGAAGGGAAGAACCGTTACCCTGAATCTGGGGAAACACGACCCAGAACTTCCCGGACCTTCCCGAGAACCTCCCGGGCAATAGCCAGAGCCCTTCTGGCATCTGCAGCAGTGGGTTCTCCCTCTGGTAAGAGCCCAAGGTCAGCAGGATAACGAGATTCGATGTACAGGCCATTCAAGAACTCGAGTTCCTCTTGACCAAGGGAAAGGCGCGGATACCGCTTTTTAACCTTCTGGTACAGGAAAACGAGGTCATGAGTCCTTGGAGGGTTCACCTTCTGGTTCCAGAGCAACCCTTTCAGGAGCTTTTCCACGCTCTGCTGGGCGTGAAAGGAAGCCAGGCGATGTATTCCCTGGCTGCAGAGCACTTCCGCCGCCTGCAAGTCTTCCCGGGCATAGTCAAACCAGGGGTTTCTGCTCATAGAGCACTTTCCCCGTGGAGAGGACCTCCTGAATAAAGGACGATCCTTCCTTGCGGAGGAATTCCACCTCTTCCGGAGTCAGGACGATGACATCAAGGGGGATTTTTCGAGAAATCCCCCTTAAAGCTTCCACCCGCCGGTTCACCCTCCGCTCTCCGGTTCGTTTAATCACCAGCAGATCGATGTCGCTTTCACTGGATTCCTCGCCTTTTGCCAGGGAACCGAAGAGCACGATTTTCTCGGGGTGGTACCGCCGCACAAGCCTCTCCACGATCCTTGTCAGCTCTTTCTCCCAGGTTTTGCCTGCCGAGTAAGCGTGCTTCCTCATCGCGAACTCCGTCTTCATTGTAGCACACACCCAGTGTTTTTGAGTTCCCTTCATCTGGTCGCAACGTTACGAAGCGGCCATACACCCTTCTCGCTGCTTCGTCGCCCCGCTCCCCCAATGACCCTTTGCAGGACATTGCCAACCCGTCGTTTCGCCCTTTTCTTCGTCCCTGCGGGGTCGTCGTGTCGTCTCCGAAGCAGTCTCAAAAACCCTTACCCAGGAGTACGAGGTTGCTTTGCTTTGCTCGCAACAACGGAGAAAACGTCCGTCAGGTTGCTTCGGGCCTTTGGCCCTCGCAAAGACTGGGGAAAAGTCACTGCGAGGTCGTTGTTTCGCACCTTTTTTGTCACTGCTCTGAACACAGAACATTCCGAGCTCTTTTTCAGTCATTCCGAGCCGCAAAGCGGCGAGGAATCTCTGAGGAGAGACTGCTTCCGAAGCGAAAATACGACCTCGCAGTGACAGGTTGAGGGGTCACCGTGAGGGGTTTCTTTCTCTCACCGCGAGGATTTCCTTTTTCTCACTACGAGGAGCAAAGCGACGAAGCGAAAGTTGGCGGACGTACTTCCCGCCGTTGCGAGGAACGAAGTGACGAAGCAACCTCATAGTTCCGGTTCGCGTGAATACCGAAGAAACTGAAAAAGCGAGGTTGCTTCGGAAACGAAAAGACGACCTCGCAGCGACTCTTTTCGCTGGTCATTGCGAGCGAAGCGAAGCAATCCGGTATTTTCGGAGTGCTTTTGATGCTTTTGAGACTGCTTCGGAGACGAAAAGACGAGCTCGCAGTGACACAGGAAAAGGGCGAAAATACGACCTCGCAGGGACAAAGAAAAGGGCGAAACAACAAGGCTTGCAGTGACGTGCAAAATGGCCCACTGCGAGGGTTTTCCTTTTCTGTCACTACGAGAAGCGATAAAGCAGTTTCACACTCTGGGAGATTGAACCCTACCCAGGCTTTTGGGCTGTCCGAACCGTTGCCCAGGACTGCAACTCACAAGCACACCCTGCACCCCACCCCTCTCCTTTTTCCAGGGTTCCACGGCAAATCCTCCGGAGAAGGGTTTGAGGAGAAAACCACACCACCGGGGATACCGGCTGTTGTCCTCCTCTTCCTCTCTGTATAATATACCCCATGAGACCCGCTCAGGAAAGCATTGCCCGGGCAACGCTTGTGGTGTTCCTGGCGAATTTCTCAAGCCGCCTCCTGGGGTTTGTGCGGGAGGTGCTCATCGCCCACCTCTTTGGGGCGAGGGCCATAACCGATAGCTACCTCGTGGCGCAAATCCTCCCTGCGACCATCGCCGGGCTCATCGGGGGAGCACTCACCACGGTCTTTATCCCCCTCTTTGTGGAAGAGCGACAAACCAAGGGAGAGGAGAAGGCCTGGGAAGGGGCAGGAGTGGTTCTCGGAGCCTCCATGGTTTACCTTCTCTGTGCCCTTGGGGGAGCATATCTCGTTTCGCCCTATTTCCTTCGCCTTGTGGCCCCGGGGTTTTCGGAGGAACGTTTTACCCTGGCGCTTTCGATGAGTTCGACTATGCTCCCTTCGCTTTTCTTTTTGGGAATGCTCGGAATTTTCACCGGGATTGCGCAGTCGTACCGTGTCTTTACCTTTCCCGCCCTTGCAGGGCTTTTCCACAACGTGTGCCTCATTGCTTTTCTCGCTTTTGCCCGGAGGTACCCGGCCATGAGCCTGAGCCTGGGGACCCTCCTGGGAGCCTTTCTGCAGTTTCTTCTCCTTGCGCTACTCCTTCGGAGGCTCTGGCCGGGGCAGCAAATTCGCTTTTCTTTCTCCCACCCGTTACTCCGGAAGGTGTGGACACTTATGGTCCCTATATTTCTGGGGACCGGGGTAGGATACCTTAACCTCATCGTGGACCGGATTTTTGCCTCGCTTCTGCCGGTGGGAACCATCGCCGCTTTGAACTTCGCCGTGCGGGTGAAGGAAATCCCCACCGGGCTCTTCGCCGTAGCCATCTCCCAGTCAATTTACCCCACGGTGTCCTCCTATGTGGCGGAAAAGAAAACGGAACCCCTGCGAAATCTCTTTTCCAGGTCTCTGGAGACCCTGTGGCTTTTCATCCTCCCTGCAAGCGTGGGGCTTTTCCTCCTCTCCCGGGAAACGGTATGTTTCCTTTTCGAACGGGGCGCTTTCGACCGGCAGGCAACCATCACAACCGCTCAGGCGCTCTCTTTTTACCTTCTGGGACTTCCAGCCACTGCTTCTCTCGATGTGGTGGGGCGGATGTTCTACGCCTTCCAGGATACGCAAACCCCGGTGAAAGTAAGTGTTATGGGGTTAGCGCTCAATATCGTTTTGAACGTTCTTTTTGTGCGGCGCCTTGCCCACCGGGGGCTGGCTTTGGCCACTTCTCTAAGCGCCACCTTCATGTTCCTGGTGCTCCTTGAGATTCTACGGCGAAAGATAGGAGGGATTGAGGAGAGAGCGCTTCTGAAAAACCTGGGGAAGATTCTCCTGGCCTGTGGGGGGATGGGGGTGATTATTCTTCTCCTCCGTCCTCTGAGTGCGCATCCCCTGGGGTATCTGGGGACGGTGGGAGCAGGAGCAGGGTCGTACGCTTTCTTTGTTCTTCTCCTTCGGCCCTGGAGTGGTGAGAGGATCAGAGAAGCGGTGGGAAACTGGTGGAGAAGGATATTGCAGAGATTGCTTCGCCAGACGAAAAAGCGAGGCTCGCAATGACTACCTTTGTGTGTCACTGCGAGCGAAGCAAAGCAGTCCCAGAGGTTGCTCCAGAGACAAGCGCGTGATTGTGATTTGGGAGAAAGGAAATGTAAAAGCCCACAGGGATGAAGCAAACGCAGAACCGCAGAGAGAGGAAGAGAGAAAACCAGAATCGGCGAGAAGAGAGAGGGCAATTCTTCAGTTCCGTTCCCCGTATTCCTTCTTAAGCGATGACACCACCCGGGTAATTAATGCTCGAACAGCTGGAATCTCGTTCTTCACCACTTCCCATATAACCGAGCAATCGATGCCAAAATACTCATGAATGAGGATATCCCTCATGCCGGCCATCTGTTTCCAGGGAACCTCGGGGAATCTTTCCCTGACTTCCCGGGGTATCTTTTTTGTTGCCTCACCAATGATCTCAAGACTTCGGGGAAAAGCCCTTTTCAGGTGTTCATTGCTCTGAAAATCCTCAAAGCTCAAGTCCTCTGTGCTCTTGATGAGGTAATCGCACTCTACCAAAATATCCTCAAGGTAGTCGAGGATTTCTCTGCCCCCTCTCACACCATGAGAACCTCCTGGAGAATCCTTTCTCCTATTCTCGGCTTCAGGGCGCTTTTCATCACCAGGTCGACTTCCACTCCCAGGGCTTCAGAGAGCCTGAGCTTCAGGTCCACGAACTTTATGAGTCCTATGGGCCTTTCGAACTCCACGAGGATATCAAGGTCGCTCTCTGGGGTTTCTTCTCCCCGCACAAAGGAACCGAAAATCCCAATGGTCCTCACACCGTACTCTTTGTGGAGGAGGGGTTTGAGGACTCTGAGTTTTTCGGTTACCTCTATAAGGGTGGGAGTGTCTCTTTTCATAGTCCGCGTTCTATTGTACCACCTGTTTCCTGCAACGTCTCTTGTTGTTACCGTGAATTCAGCCAGGGTTTTTGTGCATGCCAGAGTTTCGGGGAAAGACATAAGACTGCTTCGGAAACGAAAAGACAACCTCGCAGTAGCACCTGCACTTTGTCACTGCGAGCGAAGCGAAGCAGTCTCATGAGATTGCTTCGCCAGACGAAAAAGCGAGGCTCGCAATGACCAAGGAAAGGGCGAAAAGACGAGCTCGCAATGACCGCCCAAAAGGCGAAAAGCAAGACTGCTTCGGGGACGATACTACGACCTCGCAGTGACAAAGAAAGGGTCACCGCAAGCGAAGCAGCCTCAGGGGCTATTTTTCAGCAACAAGCGGACAAAACACGGTGTTTCAGGGTCGGACCTCTTCGGGCAAGCGATCGAGCACCGCTTCGTAGACTTTCCGGGCTAAAGCCAGGTCCCCGCGGGATTCTTCAAGAGACACTGCTGGCCAAGCACAGAAAGGTCATGGGTTTTGCGGAAAGGGACGTCATGCCAGCTCAGGAAAGCCTTTAGAGCCTTTTCTGCGGCCTGCTGAGCGTGGAAAAGGGCAAACCCTGTGAGTGGGGGCTGAAGAGCAAGGAGGCACTCCGCAGCACGCAAATCTGCGAGGGCCTTGACCAACCAGGATTTTGTCTCGGCAACTCGTTCCGGATCATCGGGCATAGAGCAACTTCCTCTCACGGAGCACCGTTGCCGGGAAAGAGGCTCGAAGATGAGCCCGGCGGTGAAAAAGCTCTATGGGCCACACGAGGATATCCACAGACACGCCTAAACCCCAAAGGAGCGCATGGGCTTTCTGGCTGAGACGGTACAGAGGCTCTCCTGAGGTTTCCCGAACAAGCACGAGGATATCGTAGTCGCTATCGGGCTTCCCCTCACCCCGGGCGACCGAGCCAAAGAGGTAGATGCGCTCTGGCTTCAGGGTTGAAACCAGTCTCTGGACGATTTCAGCGAGCCTGGGGTCTTGCTCCACGATGGTATCCTTTGCATTTTCCTGATTTGCGCAACCCACTGAATTCACCTCATCCCCTTTTTCACTTTCATTTTACCATCTGCCATCATGCTCTGGCTTTAAGCAGGACGGGGAAACGGCGCTCCTCACACCTCAGGTCGTGAAGCAGCGAAGAACGAATTTCGGGACCGGAGCTGTTTCGGTCTTCGTGAGGGACCGGAGATCCCAAAGCAATCCCAGCTTTTGAAGAAGAGACTGCTTCGTCCCTTCCTCGGTCACTGCGAGGAGCGAAGCTGGAAGCAGTCCCGTATCTCCACGAGGTGAGGAAAGGAGAGACTGCTTCGGAAACGAGAATACGACCTCGCAGTGACACAGTGGAGGCACTGCGAGCGAAGTGAGGCAGGCTCATTTTCCCAGGGAAGGAGAGATTGCTTCACCAGACGAAAAGACGAGGTTCGCAATGACTGGGCAAGGAGAGTGGAACTGCTTCGCAAGCGAAATGACGAGCTCGCAGTGACAAAATGGGGGTCATTCCGAGCCGCGAAGCGGCGAGGAATCTCTGAGACTGCTTCGGAGGCGATACGACGACCTCGCAGTGACCACCCAAAAGGCAAAAAAACGAGATTACTTCGGAAGCGAAAAGACGACCTCGCAATGACGCGGCAGGGGGTCGCTGCGGGGGTTTCTTTTTTTGCCACCACGAGGGGTCTTCTTTCTCTTTCACCGTGAGGGTTCCTCTTTTGTCGCTGCGAGGAGCGAAGCGACGAAGCAGTCTCGTATTTCTATGAGGTGAGGAAAGGAGAGACTGCTTCGGAAACGACGAGAATACGACCTCGCAGTGACCTCCCAGGAGTGAAAATATACAAGGTTCGCAGGGATACAACGGGAGAGACTGTTTTCGGAGACTGTACCGATATGGGTTCGAAGTGACCGGGTGGGGGTGAAGGGCGAGCTTTTTCAGCTCGAGAGATTCTTCAGAAACTCAACCACAAAGTGAAGATGCCGGTTTTCCTCGATGAGGTCCTGAATAATCTCCTGCCTGAGGGTATCGGTAAGAGCTGAGATCCGGTCGGTAATCGTTCTGGCAAAATTATCCAGATCGTTCTGAATCACATTCCAGACTTCCTCAGCATCGATACCAAAGTAGTGATGGATTAAGAGACTTCTGAAATCGACAATTTCCTGACACTCTCTGGGTAAAATCCCGGCCTTCGTTAATTTTCCCGTTGCTTCCCCGATGATTTCGAACTCCCGGATAACACTATCCCAAGCCACAAAATCGCGCTTCAGTTCCTCGGCATTTCGAAAGTTTTTGGCTACTTCCTTGATTTTCAGGATAGCCACCAGGATATCGAACAGAAAGAACTCCCAGAACCTCTTAGACATGAATCAGCTCTTTCTCAATCCTTCTTCTGATAAACGGCCTTAACGAGTCGTAGAGCCCAATATCGATTTCCCTTCCCAGCTTCCCACTCAAGTATCGCTTAGCCCTGGCGATAACCAGCCCATTTTTGCTCGTCATTTTCAGTATCACAATGTCGATATCGCTCGTGCCAGTATTTTCGCCCCGAGCATAAGAACCGAAAACCGCAAGTTCGGTTATTCCGAAAAGCTCCTGCAAATCCGGTTTGAGCGCTCTCAATTTATCGATGATTTCCTGTGCCACCATGTTCACCACCCCCTGCGCCCCTCACCCACCATGGTAAGTGCGCCCCCGGTTCCTGTCAAGGAGATTCGGAAAATCCTGACCTTTTGAAGCTTACAGCGGTACAGGAAAAGGGCGGTGAACCAGAGCGACAGAGGAGAGGACAAAAAGACGACCTCGCAGTGACGCCCTCACTCCGTCACTGCGAGGAGCGAAGCGACGAAGCAGTCCGGCAGAAGTTCCCAGAGCCCTGGACTATATGCAGCAACTCTCTCAAGCCTCCTTTTTGATAAAGCGTCCTAAGGAGTCTCAGAACCTGATGTCGACTTCCTTTCCCGCTTTCCACTCAAGTACCGCTCAGCTCTGGTGATAACCGGGCCATTTCTTCCTTTCCATTTTCAGCATCACGATGTCGCTTGTGTCAGCATCCTCACCTCAAGCACAGGAGCCAAAAACGGCAAGCTCGGTTATTCCGAGTAGTTCCCCGTCAAAAGTTTGGAAGGTTGACTCTGTGAGCCTGGGAAAGACTATAATAGGAGAGGCCCTGGGGGTGGTTTCTTGGACCTCGCGCAGAAACGGGAGGAGTACTGTAAGAAGCTCGAAACCTCGCTTCAGAGAGTCGTTGAGGTTCTTGCCGCTCTCCCTGAAGTCAGGCGGATTGTCCTCTTTGGTTCCTATGCCCGGGGACGGAGAGACCTTTTGACGGACCTTGATATCCTGGTGGTTATGGAAACGCCTCTTGACTTTCCTGCTCGGAGTGCGCTGCTTTACGAAAAGCTCTTCCTCCCGGTGGACTGCGATATCCTCGTCTACACCCCGGAAGAATTCGAGCGACTGAAGGACCAGCCTTTCCTTCGCAGGGTCCTTGAGGAGGGGAAGGTGCTCTATGAGAGGGACTCCTGAAGCAGAGGGACGGCGATGGCTCGAACAGGCTAAAGAAGACCTGAAATGGGCCGAGGACCTTGCCGATCGGGGCGGGTACTACCTGGCCTGTTTCCTTGCCCAGCAGGTGGCCGAGAAAGCCATCAAGGCTTATCTCTACGCCCGGGGAGAAGAAGTTGTGCTCGGGCATTCCATAGGACGACTCTGTGAAGCGGCAGGGAGCTCTGAACCACTGTTTCTTGAAAAAGGCCGGCGATGGGCAATCCTCGATAGCTACTACATCCCCACCCGTTACCCCAACGGACTCGCCGAGAACATCCCCGCCCGGGTGTACACGAAAGAGGCTGCTGAGCAGGCGGTGGCCATGGCCAGAGAAATAGTGGAGTTTGTGGAACACCTCTTGCAGGACCGTAGCAAGCGAGACTGCTTCGGAGGCGATACTACGATCTCGCAGTGACACGGCAGGGGTCACTGCGAGGAGCGAAAGCGACGAAGCAGTCCCCCTTTTTGTCACTGCGAGCGAAGCGAAGCAGTCCGGCGGCATTTTTCGCCGTTGCGAGCGAAGCGAAGCAATCCTGCCCCTGGACAAGAGTTTTTGAGACTGCTTCGGAAACGAAACGACGACCTCGCAGTGACTCTTTTGACCGGTCATTCCGAGCCGCAAAGCGGCGAGGAATCTCTGAGATTGCTTCGCAAACGAAAAGACGAGCTCGCAATGACCACCTAAAGGGCGAAAAGTGAGACTGCTTCGCCAAACGAACAAACGAGGCTCGCAGTGACTTTTCCCCAGTCATTGCGAGGGCCAAAGGCCCGAAGCAATCTCGCAATTGAGACTGCTTCGGAGGCGAAACGACGACCTCGCAGGGACAAAGAAAAGGACGAAACGACGAGCTTGCAATGACCCCGCCTGAAAGACGACCCTGCAGTGGTACTCTTTCTGTCCTTGCGAGGGGTCGAAAGTCCCTGGGGTAATCCTGTTTTTCAATGTTGCTTTTGAGGTGATGCCGTAGCCTTGCGGTGATTGTCTTGCCCTAAAATATGCCTGGAGTGGCACGGGTCGGGTTCCCCCCACTCGTTGTCGTTGGGGTGGAGTCGGGGTATACTACGCAATGGACTCTCAAGAAGGGGGAAAGACAATGCCGGAGAAACTCGACCGCATCACTGTTGACCCGAGCGTCTGTCTGGGTCAACCGACCATTCGCAACACAAGAATTACGGTGAGCGTGATTTTAAAGATGCTTGCCGGGGGGAAGTCGGTTGAGGAAATCCTTGAGGCATACCCGGAGCTTGAAGCAGAGGATGTCCGGCAGGCCGTGAAGTACGCTGCCTGGGTTGTTGCCGAAGAGTACCACATTGTGCCGGGCACCTGAGGGTATGGCGACTTTGCGTTTCTTCGCCGACATGAACATCTCCCCCAGGACCGTCAGGTTGCTTCGGGAGCAGGGCTGGGACATCCTGCGGGTATCGGAGGTTTTACCTGCCAGCGCAAAGGACCTCGAGGTTCTCGAGTTCGCTCGCCGGGAAAGACGGGTTGTCATCACCCAGGACCTGGACTTCTCGGTTCTCCTGGCGCTTTCGGGCTACTCCTCTCCAAGTCTTATTACCCTGCGTTTGCCCTTTCCGGAGCCTGAAACCGTTGCCCGGAGGCTCCTTGAGGTGGTTCCTCAGGTTGAGTCGTTCCTTCTTCGGGGTTGCGCGGTGACTGTGGAGGAGAACGCCGTCCGGATTCGGAGGCTCCCGATAGAACTCTGAGGATACCCCGTTGATGTTGCTTTCTCTTTGAAGGTCACTTCGTATATTCCGAGCTGTTTCTTTCCTGCTATTTCCAAGCCGCTTTTTTCTGTCCTTCCAGGTCGCAAAGCGGCGAGGGACCTCAGAGACTGCTTCGGAGGCGAGAAGGCAACCTTACGGTGGCGGATTGAAGGGAGTCATGATATCTCTACCTGTAAATTTCCCTCCAGTGCCCCACAAGAAGGATATGCATGGCATCGCCCCTCAGGGCGTAAATGACCCTCCAGTCGCCCACCCGGAGTTTATACAACCTCTGCAGCTCTCCACCCAGGGGTTCAGGGATGACCCGGTCGAAGTTTTGCGCAAACCAGGTAAGTCTTTTGAGAATCCTTCGGGCAACCTGAGGGTCAAGCCGCCTGAGGTCCTCGAGGGCTTCCCTGTTCCATTCAATCTGCATGGAAGTGCTTCACAGCCTCTTCGTGGGGAACGGTTGCGGTATCACGGAGGCGGCTCTTGAGTTTTGCTTTCACTTCTTCCCGAAGTTCCAGACCCTCGTCCGGATCCCCCAGGATCTCGAGGATTTTGCGCTCCACAAGGAGTTCGAGTTCCTCCTCGGTGAGGTCGGCAATTCTGCGCACCAGTCTCTCCTCCTTTTTCCTATTGTAGCATGAAAATCCCTGTGGTTGGGACGGTGAGACTGCTTCGGAAACGAAACTACGGCCTCACAGTGGCAAATCTCGGGTAAAAAGCGGGACTGCTTCACCCTTTTTGTTGTCACTGCAAGCGAAGCGAAGCAGTCCGGCGGCATTTTTCGCCGTTGCGAGCGAAGCGAAGCAATCTGAGATTGCTTCGCCAGACGAACAAACGAGGCTCGCAGTGACAAAGAAAAAGGGCGAAACAACGACCTCGCAGTGACTTTTCCCAGTCATTGCGAGGGCCGAAGGCCCGAAGCAATCCGACAGACGTTTTCTCCGTCGTTGCGAGCGAAGCGAAGCAATCCTGTTCCTGGACAAGAGTTTTTGAGACTGTTTCGGAGACGAAAAGACGACCTCGCAGGGACAAAGAAAAAGAGCAAAATGAAGCAGTCCCAGGATCACTCTGGGAATGAGATAGAACTCCGCGGTGGACCGATGTACACTGCCCCTTTTCCCTGAAAGGCGTTCAGGGTGTCCTTGGGAAACCGAAATGTCCAGTGTAAAGGCATGGTGTCTGAGGTCATTGGTACTTAGGGGCATTTGTGCTCTCGGGTGGAGAGGGGTTCAGTTCCTCCTCAAGGAATGCTCTGAAAGCGTCAACGTCTTTTCTGACGCTGTCGATGCCTTCCTTAAGCTTTTTCACCAGATGCTCAACTTTTTCTTTCTCCAGCTCATAGCCATAAGCGTGCCGGAAGACATGCCTGAAGGCGCGGAGTTCATCAAGAATTCTAAAGGATGCCTCAGAGACGAGCGCCGGACGGATGCCCGCCACATTGAGCTTCATCCTCTTCAGAAGTTCCCGATGGTATCTTGTGGTGTCATCCACGGTGTTTTCAAAGGTTCTGGCGACTTCCCTCATGAGGTCCTCGAAAGCGGTGTAGAAGTTATGGAGGAGATACCCCGCATAAACCGTGTCCTTTTCGTCTTCTATGCCGAGCCCCTGGAGCCCAGCGTATATTCTTTCAAGCACCTTCCACTGTTCTTCAAGGTAAGCAAGAAGGAGCGCAATCCTTCCCCTGCTCACAGTACCCTTACACCCTCCTTGAGGATTCCCTCCCTGAAGGAGCACTTCCTGAGCTCAATAAGGTCGACGTTCCTTTTCAGGAGCTCTTCGAGCTCACAGAGCGTTGCGAAGTAATCTTCTTCAAGACCTTCCACCGCCACGTCGATGTCCGAGAAGGAATCAAATTCCCCTTCTCTTGTGATAGAGCCGCAAAGGTACACCGCCTGGACCTTTTTTGGGGAAAAGTACTCCCTGAGGCTTTTGCAAACACTTTCGAGGGTTTCCACTCTCTTCCTTTCTTTGTCTTTTTGCCTTTCCTCAAGCAACCTCTTCCAGAGATGCGTGGAGAATTTCCCCACCGCCGTCCTCCCGGCAGGTAAATCACCCAGGCTTTGAAGGCTTCCCCTTGACGGGACCCAGCATATAACCATGATACCACAGCGGAGCTTGTGATGCTTCTTACTTTTTGACATCGGAGAGCAACCGACAGAGAGTCCGTGTTAAGATTGTTCACTCCTTTCTTTGTCTCCGTATATTCCAGGCTGCGAAGCGGTGAGGAGCCCTCTACTCCCTGTCTTTCCGGGCTACAAAGTAGCGGGAAATCTCTGAGATTGCTTCGCCCCCTCTTCGATCATGCCGAAGCCGCTTTTTCTTCAGTCCTTCCGAAGCCGTCCCTTTCTCAGTCATCCCGAGCCCTTCCCCTCTGGTCCTTCCGAGCCCACTTCTTCAGTCATTCCGAGCTCTTTTTCAGTCATCGTATATTAAATTCCTGGTAAACCATTTATTCGATGTGTTATGAAGAAGGAAGAAGAGAAGGTGGGAGAAGGACGCCTAACTGTCATGGTCGGTGAAGACCGCTCGGAATGCTGTCCCCACCTTCCCCTCTCCCAAGGCTTGGGAGATGGAGGCGGAAGAGCCTGCATGGTGCACGATGAGAGCCTGAGAGGGGGAGGATACAGGAAGACGAAGAGAAAGGAGGAGAGTACCGGTG
>Ga0080004_1113868_pt1 | contig 16783 bp, 17 predicted proteins | sample WasSprMetagenome_FD_69207 | JGI IMG/M metagenome (GOLD analysis project Ga0080004, IMG submission 69207) | Sulfidic aquatic microbial communities from Washburn Spring, Yellowstone National Park, USA - WS (SPADES assembly) (version 2) | ecosystem: Environmental > Aquatic > Thermal springs > Hot... | reverse complement strand
CCCCCCCTTGCCCCCCCCCGTAGGCTGAGGGTTTGCCGGCGTTTTGGGTCCCACTCGTGGCGGGTTTGTTAATGTGGGCAACTCGCCCCCTTTTGAGGTTTTTGGGGGCACATCCCCCAGACCCCCTGCCATGGGGGCTTCGCCCCCCTGGACCCCCCCTTGCCCACCCCCGTAGGCTGAGGGTTTGCCAGCGTCTTGGGTCCCACTCGTGGCAGGGTTGCTAATGTGGGCAACTCGCCCCCTTTTGAGTTTGTGGGGGGCACCCCCACAGCCCCCGCCAGGGGGCTTGCGCCCCCTGGACCCCCAGTTTACCCACCCCCGTAGGCTTTGGGTTCGCCAGAGTTTTGGGTCCCACTCGTGGCGGGTTTGTTAATGTGGGCAACTCGCCCCCTTTTAAGGTTCTTTGGGGGCACATCCCCCAGACCCTCTGCCAGGGGGCTGCGTCCCCTCCACCCCCGCTTTAATCAAGGTCGGCAGAGGCCGACCTTTTTCAAAGAGGCTGACTTCAGTCGGCGTGAAAGTGGGGGGGCACCCCCACAACCCCCGCCATGGGGCTTCGCCCACCTGGCTCCCCGTTTTGCCCACCCCCGTAGGCTGGGGGTTCGCCGGCGTTTTGGGTCCCCCTCGTGGCGGGGTGGCTAATGTGGGCAATTCGCCCCCTTTTGAGGTTTTTGGGGGCACATCCCCCAGACCCCCTGCCATGGGGGCTTTGCCCCCATGGACCCCCCTTTGCCCGCCCTCGTGGGCTGAGGATTCGCCGGCGTTTTGGGGTGTTAACCTCTCCCCCGGCCCCTCTCCGAGGCGGAGAGGGGAGAACCCGGCCAAATTTTCCCTCTTCCCTCGCAGGGAAGGGGGTCAGGGGGTTAGGTCGGAAAGGCACACCCCCGACAACCCCCTGGACCCCCCGTTTGACAAGTTTGGCCTTTGCCATTATAATCATGCCCGCTGGAACGGCTTGACCTTCGGGGCAGGGTGAAATTCCCGACCGGCGGTAGGACACCTGGACCGGTTTGGCCCTGCCGGTCCGATTAAAGGTGTCGAGCCCGCGAGCCCAGGAAAACCTCCTGGGTTGATCCGGTCCAACGGCCTTAAGGGCCGCTAAGCCGGAGCCGACGGTATAGTCCGGATGGGAGAAGGTCAGCCGGAGGGTCCTTGGCTTTTTATAGGGCTTTTGGACTCTCTTCTTGCCCCGAAGGTTTTGCCTTCGGGGCAATTTTATTTGGGAGGAAGACGTGAAAGGGATTGCTCGCTACTTGGCCGGGCTCTTATCAGTGGTGACAATCCTTGCTCTGTGGAAGGCAATTGCTTGCTTAGGCCAATACCCAAGTTTTATCCTCCCCCATCCGGAAGAAGTGGCCAGGCGCTTCTGGCTGGCCCTCGCCGATGGCACCTTGCTCTTCCACGCTAAGGTTACGCTCCTTGAGATAGGAGCAGGCTTAAGCTTGGGCCTTTTCTCAGCTTTCATCTTGGGTTACCTTTTGGCTAAAATCCCCTTCCTTGAGTTTTACCTTACCCCGCTCGTGGTGGTTTCCCAATCCATGCCCGTGGTAGCGCTCGCACCGCTTTTAGTAATCTGGTTCGGGTTCGGCTTGGCATCTAAGATAGCCGTGTGCGCACTAACGGTATTCTTCCCAGTGCTTGTTGGGACCATAGTAGGCATCCGAGCCGTGGAGCAAGAGTTTTACGATTTAATGCGCATCCTCAGGGCCAACCGATGGCAAGTTTTCTGGCTCCTTGAGCTTCCAGCCGCCCTGCCTATACTCATGGGTAGCGTCAAGGTTGGAGTCACTCTGTCCGTAATCGGAGCAGTCGTGGGAGAATTCATTGCCGCCGATAGGGGGCTTGGCTTTTTAGTGAACCTGGCCAGAGGTCTCTTTGATACGCCGCTCCTCTTCGTGGCGCTCTCTTCCTTGGCAGCTATAGCCATCACTTTATACCTGGGCGTGGCTTTGCTGGAAAAGAAACTTATGAGATGGAGGTAAACCATGAAGGGCAAACTGATCATTTTAGCCTTGTTGCTCGCAGCTCTTGCCAGTTGCAGTAAACCAACCCCCGCTCCTCAAAAGGTAACCATAGCCATGGGCTACATACCCAACGTCCAGTTCGCTCCTTTCTACGTGGCCATTGAAAAAGGTTATTTCCGAGAAGAAGGCATTGAGCCTGAGTTCAACTATGGCTGGGAAGTGGATTTGGTCAAGCTTGTGGGGACGGGGGAACTGAGCTTCGCTGTGGCCAGTGGGGAGCAAGTTCTCCTGGCCAGAGCTCAGGGCCTACCGGTAGTGTATGTGACCGGATGGTATCACCGCTTCCCGGTGGTTGTGGTCTCGCTGGAGGAAAAAGGGGCAAAGAGCCTCCAGGAGCTCAAAGGTAAAAAGATAGGGATACCGGCCCTATTCGGAGCAAGCTACGTCGGGTGGCGGGCCCTCCTCAAGGCCGAAGGGCTTAAGGAAGAGGATTTTAACCTCCAAGAGATAGGCTACACCCAGGTGGAAAGCTTAACCCAAGGCCTTGTTGATGCCGCCATCTGCTACGCTATGAACGAGCCGGTCCGGCTCCGCTTGGCAGGGTACAAAGTAAACGTAATACCTGTGGCCGACCGGGTTAACCTTATCTCCAACGGGATAATTACCAATGAGAAGACCATAAAGGAAAACCCGGAGCTGGTGCGAGGGCTCGTCAGAGCTTTTTTGAAGGGCCTTCGCTATACTTTGGAAAATCCCGATGAAGCTTTTGAGATAAGCAAGAAATACGTTCCGGAGATGAAGGAAGAGCAGAAGGGGGTGCTCAAGGAGGCTATAAAGTTCTGGAGTGCGCCGCACCTTGGCCGAACGGAGAAAGCCGACTGGGAGGCTACACTGAATACCCTCCGAGAGATGGGCCTTGTGACCAAGGAAGTCAGTGTAGAAGAAGCCTTTACTAACAAGTTCGTCCCTTAGAAAGCCGTGGTAATTCTGGAGGCACGCAACGTCAGCATGGTTTATAACTCCTCGCGGGGCCCGGTTGAGGCTCTGCGGGATGTCTCCTTGGAGGTGAGGGAAGGGGAATTTGTATGTATTGTAGGGCCATCGGGGTGCGGGAAAACGACTTTACTGCGCATCCTGAGCGGCCTCCTTAGGCCTACGTCAGGCCTCGTCCTCTGGAAGGGCGAGCCTCTGCGGGAACCGAAACCAGAGATGGGCTTTGTCTTCCAGAAAGCTAACCTCATGCCCTGGCGCGACGCTTTGGGGAATGTCCTCCTCCCGCTGGAAGTGAGGGGAATCAACGGCTCAGAAGCCCTGGAAAAGGCCTTTTCCCTCCTCAAATCCATGGGCCTTGAAGGCTTCCTCCACACTTACCCCAGGGAGCTTTCCGGGGGGATGGAGCAAAAAGTAGCTTTAGCCAGGGCCTTGGTTTACGACCCCGATATCCTCTTCTTGGATGAGCCTTTCAGCTCCTTGGATGCCCTGACCAGGGAAAGGTTGAACGTAGAACTTGCCGGCCTCTGGCGAAACCGCTGCAAGACCGTGGTAATGGTCACGCACAACCTTCAGGAGGCCATTTTCTTGGCCGATAGGGTTATGGTTATGGGCCCGCGCCCAGGCACTCTGAAGGCTCAGTTCATTATCCCCTTCCCTCACCCCAGAGACTTTTCCCTAACTTTTGCCCCTGAGTTTGCCGCCCTGGCCCGCGCCGTAAGGGAAGCGATAGAGTATTAACGCTATGAGGCCCATGAGTATAGTCAAGGCCCCGCTAATAACCAGCCACCATTTGGTGGCGTCTACCCAGAAAGGCAAGGGATAGAGCTGGATTAAGGAATCGGTGTAGGGGAAGAGCCAGCTGTCTCCTTCAAAGAAGAGCCGGTGGAAGAGGGTGAAGAAGAAGTCAAAGTTTACCAAGGCCGTAACCCCTATCGCTAAGCCTAAAGCTACAAGCATTGCCGCCCCGCCTGCAAGGCCAAGGGAAAGCTCTCGCCTCCACCCTTTGAACAGGAAAATGACAGTTAAGGAAAGGGCAAGAAGCAAGGAAAACCTCAGGACGAACAAAGCCCCGGTAGCCACTCTTTTGACATCGGCCATGTGGGCGAGTTCACGCTCGTTGTAGATTGGACCATTTTCATCGGCCAGGGCTTTGAGGTATTCCAGGCTTTCGTTGGCGTTGAGGTAGCGCAAAGTGGCGATGGAGAAGTGTTCCCTTTCTTCGGGGGTGAAGCGAGAAGAAGGGGGGAAATGCGGGCGGGAGTACTCCAGGCGAATGAATTCAGGGCGGGCCAGGAACGGATAAGGGGTTAAAAGGAGGAGGAAAAATGTGCTTATAGCCAGAAGCACGGCGAGAAATGCCCGCATCCTTTCACCCCCGCAATGTGGCCCCGAGCTTCCTCTCCAGCTCCCTTATGACCCTTTCCCTTAACTTCGTCACTTCTTTGTCGGTGAGAGTGCGGTCATCGGCTTGGAAGGTGAGAGAGTAAGCGAGGCTCTTTTTCCCCGGCGGGACTGGTTTCCCACGGTATAGGTCAAAGAGGATAGCACTGCGGATGAAAGGTTTACCGGCTTCCATTATCACCTTGCGCACTTCCTCGGCCGGAATCTCCTCGTCCACCACTACGGCTATGTCTTGGACCACAGCAGGGTAGCGGGACACGGGTTTGAATTCGCGCCGGGAGGAAGCGTGGGAAGCGAGGGCCTCAAAGTTGAAATCGGCCATGAAGACCTCTTCTTCCACCTCAAAGGCTTCGGCTATATCGGGGTTGAGCTTGCCCAAGATTCCGATGGTATCCTCGCCTACTTTGAGCCAAGCCGTTTGGCCTGGGAAGAAAGTGCGTTCATCGGCTGGGATGAACTGATAGTTTGATATGCCCATCCTTTCCACCAGTTCCTCAACCACTCCTTTGAGGTCAAAGAAATCCAGCCTTCTGCTGCTTCCGAACCAGCTCAGCTCTTCGGCTTCCCCGGCCATGGCTATGGCCAAAGTTATTCTCTCCTGGGGGAGGTCATTTTCCCGAGGGAGATAGACTCGGGCCAGCTCAAAGATTTTAACACCGTCCTGGAAGCGCAAATTGTAAGCGAGGGTGCGAAGGAGGCTTGGTAGAAGGGTCGGCCGGAGGAAAACGTGTTCGGGAGTCATTGGGTTGGCGACGGAGAGGAGAGGCAGGGGGTAGGAAAGGCCGAATTGGTCCAGGAGTTCTTGGCTTATCAGGGCATAGGTCTTGACTTCGTAGAGGCCACAGGCTACAAGCACATCCTTGGCCGCTTCTTCCCACTTGAGGAGCTCGGGGAAAATCTGTGGGGAAGAGGGGGCCGGAATCATCTCCGTTGGGATTAGGTCGTAGCCTGCTATCCTGGCCACTTCTTCCACCAAGTCTGCCGGCTCTGTAACATCGCCTCGGTGAGTAGGCACGGTCACGGTGTAGGTCTGTGGCTCTTCCTCCTTGAGTTCAAAGCCCAGCTTGCCGAGGATGGAGGAAACTTGTTCTTTGGGGTAGCTTATCCCGATGAACCTTTCCAATTCGCTGAGGTGGAAGGTTATGGTGCGGCGAGGGGGCAGCGGTGTGTGGACTTCCACCAAGCCTTTTGCGATGGTCCCGCCGGCCCATTCCTTTATGAGCTGTGCAGTTCGCTTCCCCCCTTCGGGTGGGAGGTATGGGTCAAGGCCTTTCTCAAAGCGGAGGGAAGCTTCTGTCCTCAGGCCCAATAGCCGCGATGTTCTCCTTATGCTCACTCGGTTGAAGTTGGCCGATTCTATGAGGACGTTCTTGGTCTTGTCGGTTACTTCGCTCTCCATCCCGCCCATCACTCCGGCGATAGCCACAGGCCCTTCGGCATCGGCGATGAGGAGGGTATCGGGGAAGAGGCTGCGTGTGATGCCGTCCAAGGTTGTGAAAGTCCGGTCTTCTCGGGCCCTTCGGACGATTATCTTCCGGCCGCGGATTTTATCGTAATCAAAGGCGTGGATTGGCTGGCCCAGCTCCAGCATAACGTAGTTTGTGGCGTCCACAACGTTATTTATTGGCCTCATGCCGGCGGCCCTGAGGCGCCTCTGGACGAGGTAAGGCGATGGCTTTATTTCAACCCCAAGCACTACTGCTGCCGTATAGCGGGAACAGAGGTCGGGGTCGGCAATTTCAACCTCCACAAGCTCTTTGGCTTCTGGTCCTTCTTCCGGGTAGTCAATGATTGGGGGATGGAATTCGGCATCGGTAAGGGCAGCTACTTCTCGGGCAATCCCCAAGATTGATAGGCAATCCGGCCGATTGGTGGGAACTTCTATGTCCAGGATGATATCGCCCAAGTAATCGGCCAATGGTATCCCTACGGGAGCATCATCGGGTAGGATTATGACCGTTTCGTGTTCATCGGATAAGTCCAATTCCTTTTCGGAGCAGACCATCCCGGGGGAAAGCACTCCTCTTATCTTGGTTGGCTTAAGGGTAAAGTAAGTTTTCTGGGGAGCGTAGGGGTCCACAAGGCGGGCTCCAGCGAGGGCCAGGGCGACTTTCTGCCCACTTTGGCCCACTTTTATGTTTGGGGCTCCCGTGACCACCTCTACAGGCTCGCTGGCTCCGTAATCCACAACGGCGATTGTGAGGCGGTCGGCATTGGGGTGAGGTTTTACCTCTACTATTTGGCCAACGAAGACTTTATCCCGGTCCCAAAGCTCGCCCACTCGGTGGATTTCGGCTACTTCAAAGCCGGCCATGGTTAACTTATAGGCGAGCTGTTCTGGAGGAAGCTTTATTTCCACGTAATCTTTCAGCCAGCTCAAAGGCACCTTCATTGTTCCCCTCCTTTAAGCTCGGAATTGTTTCAGGAACCGCAAGTCATTAGCGTAGAAATAGCGGATGTCATCAATCTTATGCTTTAGCATAGCAATCCTTTCCACCCCCATGCCGAAAGCGAAGCCGGTATAGATGTTGGGGTCAATCCCCACATTGCGCAGGACTTGGGGGTGGACCATTCCGGCTCCCAGGATTTCCAGCCAGCCGGTGAACTTGCACACTCGGCAGCCTTTTCCTCCGCAGACGATGCAATCCATGGCCATATCGGCCCCTGGTTCTACGAAGGGGAAGTAATCGCAGCGGAACCGCACTTTCCTCTCCTTTCCGAACATTTCCCGGACGAATGTAGTGAGGACGCCTTTGAGGTGGGCCATGGTTATGCCTTTATCTACGGCCAAGCCTTCTACCTGGTAGAACATCCACTCGTGGCTGGCATCGGTGGCCTCGTGGCGGTAGCATCTTCCTGGGACCACAACCCTTATTGGTGGTTTTGTGAGTTCCATGACCCTTATCTGGTCTGGGGAAGTATGGGTTCGGAGGAGCATATTTCCGTCCTTACCGTAAGGTGGGGCTATGTAGAGGGTATCCCACATATCCCTGGCCGGGTGTTCGGGCGGGATATTAAGGAGGCCGAAGTTATACTCATCCCATTCCACTTCTGGCCCTTCATAGACTCCGAAGCCCATGCGGGAGAATATTTCAATGATTTCCCTCAAGGTTTGGGTTACGGGGTGGAGGGCACCGATTTGAGGCCTCCTTCCGGGGAGAGTTACGTCAATGGCTTGAGCTTTGGCGGCCTGGAGGCGTTCGGCCTCTTTGATGGCTGAAGCTTTCTTTTCGTAGAGTTGGGTAAGTTCGTCCCGCAGGAGGTTAGCTGCTTCTCCTGCTTTGGGCCTTTCCTCTGGTGGGAGGCTTCCTATTTGGCGTAGGAACTGAGTTACCAGGCCTTTCTTGCCCAGGTAAGTCCTCTTCCATTCCTCAAGGGAGTTAGAGTCGGCTAAAGCTTCCAGCTCTTGGATTGCTTTTTCCCGCAGGCTTTTAATCTTTTCCAGCATTTTTACCCTCCTGGCTGAGGTATAAAGAAAAGGCTGCCTCCAGGGACGAAGAGGCAGCCTTTCCTCTCCGCGGTACCACCCTGTTTGGCTGGCTTGAGCCAGCCCTCTCCTTAGGGTTGCCCCTTTAACGGAGGGCTTGCGGGGCAGACTACTTAAGGTTATCCTTGTTCGCCTGCCCGGCTCGGGAGCGAACTTCAGCAGGCTTCACCTGTGGGGAGGTTCCAGCCACGCCTCCCCTTCTCTGTCAGGCTCCCCCTGCCTACTCCTCTCCGTCATCGCCTTTGGGCTTTGAAAAATTATAGCGCAAAAATTCCCTTCGTCAAAATTTAGCTGGAGAAGGCCAAAAGCCTCGGTTTTAATGGGATTGCCTTGGTAAAAACCGTACTTCTATCATTGCTTAGCTCGCCTGCTAAAACTACATTCCGCGTAAAAGCACCCAGCCACACCAGTTGCCCCTCCGGCATGTCCGCCGTTGCCAGCTCCACTTGCCCTGATACAACCTCATTCAACGCGCTAGAGAGCCATATTCCCAAGGCTAAACTCCGTTGTGCACGTTGCCGCTGCAAACACCGCGTTTGCTCCATAGAAGGTGGCCCCACCGAGCGCCCCGGCTACGGCGCTGGCCCCGACAGCAGCCCAGTTGACGTTCGTAAAGGCCTGCACCTGAAGGCCATTCTGGCTGATGTGGGCGGCCACCTGGACGCCTTAGTTGATGAGCGCTCCGCTGACGGCGCCAATCCCCATCATCACCAGGATGACCGGGACGTGCCCGCTGGGATCGGTGTAGCGCAGGGGGTTGTTGTAAACATAGGCGTAGCGATTGAGCGCCTGGGGGTTCCCAGGCTCCGGCACTAGCGGATCCGGTTGCAGGGAATGCCCCAGGGTGGCTTGTCGCTTTACAATCCAAACACAACATCTGCCCGATCTTGTAATATATCATGACCATATTTCTTCAATATTTTGGCGTAATCTTTAATGCGAGTTTTAATTTTTTCTTCTATATTTTTTGATTTTATTTGGGTAAATAGTGGTTCATGGATACCTCGTTCTTGAAGCCAAACCGCCAAATAAATCCGAATTCGTTCCCCCTTCTCATTTACAGCCCAGCCCGATGGCATTTTCCCATCTTCCAGGCGAACAATTAGACAAGAGATGTCTTGATCCATCCATTCAAAAGTGAACTCGATCGCCAGATTCTTGCCCATAAACCAAACTTTGTCTACATAAGAAGAAAAGTCTGAATAAGGTCCTGAGAAGCCGTGCTGTTCCACCAGGAAGGCGAATTCCGACCGAACAGTCTCCAGGAAAAACTGGGAAAGCGAAACGCTCATCGCTCGCCTCCTCAGTCAAAAATCTATGCCCGGAACTCCTCCACGCCACTTCCCAAAACGCCGAAAGATTTTCTGATATTTTTCATATCCCTTCAATTCCATCCGCTCCATGTTATAAACCCAGGACCATGGAACTTCCCCCTCCTTCCAGCGTTGCACCCGCCGACTGAAATCTGGACCGATATCCACAATGAGGCGACCTTCTTCCCGCATTTGCCGAATCCAGATTCGGTTTTTCTCGAAAGTCCATTCGCCCTTTGGGATGAAATCCTCAATAGTCTTACCGCCGATCTTCTGGGCATACCTTCGTACGCGCTCCATATTCTCTCCGATGACGATGGGTGGCTTCCGGATGGCTGCAGACGCGACTTCCTCCACAGCCTGTTGTGTGGCTTGTTCTCCGAGCTCCCGGCCTGCCTTCAAGATCCCTTTCCGGGCCAGGTCATCGAGGGGCAGGGCGACCGGGAGCAGGTCATCGGGCTCGGCGGCCTCGGTGACGGCGATGAGGGCCAGGTTGGCAGCGGCTTCGGCCCTGGCTGCCTCCGGGGCGTTGGGATCGTTCAGCACCCGCAGGCTCTGGTAGGCATCCCATGCCGTCCAGCCGTAGTCGATGACCTTGAGGGCGATGATCGCCCCGGCCACCAGGAGGGGAACGACCGGGAGATGCCCACCCCCATCGACGTAGCGCAAGGGGTTGTTGTAGACATACGCATACCGGTTGAGCGCCCGGGGATCCGGCTGGAGGAAGCGACCCAGGGCCGGGTCATAGAAGCGCGCCTGGTAGTCATACAGCCCGAGGGACGTCTCCCACCGCTGCCCGGTGAAGCCGCGATCTCAGAAGTTAAAGTGCGCTCAGGTTAATTTTTCCAATATGCCCAATCCGATCCAATTCTTGGTTCGCCTCTCATATACTGTTACTAACAGTTTGCCTTCGGTCGGCCACCTTTTGCACTAAATCCTCAGTCCAAAATTCAATCCCCCATCCGGCTCGGAATCTGGGGTCTCGAGGCCAAAACCAGGGGCGAATCCTCTGTGGACCATGCAAACGGGGTTGATTCATAATCTCAAATTCGATTCGATATTCAGGAGGATATCGCAAGGCTAACCTCCCAAGAGCCTCTTTAGATGTTTCAAAGCGATCTATAGTGATATACGTTCGCCCGGGCCTTCCGCCGCGGAGGAGGCCAGTTTGCTGGATGGCGGCAATCTCCCCCTCCCCCACATAGCGGGTGTAATACCCCGGGAAGCGAGCCGCTATCATTGCCCGATCCACCACTCCTCCTGCAAACGCCATCCCGCCTCCGAGAGCCGCCTCCAGCAGGATGTCCTCCGGTTTCCCTAATCCTTCACCCACCGGCCGCCCCTCCAGCACGTTCGCCGTTGCCCGCTCCACCTGCCCGGATAGCGCCCCGCTTAAGGCCCCTGAAAGGGCCATATTCCCCAGGCCGATCCCCGTAGCCCCCGTCGCTGCCGCGAACAAGGCACTGGCGCCATAGAAGGTGGCCCCACCCACAGCTCCGGCGAGGGCGCTGGCACCGATGGAGGCCAAATTGACGTGGGTAAAGGCCTGGACGGTGAGGCCGTTCTGGCTGATGTTAGCGGCCACCTGGAAGCCGTAGTTGATGAAGGCACCGCTGACTGCACCGATCCCCATCATCACCAGGATGATCGGGACGTGCCCGCTAGGGTCAGTGTAACGCAACGGGTTGTTGTAAACATACGCATACCGGTTGAGCCCCTGCGGGTTCCCCGGCTCGGGCACGATGGGATCGGGTTGCAGGAAGCGGCCCAGGGCGGGGTCGTAGAAGCGCGCCCGGTAATCATACAGGCCCAGGCCTTGCTCCCACCGCTGGCCGGTGAAACGCCGGTCTGTGGTCCAGAGGCCGCTCTCCCACCGGATGGCGCCATACGGGAGATAGCGCGTGGCCCCTGCGATACTCCCGCCCTGGGCCAGGACGGTGACGCTCCCCAGGTGATCCCCCACCACCGCGTAGACGGCGCTTCCCTCCCGCACGGTCACCGTCTCGCCGCCCAGCCGGTAGACCTTCCGCACCACCCCGCTCCGGACCTCAAAGCCCTCGTCCACGACCACCGTGCGGAGGCCCCCCACCTCCCGCACGGCCCGGTTCCCTTCGGGGTCATACCGGAAGGAAGCCACCCGCTCCGCGCCCCGCCACACCTCCACCAGGCGGTTCTCAGGATCATAAACATACCGCCACTCGGCACCGCCCACGGTGCGGGGAAGGATTTCCCTTTATTCACTTGTCAAGGTGCTCGATCCCACCAGATATACCGGACGAGCCGACCAGCCTTTGATCCCCTGTTCCTTCAGCCACCGATACACCCGCTGGGAGATGATCACCAGCGGGTGGCCATCGGGCAGTCCGCCGATCCGCTCATATGTGGCGTTGAAATCGGCGGCTTGCTCCAGAACCTCGCGGGCGTAGTAGATGTCGGTTTCCTCATAATACTGGATCCGCCCCCAGAAGTGGGTATGCTTGAGGTATTGCGTCTGGGTTCCGCACACCTCGCAGTGCTGCTCCTGTTCAAACTCGGTGGGTGGCGAGGCCATCGGAGGCAAGACGTTCGTGACCACCAGCTGGTAGAGTTTGGGTTCTCCCTGGTAGGGCTTGCGGTAATCCCAGACGGGGCGGAGGGCGAAGCCGGTGAAGCCGGCTTCCTGGAGCATCCGGGCGAGGCGGGCGGAGAGGATGATCTCGAAGCTATACGTGAGCGAAAGGTCCCGCTTGCCCATCAAGCGGGTGTCCACCAGCAGGTCGCGAACTTGTTCCAGTTCCGCCCGGCAGGCAGGACAGCGGCGATGGGAGGCTTGAGGCCCTCCCTGATAGCCATCTTCCTTCAGGTCATAGTAATCATCCTCGATGGCCTGGTTGGTGGGCCCCCATTCCAAGAGGGGGGCGAAGGAAAGGTCTTGGTCTGTGTAAATGCGTTCTACCCGAATATGGGAGGGTGCCAGGTCTGGTCGTTCTTGAAGTGCCTGAAGCCAAAGCTCGAAAGCCTGACTGTTCACTTCCAATTTGAAATCAAATCCGAAAGGTGCAGTGCGGAATTTACGAATCCTCATTCGCTTTAGAATCTTCAACACCCACTCCCTATCTTTCTCTATTTCTGCGAAAGGTTTCTTGGAATCTAAGATAAAACTCGCATAGACTATTCGTTTCATCGTTGCACTCCTAAGCGTGCGAAGTAGGGCCAGATCGCTTCCAGCCAGTCCTCATGGCCCAATGCGCCATACACGTCTTTGTAAACATTCCAGATTTCTTGTGGTTCGAATTTGGCGCGATTTGTGGGTAACCTACTGAACAATCGTGCGGTTACCTCCTGCTGGTGGAAGGTCCGATCCAGCACCACGGCGGGGACATCGTCTGGATCGAGACCAAACACGCGCTCAGCGAACCGTCTTTCGATAAGGTGGTGGACCTCCAGGCCCGCTTCTTTGCGCACCCCCTGCAAGATCGCTTCCCATTCCCCCGCGCTCCGGATGCCCCCGAACACCCCCAGGTCATACATCCGCCGGATCACCTGGGGAGCGGCCTCGCCCACCGCCTCCCGCAAGAAGGCCACTCCCGCCCGCAGCCCACCCTGCTGCATCCGTTCCCGCAGCCCCGCCACCAGGGCACGTCGCCCCAGATCATCCAGCGGCAACGAGACCGGGAGCCAGTCCTCCGGCTCCGCCGCCTCCAGCCCCACGGCCAGGGCCAGGTTGACTCCCGCAACCAGCTTCTCCTCATCCGTTGCCAGCGGGTTGGCCAGCGTCCGCCCCGATTGATACACATCCCAGGCGGTCCACCCATAATCGATGGCCTTCAGCAACACGATCGCCCCGGCTACTAAAAGCGGCGCCACTGGGAGATGCCCGCTTCCATCCACATAGCGCAAGGGATTGTTGTAAACATACGCATACCGGTTGAGCGCCTGCGGGTTCCCGGGCTCCGGCACGATGGGGTCCGGCTGCAGGAAACGGCCCAACGTGGGATCATAGAAGCGCGCCCGATAGTCATACAGGCCCAGCCCCGCCTCCCACCGCTGCCCGGTGAAGCGGCGGTCGGTGGGGAAAGTCCGATCTCCGGTAAAGGGCGCGATGGAGAAGAGAGCGAGAACATTCGCAACCCATCTATGCTGTTGTTAAGGTGCGTCTTCCTCCCACAACTCCGGGGTGGAGCAGATATCCTCCCAAATCACCCGCACCACCTCCTCCAGCGGCGTGTCCGGGGGAAACTCCCGCGTCTTCTTCGGATCCGCCACCAGCCGCCCTCCTTTCGACGGACCAGACATCGTCACAATGATCTTATCTTCCAAGAAATCTATTCCATATGAACGGGCTTTTTTAGCAAACGAACGCCAGCTCTTAAAGCCCGCCGCTTTAGCCTCTGGAGGAACCTCCTTGCGCTTGAGAAATTCCTGCCAATCCGGCACCTCAATCGGAGGATTCCCTTCCTCCATCTTCTTCCGAATAGCCTCTACCAAGCCTTTCAAGCCTTCCAACGCTAGGTCCACTACCAAAACTGGCTCGCGGGAAAAATATAATCGATACCTTTCGTCAAAATAAAGGGTCGGAAGATACGCTTTTCGAGACCGGACATCAAGCCCTACAGAGACATGTCGTTTCATCGCCTGACCTCCGGAGGCCACAGGATGATCCTCAATAGCACATTGCTTTTGGCCGCCAGTTCCTGCAGCGCCTGTAACACCTGCCATTGCCCTTCATTCGCCCCAGGTATCACCAGCCAAAGCTCACGAGCGTTGATTTGTCCAGGCCTAATCCATATTCCTGCGTATTTGTCCCCCTGGAATTCCGCCAATTTTTGGATATATCCCTGCACGACTCGCTGGAGTCGTTCCAGGTTCTGATAGGTTCTCGCTCCCAGGTCCAGGCTCTTGATGCTGATCACCCTTCCTTCCTCCCACATCATCCGATCCACCACCGGAAACCGGTCCGGCAAGTTCTGCCCCAAAAGCTGATGCAACACTCGCCCCCGCTCCAGCGGAGGCAGATCCCATACCCACCTGGCCACCTCTGCCGTCGCCCGGACTTCATTGGTGCAATCCGCATCGGCACAGGCGGCCTGAACCGCACCCCCCGCCGCGCTCCCACCCGCCAGGAGGGCGCTCCCTCCTTCCCAGGCCAGCATCCCCAGCCCCACCAGCAATGCCCCGTGGGCTGCCCCCACCACGGCGATATAGCCCCCAGCCAGCAGTTTCTGCTCCCAGGTGGCCTGGGGATGTTGCACAATGGTGAGGGCCATCTCCAGGTTGCCGCAGGTGACCCCGTATCCGGGGAGGCCCCGGACGAAACTCACCGGTCCCCAGCAATGGCCGGTGGGGTCCACATACCGCAAAGGGTTCAACCGGGCATAGGCATAGCGGTTCAGGCTGGATGGATCGCCCGCCTGCGGCACCAGCGGATCCGGCTGCAGGAAGCGGCCCAGGATGGGATCATAGAAGCGGGCGTTGTAATCATACAGGCCCAGGCCTTGCTCCCACCGCTGCCCGGTGAAGCGGCGGTCGGTGGGCCAAACCCCGGTCTCAAACCGAATCGTCCCATACGGGAGATACCGGGTCACGCCCGCAGGGCTTCCGCCCTGCGCCAGCACCGTGACGCTGCCCAGATGGTCCCCCACGGCCGCATAGACTGTGCTCCCCTCCCGCACCGCCACCGTCTCGCCGCTCAATCGGTAGACCTTCCGCACCACCCCGCCCCGGACCTCGTAACCCTCGTCCACGGCTACGGTGCGGAGGCCTGCCACCTCCCGGACCACCCGGTTCCCCTCGGGGTCATACCGGAAGGAAGCCACCCGCTCGGCGCCCCGCCACACCTCCACCAGGCGGTTCTCGGGGTCGTAAATATACCGCCACTCGGCACCGCCCACGGTGCGGGTGAGGACGTTCCCGTTCCCATCATACCCCAGGGTGGCGCCATCGCTTCCGGAAAGCAGCCGCCAGGAGCGGCCTGTATCGCTTCTGACCCAGGCAGCATGCCAAACACTTTAGAGCTGGCAACGTATCGTTCATTCCAATTTACGAAGAGTGCATATTCCAGCAAACTGAAAATCTCCAGGTTTCCCGAACATGGAGGAAATTTGCTTTTTCCATTTGAAAGCAAGATAAGCTCCCCCTGGGAGCCAGAAGCGCCTCCCATCATCCGCCTCAAACCAGAAGACCCAAGGCTTCCAAATCAGCGGTGGGGATACCCAACCATAAAGGATTTCGAATTCCTCGTAGGGCTCACTGATGACAAATTCCGCTCGGATGCGTTTCATCTCTTCTCCCTGTTTACTCAAGACGACGGAGGCGTAAAACCCGAACTTGCACGGGATCCCATGTCCGGTATTGAATTCCCCATCCCTCACGGAAGCCAGTTGTATACCATTTTGGAGCGATTCGCTCAGGTCCGATTACGGAGGGGGAATTCAGGATTTCAAAGTTTACCGCATAATCGGGGATATGCTTAAGAGATAACCGATGGGCTGCTCGAGAGCGGGAGGCATAGTGATCAATGGTGAAGTAAGTTTCTCCGGGCCTTCCGCCCCGCAGGAGACCGGTTTGCTCAATGGTCGCAATCTCCTCTTTTCCGACATGCCGTGTATAATAGCTCGATAGCTCGGAGAAGTGAGCTGCAATCACCCTACGATTTACTATCCTATACAATCTGCTCTTAATTATAAGCGTTTTATTGTTCCTAAATATATAGACCATTTATCCCACAAGATGATAACAATTTCCTTTCCCTTTAAAAAAGGGATAAATTCAAACAGACTACCACGTGGAGATATCCTAAACACGCGTCCATCTTCAGATTTAAACCAGAAGAAATTTTTTAAATCGCCAATAATTTCTTCTTCGGCCTCAAATGGCTCAAAAATAATCAATTTTGCTCGCCATTTCATGGTAGTCTCTCCCATCGCAATAGACGAACTTGCACCGGATCCCGGGTGTAATATTCGATCCCCCAGCCGGCCCGGAATCCAGGATCTCGGGGGCGGAACCACGGCCGCACGCGTGCAGGACCTTGGATACGGGGCTGATTCAAAATCTCAAACTCGATTCGATACGCAGGAGTCCGAAGAAGAGCCAAACGACTTGCAGCCTCTCGACTTGTTTGGAAAATATCGGTCGTGAAATAAGTCGGATTGTCCGTTCGTCCTCCACGCAGCAGCCCGGTTTCCTGGATGGCTTGAAGTTCTCCCTCCGAGATATAGCGCACATAGGTTCCCCGAAATGCCGCTCGCATCACCATCCGATCCACACCGTGGAAGATCCCGCCGCTGAGCCCACCGATGATCGCATCCCGCCCCAGTTCAACCGGATCGCCTAACCCTTCCCCGATAGCCTTCCCGGTCAGCACGTTCTCGGTGGCTCGAGCCGCTTGTCCAGACACTGCGCCACTGAACGCTCCTGCGCCCACCATCCCCCATAAGCCTGTCCCCAACGCCGCGCTGGCTCCATAGAAGGTGGCTCCACCGACCGCCCCGGCTACGGCGCTGGCCCCGACAGCCGCCCAGTTGACGTTCGTAAAGGCCTGGACGGTGAGGCCGTTCTGGCTGATGTTAGCGGCCACCTGGAAGCCGTAGTTGATGAAGGCACCGCTGACTGCACCGATCCCCATCATCACCAGGATGATCGGG
>Ga0080004_1118316_pt1 | contig 16789 bp, 15 predicted proteins | sample WasSprMetagenome_FD_69207 | JGI IMG/M metagenome (GOLD analysis project Ga0080004, IMG submission 69207) | Sulfidic aquatic microbial communities from Washburn Spring, Yellowstone National Park, USA - WS (SPADES assembly) (version 2) | ecosystem: Environmental > Aquatic > Thermal springs > Hot... | reverse complement strand
TTACCCCCATAAATTCCCCCCTTTATCCACTTTCAATTCCCCTATGGGTAAGCTAAACTCGTATGCTATATATCTGCTCCAATATAATAATTAGGTAAAAAAATAAAAAATCCTTCATATAAATTTTTAATAAAAAAAATCTGTCGATGTGCAGTAAGTTAATTTTTCTGGGGGGATCGACAGATTCAGTATTACCAAGCAAAAAACATAATTTATAAACAAAAAACAAAAATTCAATATCGACTTTTGTCAATTTTTTTGAATACCAAAAACCGATCGACAGAAATTAAAAAATTAAAAAATTAAAAACTTTTTTGTTATCCTTTTGAAATCTATAAATATAGTATTTATAAGCAATAAGGTATAGGATTGAGTTATATCAATAACAAAAAATAAATTAAAAATATTTTAAAAACTAATAAATAACTCGTTAATTTTTTATTCATTTAATCAAGTAGTAAATACATAATTTTTACAATTTTAACATTTTTTTAATTATTTTTACAAAATAAAATAAAAACAAAAACATAAAAAAATTATATTTAGAAATATAAAAAGGAGGTGTATAGAAATGATAAATCAACTAGGAGGGTTTGGAGGATTTATAGGTGGAGGTTTTAATATAGGTAGTGGTTTTGGTATAGGTGGAAGCTTTGGAATAGGTAGTGGTTTTAGTATAGGTACTGGTTTTGGAGATATATCCAACATAAATCCAATGAATAGCATGCTTAACAGCTTATTAGGTGGAATATTAGGAGGAATATTAGGTGGAATAATAGGTGGGTTATTAGGAGGAATATTAGGTGGAGCACTAAGTGGGCAAAACCCAGTATCTCCATTTTCATTACCTATGGGCGGTATGAACCCATTAGGTGGTACGAACCCAGGTATGCCACTATTTGGAAACCAATGCTGTCAAAATAATCCTAACTCAATTAATAACCAATTAATAATAATGTTATTGATAATTTTATTAATGATGCTATTACAACAACAAAATCAACAAAACAATCAATTTAACCAGTTTAATTTTAACTTTAATTTTAATTTTACTCAACTTAGTGGAAGTTTTGGATTACCAAGAGTTCTATAGTATAAATTTTAAGTAAAAAATATAAATTAGGTATAATAAAAAAGGGAGGGAAAGATTTCCCTCCCTTCAATTTTTTATTTTACTTTAGTTTTTTTTAAATTAGTATTCAGGCATTGGTGGATGGCTATGCCCTTTATCTTTTTCTTTCTCTGGGATTTCTGCAACTAATGTTTCAGTAGTTAATACCATACCAGCTACTGAGCAAGCATTTTCTAAAGCAGTTCTTGTAACCTTCAATGGGTCAATTATACCAGACTTAAACATATCAACTATTTTACCATTAACTGCATCAAAACCATGAGTTTCTTTAGATCTCTTAACTTCTTCAACTATAGATCCACCATCAAATCCTGCGTTTTCTGCTATCTGTCTTAGTGGTTTATCTAAGCTATTTTTAACAACTCTAATACCTAAAGCCATATCTCCGGTATATTCTTTTTCTAATTTTTCTAAAGCAGGAATACATCTAATTAAAGCAGTTCCCCCACCTGGAATAATTCCTTCTTCAACTGCTGCTTTAGTAGCATTTAAAGCATCTTCCATTCTTAATTTCTTTTCTTTTAACTCAGTTTCAGTAGGAGCACCTACTTTTATAACAGCTACTCCACCCGTTAGTTTTGCTAATCTTTCTTGTAGTTTTTCTCTATCAAATTCACTTTCAGTTTCTTTTATTTGTTTTCTTATTTGCTCAATTCTAGCATTTATTTTAGTAGTATCTCCTTTTCCACCAATTATAGTAGTATTTTCTTTAGTAACTTTTACTTTTTCAGCTCTACCTAAATATTCTAAAGATCTAACATTTTCTAATTTTATACCTAATTCATCATTAATAACCTCTCCACCAGTTAATATAGCTATATCTTTTAGCATTTCTTTTCTTCTATCACCAAAACCAGGAGCTTTAACAGCACATACGTTTAAAACTCCTCTTAATTTATTAACAACTAAGGTAGCTAAAGCTTCTCCTTCCACTTCTTCTGCAATTATTAATAAAGGTTTACCTTCCCTTACTACTACTTCTAATATTCCGATTATATCATTAACTGCAGCTATTTTCTTTTCTGTTATTAGTATGTATGGATTTTCTAAAATTGCTTCCATTCTTTCAGCATCAGTAACAAAATATGGAGAAATATAGCCTCTATCAAATTGCATTCCTTCAACATGTTCTAAAGTAGTTTGAGAAGACTTAGATTCTTCAATAGTAATTACTCCTGTTTTACCAACCATTCTGATAGCTTTAGCTATCATTTTACCAATTTCCTCGTCGTTATTAGCAGCTATTGTAGCAACTCTTTCCAAATCATCTACTTCTGATTTGTTTTTCCCTTCAAAATCCACTTCCTTTGCTTGTTTCTTTAATTCTTCAATAACTAATTCCTTAGCTTTATCTATTCCTCTTTTAAGATAAATAGGATTAGCACCACTTGCTATTGCCTTTAATCCTTCCTTAACAATATTATAGGCTAAAACTACAGCAGTTGTAGTCCCGTCTCCTGCTATATCATTGGTTTTAGAAGCTACTTCTTTTAATAATTGGGCCCCCATATTTTCTGCTGGATCTGCTAATTCTATTTCTTTTGCAACAGTTACACCGTCATTTGTAATTAATGGGCTTCCAAATTTCTTTTCTAAAACTACATTTCTACCTTTTGGTCCCAAAGTAACTCTTACAGCATCATATACATACTTTATTCCTCTTTCTAAAGATTGTCTTGCATCTGTATCAAATAGTATCATTTTACCTGCCATAAAATTTAACACCTCCTACTATCTCATAATTTATTTTTTATTCACTTTCAATAATTGCCAATATCTCAGATTCTCTTAAAATAATATATTCTTCACCTTTAAATTTCACTTCAGTCCCTGCGTACTTACCAAATAGTACCTTATCTCCCTTTTTAACAGTTAATTCTACTCTTTGGCCATTATCCAATAATTTACCTGGACCTACTTCTATTACTTCTCCTTTTTGTGGTCTTTCCTTAGCACTATCTGGTAAATATATCCCGCTTTCTGTTTTATCTTCCTGAGGTATTGGTTTTACCAACACTCTATCTTCTAACATCTTTAATTTTAATGTTTGAGTTGCCATTTTTTATACACCTCCTTCCTTTCTATCCATTTATATATATACCCAAAATCATAACTCTTATACACCCCTAAAATAGTATTTCAATTTTTAACATTTTATTAACTATTTTTATTATATTATAGTCTAAAATCAATTAAGCTAAAACTATGAGGATTCAAAAATTAATAAATGAGTTCAAAAATAAGATAAATAATTTATTTTTTTCAAAACCTCAAAATAAATTAAATTATTCAAATTCAGATTCCTTAAATTTAGATCCTTCAAATGAAGATATTCTAACTATAAATATAATTCACACCAATGATATGCATGGTAAATACTATCCCAATAATGATTCAACTGGTGGAATGCCTTATATTGCTTCCATTATAAAAAAATTGAAAAATCAATATCCAGATTCGTTATTAATAGATATAGGAGATACAGTCTACAATCCTCCACATGACAAACAACATCATTTTAAACCAATGATAAAAATAATGAATACCTTAAAATATGATTTAGCAGCTACGGGAAACCATGAATATCAATACGGAGTTAATACGCTAATTAATGAATATGTTAAGCAAGCTAATTTCAAAGTACTAAACAGTAATATTTTAGATAAATCCACTAAAAAATTACCTGAAGGGATTCTACCTTATGTAATTCTTAATAAAAATGGAATAAATATAGCATTTATTAGCGTATGTACTACTGAATTAGCTACAGTTGCAAACCCACAAGTAGGTAAAGATACAATTAAAATCCCTATAACTGAAATTCTAAAAGAATTAATTCCAAAAGTGAAAGCTCAATCAAACATAGTTATACTATTAGCTCACGAAAGTATTAATAAAATTGAACAAATACTAAAAAATAATCCTGATATAGCATCAAATATAGATGTAGTTTTTGCTGGTCATGATCATAATTATACCCCCGATCCTATTATTATAAAAACCAACCTAAAAAGTTTTGAACATAAAACCTACATAGTTGAAATGGGAGCATATACAAAATATTTAGGCTTCTCTCAAATAAAATATGACAAAAAACAACACAAAGTTATAGATTTTATACTTAAACCTTTTGAAATAAATTCTAAAACAATTCAACCAGATCCTGAAATTAAACAAATAATAGAGCAATATTTTAACAATCCAACAGAAAATATAAATGCTTTAAACCCTTCCTTAAATCCCTCTTTAAATCCCCTATCAACTTAATAAACCAAATTATCATTATCACACTAATTATTTTTTTTACATTTTTTTTACATTGTTTTTTATATCTTTAGTGTTCTAAGATTAATACAAAAAAAGAAAGAAAAAATAAAGGAGGCAACAAAAAATGGATAAATACTATCTAAAAGTTAATAACCAATTAGTTCCAGTTTCTTCAAAACACATAGAATATGCTAAAAAAATAGACAAAAATAATGATCACATTCTAGACGATCAAGAAATAACAGATTTCTTAATAAAAAATGATGATCTTAAAATTAAACAAACCCGAGCTGGATTTGAAATTATAAATAAGGATAATATAATAAATGACTTTAAAGATTACTTACAAGATATAGATATAAAAGCACCAACTTTTATTAGAGATTATAATCAAATAATCTCTAAAATGATAGAATTAGAAAAAAAATACCCCGATAAAGTTAAATTAGAATATTTAGGTAAAACCTTTGAAGGAAGAGATATTGTAGTTATGAGGATATCTAAGAATATAAATGAAGAAGAGGGGAAAAAGAAAAGTATACTAATAACTGGATTACATCATGCAAGGGAATGGGCTACAGGTGAAGCCGCTCTTAATATAGCTGAAAAATTATTAGAAGCTAATGATCCAGAACTAAATAAATATCTTGATAACTTAGATATATATATTCTACCTGTTGTTAATCCTGATGGTTACGAATATTCCTTAAAGCAAGATAGATGGTGGAGAAAAAATAGAACTAAATTTGAAAAAGGAATAGGAGTAGATTTAAATAGAAACTATTTTACTCCAAAAGATCCCACATTATATAGACAACCCAATGATAAACCAGATAATACTTGGGACGATTACGGAGCAAGTGATAGCGTTTATTCAGATACTTATAGAGGTCCTTATGGTAATAGCGAAGCAGAAATTAAAGCTATTACTAAATTAGTTAATTCTAAGCAAATCGATACTGTTATTGATATACATAGCTATGCAAATGCAATTTTATATCCTTGGGGACATACCACAAAACCTACTCAATGGAATACAATCTATAAAGAAGTGGGTCAAGAAATGGCCAAAGCTGTTAATAATAAATATTATGTAGAACAATCAGTTTCTATGTACCCTACTACTGGCAGTAGCGAAGATTATCATCATGTAGAAGGCAGATTTAACTATACTTTAGAGATCGGTAATAGCTTTTATCCTAAATCCAAAGAAGAATTAGATATGCTAAAAAGTGAAGTGTTAGCAATGACTAAAGTATTCATGAAAAATCTAATAAACGGTAAAATTCCAACTCAAAAATTTGTAACCACTACTTAAAATTAATCCGCCAACCCTTTCCCCCTAAGGATGCAACTATACAACTATCTTGTTATATTATCATAAAACCACGTTATATATATACAAATCTATAGAGATTCAGCATACTTACCAGTACCTAAAGCAACACAACTAATAGGATCTTCGGGAATATTAACTTTTATTCCTGTAGCTTTAGAAATAACTTTATCTAATCCCCTAAGTAAAGCTCCACCCCCTGTTAAAGTTACACCCTCCTCTATTATATCAGCTGCCAACTCTGGGGGAGTCACTTCCAAAACAGATTTAACAGTATCAACTATAGCACTAACAGGTTCCCACAATGCTTCTGCTACCTCACTTGAAGTTATATTAATAATTTTTGGTAACCCAGTAAATAAATCTCTACCTCTTACTTCCATAGATAATTCTTGTTCTAAAGGAATAATAGTGCCTATATTTATTTTAATTTTTTCAGCAGTTTGCTCACCTATAAGTAAGTTATAATTTTTTCTGATATACTTAGCAATAGCTTCATCCATTTTATCACCAGCAACTTTTAAAGTTTGCTTAACAATAATTCCCCCTAAAGAAATAACAGCAATGTCAGTAGTACCGCCACCTATATCTACAACCATATTACCCCTTGCAGAATTAACTTTAAGTCCTGCACCGATAGCAGCAGCCATTGGTTCTTCTATAATGTATACTTCCTTAGCTCCTGCGGCATACGCTGCCTCCCTTATAACTCTTTCCTCTACACTATTATATTCCGCAGGAATACATACAGCTACTATAGGCTTGAATATTCTATTAATTAAAGAAGAATTTCTAATTAAATTTATATAATATTTTAGCATAGCTTCTGCTGCCTCATAATTAGCTATAACTCCCTCTCTTATAGGTCTTTCAGCAACTATATGAGAAGGAGTTCTACCTATCATCTCTTTTGCTTTCTCCCCAACGGCTAAAACTTTACCACCCTTAGATTTATCTATAGCAACAACAGAAGGTTCCTTTAATACTATTCCTTTACCTTTTACATAGAGTAAAATAGAATTAGTTCCTAAATCTATACCAATTCTTGTAGCTAAATCTAAAAAATGTTTTTTATCATTATAATTAATATTTATACCCATAAACTTCCTTTTCTTTATTAGATCTTAATTTTATCTTAGCTTTAAGATTAGAAAACTTATTAATTAAATTCTCATATCCCCTTTTAATTTGATATACATTAGATATAATGGAAGTATTATTAGCGATCAAGGAAGCAATTAAGATAGCGGCTCCCCCTCTAATATCAGTAGCTATAACCTTAGCTCCACTTAATTCTTTTCCTCCTTTTACTATTGCCATCTTATTATCTATTACATCTATATCAGCTCCTAATCTTCTTAATTCATTTACATATATAAACCTATCATCAAAAACCTTTTCTTTAATAGTACTAATTCCATTTATAGATAAAGCTAATGCTACTATTTGAGGTTGTAAATCAGTAGGAAATTCAGGATAATATCCCGTTTCAATATCAATTGATTTTAAATCTTCATACGATTTCAAATTATCTCCTGGATAGCTAGCATATATCCCATCATTATAGATTTCTACTCTAAAGCCACTTTGTTTTAAAACATTTAACAAAGAATTTAAAGTTAAATAAAGTTTAAAATAATCTTTAAAATAGCTATTTTCTTTAACAAATATACTACCTTTAGTAGCTAAAGCTGCTAGAATATAGGTTCCTGCTTCTATCCTATCTAAGATATTAAAATCTTCATAGTAATTATAATTTTTAAGCTTAAATGGCTTAATTTTAAGATATTTTTTCTCGATTGAATATTCTAAATTAAAACCATTACTTATAAGAAAGTCAAATAATTTAATTACCTCAGGCTCAATAGCGATATTATTAACAAGAATTTCATCATTAATCATATTAGCAACAAAAGCAGCTAAAAACACAACATTCTTTGTAGCCCCTACAGAAGGAATCCAAAAGTTTATAACCTTATTTACTTTTGATTTGTTAAAATTGTTAATAAAAACATCACCTTTACTTATTTCTACTTCAAAACCTAATTGCTTAGCAGCATATAGATGGATATCTACTTTTCTATTACCAATAAGGCATCCACCAGGGAAAGGAATCCTTGCTTTGGAAAACCTAAAAACAATAGGACCTAATAAATCAAAAGAGGCTCTCATCTTAGAAGCTAATTCCCAGGGAATTTCATATTTATCTAAATTTGAAGAATCTATACTTAATTCATTATTTTCAAACTTTATTTTACAGTTTATATATTTTAAAATACTTAATAAAATATTAACATCCTCAATATTAGGGATATTATAGAGTTTAATGGGATAATCAAAAACAATAGAAGCTGCTATTAAAGGTAAAGCTCCATTTTTAGAACCCTGAGGAATTAATTCACCCTCAAGTTTCTCTTTACCCACTATTTCTATAACTTCATTATCATCTATACTATACATCTATACCATATAAATAATTATACATCTGCAACTATTAATATTTCATTTTTTTCTATCTTAACAACTCCCATATTTATTTGATATTCTTTATCATCTATATAAACTTTACTATTTTTAGCTAATTTAATAATAGCGTCAGTATGATTAGGATATATAATTAAAGTTCCTTTACCCGTATCTAATTTAATACTTTTAGCTTGCATCTTCTTAGATTCTTTAGGAGTAGAAAATTTTACTTTCATTTAATTTCCCCTGATTTATAAATATTTTTAATTGCTAATTTTTAGTATCCCTTTTTTTATTCTACACAAAAATAATCCTACCTCTTTATCAAAAAGGTTTAAAAACTTAAACAATAGAATATCTATAATATGAAAAAATACTTAGTAAAATATTATGATGAAAATTCAAATATAAAAGAACTATCAATTGAAGGTAAAGATGAAGAAGAAATATATGATTATGTAAAAACTAACCCATCAATAAATACAGTAATAGAAATAAAAACAGTTTCTACGTTTAATTTAGATTTTAGGTTAAAATTTAGTTCCAATTTTTGGGAAAATTTATTTGCTTATAAAATAAACATAAATTTACTTAGCTTTATTAGTAGGCAATTTAGTCAAATGTTTGAAGCAGGATTGCCCGTTAATGTTATGTTTAATATATTTATAAAAACATTTAAAAATAAAAGGGTAAAAAATATATTTGAAAATATATTAACTGATATAAATGCAGGGGTTAGCTTTTATAGGGCTTTCTTAAAGTATGAAAAAAACTTTGGGAGCTTGTTTATTAATTTAATCAAAGTAGGAGAAGCTTCAGGGAATTTAGATAAAATATTTAAATATTTATCAGATTATTATGAATATGCTATTAGTATGAGAAATAAGCTAATAAACGTTATGATATATCCAGTATTAGTAATATTAGTAGCGTTAGCTGTTTTAGCTATTGCTATGTTTTTTGTAATTCCAAAGTTTGAACAAATTTTTGCCCAAATTATTGGCCCTGACAGAATATATAAAGATTTACCCTTTATTACAGTTACCTTACTAAAAATATCTAAATTTTTTAATGAAAAAATATTTCTGTTTAAGAATGGAGTTTGGTTTTATATACTTGTTTTCTTTAGTTTATTTTTAGCTTACTTTATTTCATTTAATATGGACTTAAAAAAATACTTAGAAAAAATTATTATAAAAATCCCTGTCTTAGGTAAAGCTTTATTATTTTATTATAACTCAATATTTTTTAAATCACTTTACATAACTCTAAATTCAGGGATGCTTATAATCCCTTCTTTAGAACTATCTTCTAAAGCAACAAATAGCGGAATATTTACATCCAAAATCAAAGAAGCTATAGAACAAATAGAAAAAGGTAAAAGACTTAGTGAAAGCTTAATAAATACAAAACTATTAGAACCAATGGTTGAACAAATGTTAATTACTGGAGAAAAAAGCGGTAATATTTACCAAATGTTAGAATATATAGATAAATTCTATAGCAGAGAATTAGAAATAATTTTAGAAAGAGTAATGAAACTAATAGAACCTGCTATGATACTAATTTTAGGTGGTTTCGTTTTCATCTTACTATTAGGTTTATATCTACCTATTTTTATATTACCTTCCAAAATTATGAACAGATAAAAAAATAAAGAAGAAAAACTATGGAACATATTCTTTCAAATAAAGCATTACTAAGTACTTTAATTTTCTTAATAGTTTATATTCTTATATTATTTGAGAAATACTTTCATAGGACAGTAACTGTCTTAATCTTTGCTTCAGTTGTAATTTTATTAGGTTTATTAGAAGCTGATAAAGCTTGGGGGTATATTGATTATAATACTATCTTTTTATTATTTGGTATGATGAATATAGTAATAATAATGGGAAAAAGTGGATTATTTCATTTATTAGCTTCAAAAATCTTAGATATAACAGGGAATAATATATATAAAATTATAATATTTTTTACAACTTTTACTGCTTTAGCTTCTGCTTTCTTAGATAATGTTACCACTGTTTTATTCTTAACCCCTATTATTATAAGGTTATCCGAAAATATCAAAGTTAATCCAGCCCCCATTGTTATAAGTATAGTTTTAGCAAGTAATACTGGAGGTACTGCGACTTTAATAGGTGATCCACCCAATATTATAATTGGTTCTATTGCTAAAAAATCATTTGTAGATTTCCTAATACATGTTAGTATTCCCGCTTTTACCGGATTCATCGCAGGATTAATTGTTAATATCTTAATGCTTAAATACATTATCAAATTAGATAATATCAAAATAAAACAAAAAGATGTAGAACAAATAGAAGAATTAGAAAAAGATTTAGTTATGGATTATAAGTTAATGAAAATATCTTTAGGATTCTTCATTTTAACAATTATCTTATTCATAATAGGTCATAAATTCCATTGGGAAACTGGAATCATTACTTTATTTACCTCGTCTTTGTTAATGTTGTTTACTAAGCTATCCCCTATTGAAATATTTGAGAGGATAGAATGGGCTACTATTTTCTTTTTCATAGGTTTATTTATAATCATAGGAGCTATGGAAGAACATCATGTTTTTAGTATAATCTCTAAGAATCTTATAAACTTAATAGGAGATAATTTATATAAAGGTATGGTAATAATTTCATTTTCGTCTATGCTCATTAGTGGAATTGTAGATAATATCCCATATACTATTGCATTTGCTAAAGTTTTAAAAGAAGTAGTAAGTATAAATAGTAATTTAGATCCATTATGGTGGGCTTTATCTATTGGTGCATGTATGGGTGGAAACTTAACGTTAATAGGAGCATCTGCTAATATTGTAGCTGCAGACATATCTACTAGAAAAGGGTATAAATTAGATTTTATTACATTCCTAAAATATGGAACCCCTGTAGCTATAGTCTCTACTTTAATCGCTATTATTACTTATATCGTTCTCCATATATTCTTTCTTCATTAAAAATGTATGAATCCAAAAAATATAAAAGGCCAAAATTTAATTGAAATAGATCTAAATAAATTAGAAATAGTTTTTAATATCTTAAAAAAAGAAATAAACAACTCTTTAAAGAAAGCTCCTATAAACGAATTAATAAAAATAAAAAAAAGCAATAAATGGATAACTGTTTTTGCTACTATTTTATCTTCACGTACTACTGATAAAATACTCATTAAAGTATTACAAGAATTATCTAAATACATTCAAACTCCTCAAGATATCATCAATATAGAATACGATAAACTCTTAAAAATACTCAAACCATTAGGATTTTATAAAACTAAAGCAAGATATTTATTAAATTTTTCTAAAAAAATCATAGAAAATTATAATTTAGAGATTCCAAATAATATAGATGAAATAACAAAGTTACCAGGAATAGGCAAAAAAGTAGGTGCTATTATCTTAAATAATATATATAATATTCCAATTGTCGGAGTAGACGTTCACGTTCATAGGATTCTAAATAGATTAGGAATAGTAAAGACTAAAGATGAATTAGAAACTTTTAAAATCATAAATACAATAAAAAATAATGAAATAAAACATAAATTAAATCATTATTTAGTAGCTTTAGGTCAAGTTATATGTAAAAACAAACCTAAATGTAATACCTGCTTTCTAAAGGAATATTGTAATTACTATAAAAAAATATAGTTAGAAAATATAAATTATAAAAAAGAAATCATAATTTTTTAAAGCAGGAGGAATAATCTATGATAACTAATCAAGAGGTTTATAATTATACGGAAATAGAAGCTAAGTGGCAAAAATACTGGGAAGAAAATAAAATTTATAAAGCTCATAATGATAAAACTAAGAAAAAGTATTATGTATTAGAGATGTTTCCATATCCAAGTGGTCAGTTACATATGGGACATGCAAGAAATTATACTATCGGAGATGTAATAGCTCGGTATTATTTTATGAAAGGATACAATGTACTACATCCAATAGGCTGGGATGCTTTTGGATTACCTGCTGAAAACGCTGCCATAAAACACAACATACACCCTAAAACTTGGACAGAAAATAATATTAGCAATATGAAACAACAACTAAAAAAATTGGGGATCTCCTATGATTGGGATAGAGAAATAAATACCTCCATACCTGAATATTATAAATTTACGCAATATTTATTTCTTAAATTTTTTGAGAATTCATTGGCTTATAGGAAAAAAGCTTTAGTAAACTGGTGTAATCATTGTAGTACAGTATTAGCTAATGAGCAAGTTATAGATGGTAAGTGTTGGAGATGTCATAACATAGTTACTAAAAAAGAATTAGAACAATGGTATTTAAAAATAACAGAATATGCAGATAAGTTATTAGAATCCTTAGACGAATTAGAAGGTTGGCCAGAAAAAGTTAAAATAATGCAAAAAAATTGGATAGGTAAAAGTAAAGGTGCTAAAATATTTTTTAAAATTTTCTATCAAAATGAACTAATAGATACTATTCCTATTTTTACCACTAGACCTGATACCTTATTAGGTGTAACATTTTTAGCTATTGCTCCTGAACACCCCTTAGTTAGTACAATAATAACCAAAACTAATAATCTTGAAATTAAAGATTTTGTGGAAAAAATCCTAAGCTTAACTACAGCAGATAGAGTTAAAACTAAAGAAGGAATATTTACAGGTTTTTACGCAGAAAATCCCGTTAATTTAAATAAAGTACCTGTATTTATTACTAATTATGTTTTAGGGGATTATGGAGAAGGTGCAGTTATGGGTGTCCCTGCCCATGATTCCCGAGATTATGAATTCGCTAAAATATATAATCTACCTATTGTCCCAGTTATTATGCCCAAAGAAAATATAGAACAATTAGAAGGAGCTTATGAAGGAGAAGGATATATGATTAATTTACCTCTAATTGATGGTATTAACTGTAATAATATGGATTCTAATCAATTTAAAACATTTATTGTAAATTATTTAAAATCAAAAAACTTAGGATATGAAACAGTTAGCTATAAATTAAGGGATTGGTTAATAAGCAGGCAAAGATATTGGGGGGCTCCTATACCTATTATTTATTGTGATAAATGCGGGATATTACCTGCTGAAATCCCCGTATTACTCCCTGAAAATGTAGAAATAACAGGCTTAGGAGAATCTCCCTTAGCTAAAATTCCTGAATTTGTTAATACCACTTGTCATAAATGTAAAGGACCTGCTAAAAGAGAAACCGATACAATGGATACTTTTATGTGTTCCAGTTGGTATTACTTTAGATATGTAGATCCTCATAATGACAAAGAACCATTTAGTAAAGAACTAGCTGAATATTGGTTAGCTGTAGATCAGTATATTGGAGGAATAGAGCACGCAGTTTTACATTTATTGTATTCTAGGTTTGTTAGTCATTTCTTATATGATATAGGATTATCTCCAGTAAAGGAACCATTTAAAAATTTGTTAAATCAGGGGATGGTTTGTAAAGATGGAAAAGCTATGTCTAAATCGTTGGGTAATATTGTATCAATTGAAGAAACTTTAGAGAAATACGGAGCAGATGCTGCCAGAATTTTTGAATTATTTGCTGCCCCACCTGAAAAAGATATTGAATGGTCTGATAAAGGAATAGAAGGAGTTTTTAGATTCCTTAATAGATTTTTTAAATTCTTCACTAACTTAATTAAATACTTAAAATCTAAAAACGCTGAAATTCATAAAGATAATGAAAACATAGAAAATAAAATAAATGATAATGAATTCGATAATTTAATTAGTGATAAATCATTATGGAACAAAGTTTATATTACATTAAATAAAATAACGGAAGAATTTGAAACTAAGAGATTCCATTTTAATACTTCTATAGCTATAATGATGGAGCTATTAAATTATTTAGAAGATAATATTAAAAATTTTGAAAACTTCAAAGATTTAGAATTATTGATATTAGCTAATATAGTTATAAAGATGTTAGCTCCATTTGGCCCCCATTTAGCTGAAGAATTATTCAACAATATAGGTTATAATACAAGTATATTTAAAACTGAATTTCCAAAGATTAGAGAAAAATATTTAACCTTGGATTTAATAAATATTCCTGTTCAAATAAATGGGAAATTAAGGGGTCAAATTCAAGTTAAAATCGATTCTGAACAAGAAGAAGTTTTAAATATTATAAAAAACGATCCTAAACTCAAAAATTTATTAGAAAATAAAACAATAAAAAAAGTTATTTTTGTTAAAAACAAAATAATTAATATTTTAATATAAAATAATTTAATATAAAAAAGGGGGATATTTAGGTAGGTGGTAGCTACAGGTATTAACTAAGTTAATACCTGAGGAAAGTCCCGGCTTAGTATAAAAGGGTGCTGGGGAAATCCCAGATAACCTTTAAATGGGTTAATGGAAAGTGCCACAGAAACCAGACTACCTTTAAGATAAATTCTTAAAGGTACAGGTGAAACCGTGAGGTAAAAGCTCACGATCCCTTATAGTGATATAAGGGATGGTAAACCCCACCCTAAGCAATATGATAAATAGCAAAAAGTGCTAAGTAATTAGCACTTAAGACAAATTGCTACCATAAAGACAAAACCGGGCTTACCTACCAAAAATCCCCCCTAAAAATTATAAAACTAATTTCAGATATATCTGTTTCTTAAAGACTTTAACTACTTTTATGTACTGTAGAGCTTCCCATTTTACCTAAGCTTGTTTTTTGACATTCCCATAAGAATGGAAATTTCTGAATTGAAATATATATAATTTACAAAGTAGCAAATGTTTTTACAAAGAATTTTTTAATGGTATCCCATTTTATTTTTTTAAAAATGTAAATATCTGGCTCATTATCAGCGTCTTTAAAATAAGTAATTGCCTTTTTTATAATTAGTTCATTATAGTTACCAAATTTCTTAACAAATAAATTTATAACATCCCTACTTTTGAGTTTTAACTTTTTCATAATAAAATATACATCTATAAAATCCTTTTTACTACCTCTTAAGATTATAGCATTTATTTTCATACATAAAATATCTTCTAAACTTGCTAACTTTATAGAATCAAGATAGTTGAAATCTTTTAACAAAGGATAATTATACAAGAATAGAGAAACATTTACATTATGAATTATTAAATGGATAGTATCATATGAAATAGTTTTTATCTGAACAGGTAAAAAATTTTTATAAAATTTTCTTAAATCTATTTTAGCAAAAGTAAAGAAATCAAGATCAATTGAGTATCTATGTTTAAAATAATAAAATAAAGCGGTTCCACCAGCAAGATAAAAATCACCTTCTATTAAGATATGAGAAATTTCATTAACTACTTTTTGATGTTCTGTTAAAAGTTTTCTTACTTTTAACACCATAACATAATTTATAAAAATTTAGAGATTGTTCGGAAAGTAAGTTTTCATATTTTTTAAGAAAGTTTTTTATTTTTTGTTTTCCAATTACTTTTTGAAGAATCTTAACTTGGTCTTTATTACCTATTTCCAATACCCTTGATATAACGAATGGAGAATCCATTTTTTCTAGTACAGATTCCCATTTATAATCCCAAAAAAGTTCTTTAAGTATTTCAATTTTTTTCATATTTTTTAACTTGCTCTGATTTTTCACAGCTATATATATTACTAAAAAAATAACTAAAACCCTTTTTAAGAACAAAAAAATCAAAAAACAAAAGCTATTAAAAAACAAAAATATTAAAAAAAATAAATTAAAAATTATTCTCAAATTAAAAAACAAAAACCAAAAAAAACTAAAAATAAATTAAATAAAAAACAAAAAACCTCCCTAAAATAAAACAAATTAAAAAAGATTAATAAAGAACAAAAAGGAAAACAAACAAAAAAATCAAATATTTATAAAAAAATAAATCCTTACAGTAAAACAATAATTTAAAAATTAAATCCTAAAAAATAAAAAATAACAATTCAAAAACTAAAAAACAAAAAATAAAAAATCTTTACACTAATTAAAAAATATTTCGAAGTTAAAAAATTAAATAGAAATTAAAATAAAAATCTCTTAAAACAAATCTTAAATAAATATGAAAAAAGATTTTATTGAAAAACTAAGGTCAATAGGAATAGTTTTTGGTGACATAGGCACAAGTCCTATATACACTTTAAGCACAGTCGCTATAATCCTAAAGCAAAGAGATCCTAATCTTATAATAGGTGATTCAAGTTTAATTTTTTGGTTATTAATATTAATAGTTTATTTACAATATACCACGTGGGTTATAAAGAGGAGCCCCCTCGCTTCGCTCGGGGTGATAAAAAAAGAGGCTCGGGTGTGGGGAAATACTTGGATTGTGGGAGGAAAAGCATGGATATCTTTTTAGATATAATGAGCTTTTTAATATTTTTTTTGGTTTTAACCCCTATAGCTTTAATGTTGGGTAAATATATGGCCGACATATATGAAGGTCACATATATTCGTTTTTAAAACCCATAAGATACATAGAAAAAGCTCTATACAAATTACTCGGTATAGATGAAGCTAAGGAGATGAACTGGAAGGAATATCTTTTTATCTTTCTTGCTTTCAATACCCTTCGCTTTTTGGTGCTATTTCTGACGCTT
>Ga0080004_1209939_pt1 | contig 16806 bp, 13 predicted proteins | sample WasSprMetagenome_FD_69207 | JGI IMG/M metagenome (GOLD analysis project Ga0080004, IMG submission 69207) | Sulfidic aquatic microbial communities from Washburn Spring, Yellowstone National Park, USA - WS (SPADES assembly) (version 2) | ecosystem: Environmental > Aquatic > Thermal springs > Hot... | reverse complement strand
CAATCTCCCTAAGTATGAATGGAATATTATTGACTGCTGTACAAGAGCAAGATTTACTGCTTATTCCTATGAGCTTAACTCTACTTTTGGTTTCTCCTTTATTGTATTTGTTATTCTATGGCTAAGAGCTCATAATGTGAGAGGAAGAAGCATGTATTAACTTTTCCTGTTATACTTTTAGAGGATTTATTAAGAGCTGTAGGATTTTTTACCAAGATTTTATCTGACTTTCTTAAAAGTGGTACCTATGTCCCTACCAAGCGCCTAAGCTCTCCTCTCTCTGTATTGAAATATTTGAGTTAATAAAACAGTAGTTATCAAGAGTAATCCCATAATGATAGTAATAACTTGGCTTGGAATATTTACAAGATTCATACTATAAGTAGCAAGCCCCACAAGAAAGAGAGCTAAGACAACTCCTATCATATTTCCTGTTCCACCAAGAATACTAACTCCTCCCAAAACTACCGTAGCTATAACTTCCAATTCTAAGCCAACCCCTATATCTGGTCTAATACTGCTTAACCTAGAAGAAAGCATAATTGCCCCTAAACCTGACATGAGGCCGGAAAGAGTAAATAATATTCTTTTTATCCTATCTACAGGTATACCAGAAAATCTACATGTTTGTTCATTATTTCCCATAGCATAAATATATCTTCCAAAGATTGTCTTATGTAAAATTAAACCAAAAGTTATTGCTAAGATTATAAACAAGACTAAAGAAAAAGGAATTGGAGTATTCCCAATATATCCTTGACCTAAATACAAAAAACTTTCATTATCTATCCCTACAGCTGTGTCTTTAAGAAGTATATATGCTATTCCCCTATATAATCCATAAGTTCCTAAGGTTACTGCGATAGAGGGTAATTTAAACCTTGTAACTAAGAAACCATTAAAAAATCCTCCTAAAGTAGCAATTAGAAGAGCAAAAAGGGCAGAAAACCATATGTTTATCCCCATTCTATAAAAAATCCCCATAAAAGCTGAGGTCATTCCCATATTAGAGGCAACTGATATATCAATATTCCCACTAATTATTATATAACTCATAGATAAAGCAATAATTCCCTTTTCCATAAAATTTGTTGTAGTATCTAAAAGATTAACTATGTCTAAAAAGTAAGGCGAAATAAAACTACTTATAATACAAACTAAAATAATTAAAATAAGAAGAAGTATTTCCCAGCTAAATTTAAATCTATGCTTCATCTTCTTTTCCTCCTAAATTCTCTCTGCATTCTTTCTGCTATAAGAGAATCTATAATTACAGCTAACAAGAACATAACTCCTTGAAGAGCTAATTTGTAAAAGGGAGAAATTCTCATAACATTTAACCCATTTATAATCATAGTTAAAAGAAAAGCTCCTAATAAAACACCAGTAATTCTTCCAGAACCTCCTGTAGTCTTTACACCACCTATTACTACCGCAGATATTGCAGATAATTCAAATCCCATAGCTGCGCTACTTTCTGCAGAGGCAAATCTTGAGGTGTATAAAATTCCACCTAAACCAGCCATAGCACCAGAGAGAAGATAAACCAAGAAAAGAATCTTATCTTTGTTTATACCTACAAATACTGCTGAATTAGGGTTATCACCAACAGCGTAAATTTCTCTACCTATCGCTCTATGATTTAGAAAATAATAAAAACTTATAAAAACTATACCTGCGAAGAGAATAAGACTAGGAATTCCAAAGAGGTCTATACGAGTAAGGAGTTTGAATCCTTCAGGCATCTCATGAGCATTTACCCATTTTCCTCCACTAATTATATAAACTGTTCCTCTATAAATATACATAGTAGATAAAGTAGCTATTATAGGTAAAAACTTTCCTTTACTAACTAATATTCCATTTATTGCTCCACATATAGATCCAAGGCAAATACCCATAAGAGGGGCAAGTATTGGAGGTAAATTAAAATTTTCTTTATAAATCATTGCTACAATCATACCTGTTAATGCTAATACAGAGCCTACAGATAAATCTATGCCACCTGTAAGTATTACTACCATTTCTCCAATAGCTACAATGGTCAGAATAGAAGCATCAAGAAGAATATATTGAATATTCTCTGCAGTGAGGAAATAAGGGCTCCTTAGAGCAACAATAAAGGCAAAAAGAATTATAGGAATAAGAATTCCCCATTCTCTAATTTTTTCAACTCTTTCATATATATCTTTAGATTTTCCAAAAGTAGAAACTTTCGCCATATTCTTCTCCTTCCCCTCCTAACTGCTTACTAATACTCCTCTACCTAAAGCAAGGGCTAAGACTCTTTCTTGAGTAGCTTCATCTCTTGAAAATTTTCCTACAATTTTTCCTTCATGCATCACTAATATATTATCACTCATTCCTAAAACTTCAGATAGTTCTGAGGATATTAAAATAATCCCATAACCTTCTCTTGCAAGTTTATTTATAAATTGGTAAATAGCAACTTTTGCACCCACATCTATACCCCGCGTAGGTTCATCTAAAAGAAGTATTTTAGGAGAGGTAGAAAGCCATTTTGCAAGAACAACCTTTTGCTGATTACCCCCTGAAAGGTTTAAAACCTTTTGCCATAATCCCATAGCTCTAATATCTAACAATTCATAATATCTTTTAGCTAATTCCTCTTCTTTTTCCCTTTCAATCCATCCCTTAGAAACCAACTGCTTTAGAATAGGTAATGTTATATTACAGGTAATATCCATTTGTAAAATTAGTCCATATTGATGTCTATCTTCAGGAACATAAACTATACCGTGTCTTATAGCATCTTGAGGTCCTAAAATCTCAACCTCTTGATTACCAATATAAATTTTTCCCTTATCATATCTTCTAATTCCGAAAATTGTCTGAGCCAACTCTGTTCTTCCTGCTCCAACAAGCCCTGCTATTCCTAAAACTTCCCCTTCATGTAACTCAAAAGAAACATTATAAAATTCTCCTTCTCTCGTTAGATTTTCTACTTTTAACAATATTTTTCCTTTTTTTACCTCTTCTTTTGGATACATATCTTTTAAGGTTCTACCTACCATCATTTGAATAAGTTCATCCATATTAGTTTCGTTAACTTTTTTAGTACCTATGTAATGTCCATCTCTCAAAACTGTTACAGTATCCCCAATCTCAAACACCTCTTCTAAACGGTGAGAAATAAATATAATTGAAGTTCCTTCCTCCTTCAATTTTTTCAGAATTCCAAACAGCCTTTTTGTCTCTTCTAAAGTTAGAGCTGACGTAGGTTCATCCATAATAAGTATCTTAGGGTTTATGGAAAGAACACGCGCAATTTCTACTAATTGCCTCTCAGCAATACTAAGATTTTTTACAAGTATTTTTGGATCCATTTCTAAGCCTAAGGAAGTTAATAATTTCAAGGCATCATTATACATTTGTTTCCAATCAATACCTTTAGATAAAGCAAGCATTTTATAATGTCCCGCAAAAAGATTCTCCGCTATACTTAAATTAGGAAATATTGCGGGTTCTTGATAAACCGCAGCAATTCCATTAAGTTGGGCATCTAAAGAATTTTTAAATTTTATCTCTTTTCCCTCTAAAATAATTCTTCCTCTATCTGGCTGCAAAACTCCACTAATAATTTTAATTAAAGTAGATTTTCCTGCCCCATTTTCTCCAATGAGAGCATGTATCTCCCCTTTTTTTAAACTAAAATCTACACTATCTAAAACTGCTTTTGTTCCAGGGAAACTTTTAGTAATATTTTGTAGTTCCAGTATATATTCTTTATCACTCATACTTCTACCTCCTAAAAATTAAAGAGGGGAGGTTTTCCCTCCCCTAAGGTCATTAATAAACCTTTGCCCAATAATCTATATTAGATGCATCAAATACAAATGGTGGCCCAAGAATTATCATCTTTCCACCATTTCCTTCATCAACAATAGTTCTATCGCCTAACTTTCCAAGATTAACTTTTTCTCCAACATTTCCTTTAATTTCTCGTGCTAATAAACGATGCGTTGCGTAAATTGTAGCATATCCTAAATCAATAGGATTCCATAATGCCATAGCTTTACATGTCCCTCTCTTAATATATTCTGCCATCTCGCTAGGAAGACCTAATCCTGTAAGCTGAACCTTACCAGAAAGTCCAGCGTCCTCTATGGCTCTTGCTGCAGCTGCAATTCCTACAGTAGTTGGAGCGATTATCCCTTTAAGATTTGGATAAGACTTAAAGAGCCCCATAGCTTCATTATAGCTTTTCTCTCTAATATCATCCCCATAAACTATCGCGACAAGTTTCATCTTGCTATATTCTGGCTTTTTTAATTCCTCCTTCATCCACTGAATCCAAGTGTTCTGATTTGCCATAGTAGCCGCAGCACTTAGAATTGCAATCTCACCTTCATAATTGATCATTTTTGCTAATAATTGAACTTGAATCCTACCAATTTGTTCCATATCTGCTTGATTAACAAAGAGTTTTCTTCCAGCAGGTTTTACTGCAGAATCAAAAGTTACTACAGGAATACCTCTTACTTGTGCTTTCCTGCATACAGGGACTAATGCATCAGGATCATTCGCTGAAACACATATAGCATTTACTTTCTGAGCAATCATAGAATTAATGATATCAATTTGTCCTTGAACACTAGATGCTGCTGGAGATTGATATATTACTGTATCTCCTAATTCTTTTGCTGCCTCTTGGGCACCTTTATTTACAGCATCAAAGAAGGGATTTCCAGCGGTCTTACATACTAAACCAATAACAAAGCCCTTTTTTGCAGCTAAAGATTCTACCCCAATAGTTAACAATAAAACTAAAAGAAGAAAAACTAATAATTTTCGCATTCTAAACACCTCCTAAATCTTTAGTAGTTTAGGAGAAAATTATTGGATGAATAAAATTAATATTTCTTAATATCTCACCTCCTTTTTCAACTATATTCATTCATTTTTAATTTTTATTTTTCTTTTTGTTTGATATTATATCATTCTCAAATTTATATGTAAAGAGAACAAACTCTAAGCTCCAAATAGGTATGGACAAAGGTTCCAATATAAAGAGGTAAGTAAAGATAAACCCCTGCTCTCATCATCCTTGGTATAATTAAAAAACTTAATGTTCCCTTTTTCAGATCTCCTAACTATATTCAAGGATGGAAGAGGGAGAAACTCACCTGAAAAAGCAAGATGATATAAGTCTGTGATATTGTCATAGTATAAGGAACCTGAGAAAATGTCATTATTATGAGAAAGGAGTGTATTTGTTAGTCTAAAAAAGAGTATGAAAGGGTAACTATTATTAAAATGGCAGTTGAGGGTTTCTATTCTAACAGAGAAACCGCTAAATTATTGAATCACAGTGTTAGACAAGTTAATAATATTCTCTTATACACGGTAATAGGGGAAGAAAACCTAAAATGGAAAAATATCAGAATTGTAATTTTGCTCATATTAGAGATTTACTCCAAGAAAGAGAAGGAATAAATATTTCAATCTCTTTTGTAAAAAGAATTCTTAAATCCCATGGATATTTTTTAAATATTACCCTCTTATCTGCTATTGATGATGCTATAGGTGAAATATTATCTGCTTTGTTTAGAAAAACTGAAGATTTTGAAGATTATTTTCTATATCTATTTACCATAATAAGCATACTATTTTTAAAAGCCCAAAAAGGATGGTAAAGAGGTAATTATTTTAAAAGAGGGATGTTTAGTTAGCGTTCATATTAATGAAAATGGAAAAATAAATTCAAGTTATTAAGGTAAAATTTATTAATTAGAACCTGCTTCAAGAAAAGCATAGTTTCAAGAATTTTGTGTATAAATTATCAAGGTATTACTTGGCTTAATATCTCACCTTCAAAATTATAGTTATTTTCCTGTTTCCCTTCATATCTTACCCTCCTGATTTAAAATTTTAATTTGTATATAGCTATCAGGAGTTATTCCTCATTTTATCTTTCCTTTCCATACACAAAATTATTTTATACTACCTTCATAAAGAAGGATATAAATAATTTCATATACAAAAGGGGTTAAATTTTTTAATATAGCTAAAATTATTAAATTATTTATATTTTATTATTTATATTTTTAATTATTTTATAAAGGGAGAAGGAATATTTTACATATAATTCCTTCTCCCACAAGATAATATTAAGAGCCTATCACCTCAAAAATATAATGTCCTGAACCTCTATTTAGTATTATATATTTATTAGTTTCGGGAATATCTCCAGGCTTTCTATAAATAATTTTTCCATTTTCTTTTATAGTTAAATTTTCAAATAATTTAGGAATCCTTATTTCCGCTTCAGAATTTACAGGAATTAATACATTAATTATAAATAAATCTTCACTTTTATTCCAACTCACCTCCACCTCTCCCTTTATAGTATTTAAAGATGCTTTAACAAATTTTAAATCTCCTACTGGATGTGGTTCAATCAAAATTTTACTCCATCCTTTATCTTTCACTCTTATTCCGACAAGATATTTATAAAACCATGCATCTACACTCCCAAACATTATATGATTATGAGAGTTCATTCCATTTGAAGTAAGTTTTTCCCATCTTTCCCAAAGAGTAGTTGCACCTTCTTCAATCATATATCCAAAACTGGGATAAGTTTTTTGGGTTACTACTTTATAGGCTAATTCACTATATCCATTATCACTTAATACATCAAAGATATATCTTGTACCTACTATTCCTGTATCCAGATGATAATCATGAAGAACTTTTATATCATTAATAAGAGTATTTAAAACCTCCATTCTATTATTTTCAGGCACCATATTTAAATATAAAGGAAGAGTATTTATGGTTTGACTTGTAAACATACCAAGAGATAACATAATTGTAAAATGCTGTCTCATCATTTCTTTTACTTCTTCTGGATATTCTTCAATTATATTTTCTAAGGATTCTTGATCAAGTCCATAAGGTATACAAGAATAAAATTTTTCCTTTAAAAATTTATTATTAAAAGCTTTTTTAATTGTATCAGCTAAATTAGAGAAATATTCATAATCCTCTTTTCTATTTAATATCATTGCTATTTTCGATAAAATTAATACATCATGATAAAAATACCACGTAGATACTAACTCTCCAGAAAAATCTTTTGGTTTTACTGTTCCAGGTTGACACCAATCGCCATACTTATAAAAATTAAGTATAAAATTAGGAGCTAATTTACATAAAAAGTTAATATATTTTTTAAATCCCTCATAATGGTCTTCAAGAATATATTTATCCCCATAATATTGATATAAATACCATGCAATAGTAATATAAGCAGTACTCCACGCAGGATCACCAGGATATAGACTCCAGTATGGTGGAACTACATCTGGTATACTTCCATCTTCTCTTTGAGCATCTTTGATATCATTTAGATATTTTTTATAAAAACTTATCATGTCAAAATTATATATAGCTTCCTCTGCAGAAAGTTGTGCGTCTCCCATCCATCCCATTCTCTCATCTCTTTGGGGACAATCTGTCGGAATACTCATGAGATTACTTAACTGTCCCCATATGATATTTTGATGAATTTTATTTATAAGATCATTTGAAGATATAAATTTACTTATTGGTTGAACTGCTGAATAAACAACTTTTCCTTCTATATCCTCTAATGTTGGGATATCTGGATATCCTAATATCTCTACATATCTAAATCCATGATATGTAAATCTTGGCTCATATATCTCTATTTTCTCTCCTTTTGTAATATAAATATCTTCTGCCTTTGCGGTTCTATTTGTAGAAGTATTAAGAGTTCCATCTTCATTTATTAATTCCGCATATCTTATTTTTATTTCTGTTCCTTCTAATGAGTTATTTATACGAATTTTTACCCATCCTGTAAAATTCTGTCCAAAATCATAGATATATACTTGAGGTTTTGGACTCCACATTCTTAATGGTTTTATTATCTTATTTACTTTTATTGGGGGAAAAATTTCAGAGACTAATTTTCCACCAGGACCTTCTACTTCTATAGCATTTTCCCAATTCTCATCATTAAAATTTGGTAAATTCCATTCGGAAATTTCTTTTCTTGCATCATAAACTTCCCCATGATATAAACTATTTAAAGTAATAGGACCATAAGTAGTTTTCCAAGTATAATCACTGATAATAAAATCCTGAATTTCATCTTCATATTCAATAAGAAGTTGGAAGATGAGTTTAGGAAAATCGTATCCATAATCTTTTACATATCTTCCATTCCCTAAAATTATTCCAATAGCATTTTTGCCATTTTTAATATTTTTTGTAACATCATAAACAGTATATAATACTCTTTTTTTATAATCAGTTTGGCCTGGATCAAGGACTCTGTCACCAATTTTTTCTCCATTTATATATAACTCATAAAGTCCTAAACCAGAAATATATGCACGAGCTCTTTTAATTTTCCTATCAACCTTAAACTCCTTTCTAAAAAGTGAAGCATAAGCTATGACATAATTTCTACCAAATGGCACTCCTTCAGGAGAATATACATCGTATTTATGTTCTTTCTTAGTTATCCATTTAGCTTTCCAATTTTTATTATCTAAAAGTCCTGTTTCAAATATTGCAATTTCACTATAAGAACTTACTTCATCATTACTATCCCACCATCTAACCTTCCAATAATATATTTTATTTGGCTCAAGAGGTTTACCTTCGTATCTTATTACTTGATCTTCAGAAATTATTTTACCTGTATCCCACATATCTCCAATATCTTTTTCTAAATTATTTATGGAGCTGGATACAAGAATTTGAAATGCATATTGTTTTTCATCTTTTCTTGTATGTCTTAATTTCCAAGAAAAAATTGGATTTTTTTTATCAATTCCTAAAGGATTTTCCATATATTCACATCTTAAATAATATGGAGCATAAGAATTATAATTTCCCATATCTTTATTATGTCCTCCTCTCAAGTAATTTATTTACACTTTCATCAATAAATCTGCATAAAGATGACACTTAACAATTCTATCATCTACAACATATTCTTGAGGTTCTTTCTTTTTACAAATATCCATTATATTTGGGCATCTACCTGAGAATTTACATCCTATCGCTGTAAATTCTTTTTCCTCTAAAACTGAAAGTTTAATCTCTTCTTCCATAATTGATTTTTCAATTATTGGTTCTAAAATAGATTTTCTTAAAAGTTGTGTATATGGATGTAGGGGGTTTTCTAGAACTTTTTCTACAGGTCCCATTTCTACAATATTTCCTCTTAGCATTATTGCTATTCTGTCACTTATATAATAAGCTGTAGAAAGGTCATGAGTTATATATATAACATTAACATTAAATTGTTTTTTTAATTCCTTAAACAAGTTTAAAACTGACATTCTAAGAGATGCATCAATCATTGATACAGGTTCGTCTGCAATTAAAAGAGAAGGATTAGTGATAAGAGCTCTTGCTATAGAAAGTCTTTGTAATTGTCCTCCTGAAAATTCATGAGGATATCTTCCTTTGATCTCATCATAAGAAAGACCAAAAATACTTAAATATTCTTTTAAAAAGCTACTTTTATCCTTAGTTTTTGGAATTATATTATAATTCTTTGCAGTATCATATAAATAATCTTCTACTTTATTTAAGGGACTAAATGTTTCAAAGGGATTCTGAAAAATAGGTTGTACTTCTGTTGTAAACCATTTCCAACTTTTAGAATTATTAATTTGTGTTATATCTTTTCCTTTATATAAAATTGTACCATAAGTTGGTTTCAATAAACCCAATAACATACGAGCTAAAGTAGACTTTCCACTTCCACTCTCTCCTGCTATTGTAAATATCTCAGGTTTATTTAAATCTATATCAAAAGATACTTTATTGACAGCAAATATTTTTACTTTTGATAAAACGGGTCCTATAGAAAAAATTTTAGTCAAATCTTTTACAAGCAGTAATTTATTATTTTTGTCATCATTCATAATTTCCCTCCTCTATAAAGAAAGCATGCCACTTCATGTTTATTTCCTGTATTAACAAATTCAGGTTCTAAATTTTTACATAGCTCCATTGCTTCTGGACACCTCTCGTGAAAACGACAACCTAAAGGTGGATTTGCTAATGAAGGGGGAGTCCCAGGAATACTCTTTTTAAAAGTTTTATCTCCTATTTTAGGTAGAGAGTTAATAAGATATTTCGTATAAGGATGTAATGGGTTAGAAAATATATGAGTTTTTTCCCCTATTTCAATAATTTTACCAGCATACATTATTGCTATTCTGTCACTTATATTTGCATGAATTCCCATATCATGAGTAACAATAACTATAGTATTTTTATTTTCCCTCTGAATTTTTTTTAAAAGTTGAAGAACTCCTCTCTGAACTACAACATCAAGTGCAGTGGTAGGCTCGTCCGCGAAAATAATTTTAGGTTTAAATAAAGTAGATAGAGCAATAGTAACTCTCTGACGCATGCCACCAGACAATTGATGTGGATATAAATTTAAAACTTCTAAAGGTAAACCAAGAGATTCTAAATGTTCTTTTACAATAATATCAAATTTGTCTTCTTCTATTATACCCTTTAAATGTGTTTTCATAAAATCTTTAAATGTGTCCTTTATTTTTCGAATTGGATTAAGTACGCTCATCGAACCTTGTGGAATATAGGAAACAAGTTTCCATCTTATCTTTTTAATATAACTTTCTTTTAGTTGGAGTATATCTTTTTCCTCCTCATTAAATCTATAAAATACATTTCCATAAAAAATAGAAAGGGGTGGTTTTATTATTCCTAAAAGAGCTTTTAATAAAGTAGTTTTTCCACATCCACTTTCTCCTGCTATTCCTAAAATTTCATTCTCATATATTTTTAAAGAAACACCATCAACAGCTTTAATTGAACTTTGAATTCCATAAATATTAGTAGAATAGTATGCTTTCAAATTTTCAACCCTTATTAGATACTTTTCATCCATCTTTTTATCCTCCCATTTTTATCCTTTGTAATCTCGTCCTTGGGTCAAGAAAATTGCTTATACTAACAGACAAAAGATAAAAACCTAAGACCATTATAATCAAGGCTATTACAGGCGAACTAATCCACCACCATGTCCCATAAAGCATTGATTGATAATAATTTGCCCAAAAAATCATAGTTCCAATAGTTGGATTATCTAAATTTGTTAATCCTAAGATTGAAAGGGCTATTTCCATTCCTATAACGAATAAAAAACCACTAATTATATCTGCTAATATATATGGAATAAGAAATGGCATATGATCCTTTAATATTATCTGAAAAATCTTTCTACCTGAAAATTTAGAGGTATTTGTAAATTCCATTTCTTTTAAACTAAGAATTTGTGATCTATACCTTTTCGAAGGCCATGCCCAATCAAAAAAGGCAAGAAGTAATGCGATAGTTATAAAATTAAGATTTGTCCTTAAAGCAAATGAGAGAAGAATTAATATTGGTAAACGTGGAAGAACAATGAAACTATCTGTAATAGTAGTAACAAATCTATCAAATCTTCCACCAATATATCCTGAAAGAAGTCCAATAGTAATTGCAGCACTTCTTCCTAAAAGTACCGCTAAAAAAGCAATTATAAGCGAATTTCTTATAGCAAAGGTTAAATACCAGAATACATCTTGTCCTAAAGAATTTGTCCCTAATATATATTTTAATGAGGGTGGAATGTCACGAGGCAATATATATCGATCTTGAGGATTATATGGAGAAAAAAAAGAAAAAATTGCAAGAATGATAATAATTGTTAATAATATAAATCCTATTAAGAAATTTCTATCATATTTTAATAAATCTTTAAACATCTGCATATTATACCTCCTATTTAATTCTTATTCTGGGATCTAATAAAGGATAAATAAGATCTAATATTAATGCTGCTATTGCTACTCCCAAGACAGAAAATATTGAAATTCCCATCATAAGATTATAATCTGACTGAAGAATTGAAGTATATAGAATTTGTCCTATTCCTGGATAGGAAAAAACAATTTCTGTCATTAAGGCTCCTCCAAATATACTTCCTAAAAATAATGTAAGATCAGTAATTTGGGGCAACATACTATTTCTAATTAAATATAACAAGATTTTCCTACGAGGAATTCCTGCAATCTCTACAAAAGAGATAAAATCACTTGATATTAAAGTTGAAGTTAAAGCCCTTTGGGTCATAAAAATAAAACATAATGTTCCTATAATTAATGATATTGCAGGAAGAAAACCATGTTTGATTACACTTGAAATGAAATCTAAATTTAAAGTTGGTTTAACACCAATTCCTGCTCCTCCCATAAGAGGAAATATAGGAAATATATATGCAAATAGAAATATCAGAATTAAAGCTATAATATAGTATGGCACTGGATAAATACAGGTAATAATTATACTTATAAAACGAGATATTTTTTTATCTGGAAAATATCCTACAAAAGTTCCTAAAACAATTCCCAAAAACCAAGCAATTAAAGTAGTTATAAATAGTAAACCTATAGTCCAAGGTAATGCTTTACCGATTATCTCTATAACTGGGGTTGGAAACATAGAGAGTGAAGGTCCCAAGTCACCTTTAAAAAGTCTTTTCCAAAAATTTATATATTGTTCCCAAATAGTACCTTTTAATCCATAAAGATCTTTTAATGTCTCAACAAGACTCTTTACAGCAGAAGGATCTATTCCAGAAAGTGAATAAGCTCTCATTATAGTGCTTTGAACAGGATCCATAGGTGTTAATCTTGGAGCAAAAAAAACAATAGTAAGGCCTACAAATATTACAATTAAAGTTTGAAAGATACGAATAATAGCATATTTAAATAAGTTTTCCATAATCCTTACCTCCTCTCCCCCCTGAGATTACTCTCAGGGGGGAAGTTTTTATATTTTATTTTCTTCCAGTAGACTCAAGATGTGGGAATGTAAATCTTCCACCCATGAACCAATAATTTGGCTGAGAATATGGATTTTCTGCAGATGGATAATTTGTCCAATAGTAAGTGTCTACTGTGATAAATTTCTTGAATCCATGTGTTATTATTCCATACATATTCTCTACCCATACTTTCATAAATTCTCTTCCTAATTCTAAGGCCTTTGGATCATTTGGACTAATAGATGATAACTTATCTATTATTTCATCCACTTTTTTATCTTTAATCCTTAGAGAATTTCCTGTCAAAGATCTTTCTCCTGAAGGAGCATAATATCTTGAATGTAGTCCTTGAATATATTGCCATTTATCAATTGTCACATTTGCAGCACATGCACTACATGCATCACTCCAACTGGAACTTACTGCATAATCACCTATTTGAACTTTTGTATAATATGGATCTCTTTCTAAGGATTCTAAAGTTACATCAATACCAAATTTCTTCCATTGATCAACTGCTCCCATTGCTAATCTAAAAGCATCTAATTCATCAGGAGCAACAACAATAGAGAATTTCCAGGGTTTTCCATCAGGAAGCAGCCATTTCCCATCCTTATCTCTCTTAAACCCATGTTTTAGAAGTAATTTTTCTGCAATATCTGGTGCATATTTCCACCATCCAATTCCCCAAATATCCTCTGGTTCTCCTTTAATATCATATCCTTGTTTCTTAGCCCATTCAGCTATTTTTTGTGGAACTGTATCATCAAAAGGCTTAAAGTATACACCTTTATCTATTTCAAGTTTAAAACTTCTAAGCCAAGATTTTAAGGGTTTATGATAATATTTCATTAAGAATGGGACTGGGGGTTGAGGTATAGGATTAACCTTGGAGACTCCTCCAACATACTTTGTGTTTAATTCTACTATATCTAAAGCCAAAGCTAATGCCCATCTCACATCTTTTATGTTAAATGGAAATTTCTCATTATTTAAGCCAAATATTCTTGAGTCTAATTCGTCCGGCCATGCCCAAGGAAAATCTTTATACCAAGATCTAGCATAAGGATTTCTTTGTAAAAGTGCCTTAAATGCTTCTATATCAAGATCCATAAGAACATCTAAATTATGGCTTATCATAGCAGCAACCCTTTTCTCAATAGGACCATAGAAAATTTGTAAAATATATTTTGGACCTGGCTTTTTAGTAATTATACCAACGCTAGTTCTTTGCCAATCTTCTCTTCTCTCATAAAGTTCCCAGTACCCCTGTGGATCTGCATCTTTTACTATATATGCTCCCAAAGAAACAGGAGGCCAGAAAGTAAATTTCATTGGTTCTTTTACTTTTTCCCATACATGTTTTGGCATCATATATACACCATTCCATCTTACTGTAAAGTAATAATGAAATCTTGGATTTGGTTCTTTTAGTACAAATTTTACAGAGAAATTACTTATTTTCTCTACAGATTTTACATATTTATTAAGCTCAGCATTCCATACCATTCCTGGGGTTTGCATTATAGTTTGTATAGTAAAAATTAAATCATCAGCTGTGAACATTACACCGTCGCTCCAATATATATTATTTCTTAAATTTACGGTCATTTCAGTAAAATCTTTATTATATTTTGGGGGTTCTTTTGCCAACGAATTAATCCATTTACCTGTCTGTTGATCTATATACCACAAAGTATCTGACATTAATCCATGCCTTACTGGAGTTGGTCCTGCTCCTGGTGTCCATATATTAAAATTTTGTGTTACACTATATCTAAAAATTTGATCAACTATATATGTTTCATGTCTTGGTATACCTGCTGGAAGAACTTGAGGAATTACTTCCCCCGAAAAACAAACAATTAAAATTAATAACAAAATCAATAAAAATTTTTTCATAAATTTACCCTCCTTTAATTGTTTTTCTGAGAGAAATTAATTTAAAAAAACTTTTTTTTCTCACCCCTTTCCTATTATTATCTTTTATTTTTATTTTTCTTATTTAATTCTTATCATATTTTATTTTTTTTTGTCAACATATCGTGAGAATGTTCTAAAAATTCTCAGATAGAAAAAGAAAATATTTTTAGAAAGGAAGTCTTAAAAAGCCAAATTAAAAGAATCCTTATGTTGAATAACTCCCCCTCTCCTTTTTACATTCCCAAATACACTCTCTATCCTATTCTTATCAATTATTAGTAGTTCTTTTAGGTATCTATTATGATAGTATTATAGTATTATTTAATTAGGGAGGCTAAAAAATGGAAAATGATATTTTAGCTAAAATGCAAGAGACTGAGATAACGGAGTATTACATATATAAAACTCTTGCTTCTTGGGAAAAGAATGAAAAAAATAGAGATATATTTTTAAAAATTTCTCAAGATGAACTCTCCCATTACAATACACTTAAAAATATAACTAATAAAGATGAAAAACCTAATAAATTCAAGATATTTTTTTATCTTTTTCTTACTAAAATTTTTGGTTTTACTTTTATTCTTAAACTTATGGAAAAAGGAGAGGATAAAGCTATAGAAGGTTATAGAGATGTTATTGATAAGTACCCAAAACTTAACAAAATATTAGAAGAAGAAAAAGATCATGAACAAAAATTATTAAGCATCCTTGATGAAGAGAGATTAAACTATGTTGGATCTATGGTTCTTGGTTTATCCGATGCATTAGTTGAACTCACTGGAACCTTGGCAGGTCTTACTTTTGCTTTTCAAAATACAAAACTTATATCTATTTCAGGATTAATAACAGGAATTTCTGCTGCATTATCTATGGCAGGGTCTGAATATCTTTCTACAAAAGCGGAATCAACCAATAGAAATCCTCTAAAATCTGCTTTAATTACAGGAATAACATATATAATTACAGTTTTTATACTTATCCTACCATATATTATAACTCAAAACTATACCTTTGCTTTATTTTTAGCTTTAATATTTTCAGTAATTTTAGTAATTATTTTCAATTTTTATATATCTATAGCTAAGGATTTAAAATTCAAAAAAAGATTCCTTGAGATGATTTTCATTATATTTTCTGTATCTTTTATTAGTTTTTTAATTGGAACATTTGTTAAAAATGTTTTAGGAATAAATATGGATTGAAAAAGTTAAAAATTTAGACTCCCAATTCAACAAAAACTCTATTTATAAAGGGAAATTATATTCCGCTTAAGTTTTCACATTTTAAAGCCTTGAAAATGTATTTATTCCAGAAGTACCAGTCATGTTAATGTATACCTTTTATTAGTAACCTGGTATCTTGCTATCATCAAGTCCTATATATGTAGATGTTTCATCTTTTATTTTTGACAATTCATATAAGGCTACTGCATTTTTACCAAGTTTTATGTTAATTGTTATGTATCCATTATTTGCTTTCATTCTCCATGTGGTAATGTAAGGTTGAGCTACTTCTTTTAAGGTTTTTATTTGTTCCTTTGATGGAAATCTTGGTCTACCCATATCAATCCATGTCTTCCATGGATTGTCATGATTCTCGTCTATTAATTTTTGCTTTACAAATACATCTTCAAAGTCTACTGGTATTTCCAGCTTATATTCTCTTTCTTGTTCTGCATCTTTACTCATAACCTCATTCCATACAACAATAGCAATAGAACCATTTTCTCTTTGAGTTACTAAAATTTGTTCATCTCTATATAGTATCTTTTTGCCCATTGCATTGAAAAATGTAAACATATGGAATACAGGTTTTGGAATATTATTAAATGCCACTAACCCAAAACCACCGTGGAAAATTGATCTTGGTACATCTGCTTCTTCAAAAACATCACTAAATGTCCAGTAAGAGAAGGAATCCACATAATCTCCGCCCTCACTTAAAACCCTTGCAAGGTATGCAGCATTAAAGGGAGTATCATGTAATCAATAGGATTTACATCATGATAGGCAAAGTGTGGTGTATATTCA
>Ga0080004_1095078_pt1 | contig 16812 bp, 12 predicted proteins | sample WasSprMetagenome_FD_69207 | JGI IMG/M metagenome (GOLD analysis project Ga0080004, IMG submission 69207) | Sulfidic aquatic microbial communities from Washburn Spring, Yellowstone National Park, USA - WS (SPADES assembly) (version 2) | ecosystem: Environmental > Aquatic > Thermal springs > Hot... | reverse complement strand
CCCGAGCTCCCCCAGGAAGATCGGCCTCCTGTGGGCCTCGGCCCACGCCTGCACCTTCCCGAAATCCTCGACGATCTTCCTCTTCTCCTCCTCGGTCCCCCTCCACTCAACGCCAACTTTACCCTCGAGACCGGCCCACTTCGCGCCCTGGTGCGTGAACTGGAAGGGCTCGTAGTAGTGCACGGTCGCGATGATCTGCCGGTCCTTGGGCGGCAGGTCGAGCTTCTCGAGGTAGTGGATGCTGTTCCAGTTCGCCGGCCCGATCACCACGACCCGATCTGGGTTCGACCTCCTAACGACCTCGAGGGCCTCCCTGAGGAACTGGTTCCACAGCTCGGGGGTCAGCTGACCGTGGGGTTCGTTCAAGAGCTCGAAGAGCACCGTTTCGGGGTAGCCGCTGTACCGGTCGCCGATCTGCCGCCAGAAAGCCAGGAACTTGTCCTTCAGCTCCAGCGGGGCCCTGCCCATCGCGGTGAACTCGTGGAAGTCGAGCACGACCGCCAAGCCCTCCTCGAGGCTCCGCTCGACAGCCCAATCGAGCACGCTCAGCCAGTGCTCGGCGAGCCGCCCTTCGGGGGTCATCCCGCCGTCGCGGAGCGGGTGGAGGTTCACCCGAACGCTGTTGAAGCCAGCTTCCTTTATCAGCGCGAAGTGGTGATCCTTCATACGGGCTTTTTCCCGGGATTTCCACACGGGATCGTAGCCCAACACGTTCACACCTCTACCCAGCTTCCTGTTCAGCTCGAACGCGTCCGTAGCCCTCACCGGCCTGAACGGCGCAGGCCCGTATTTATCGTTGCTCTGTCGCGGCAAGCGTTATACGATGTAGGAGTCAAAAAGTTTACGATAATTTTCGTTCTAAACCTATTCCACGCGGACAGGCGTTCTCTTCGCGGCTGCTTGGACAGCTGCGAGAGTCAGTTTGAGAGTCTTCAAGCCCTCCCTAATGGGGGCTCTCGTCTCTCTGTCGTGCAGTACAGCTTCGATGAAATCCCGTTCAGCGAGCACCATGGGATCGCGGCCGTACTCCCTGCGGACCTCCATCGTGAGAGGTGTGCGAGAGCTGTAGTACACACGCAGGGTTTCTGCATCCTCTGACTCGAGTGTAGCGTTTCGCCCGATGATCGCCCACTTGACCCACCAGTGGTTGGGAACAGCACCTATCGTCGATGACACAACGCCAATGGCGCCGTTTTTGAACTTCATTACCACGCCGCTCGTGTCCTCTATCGTCATCCCTTCTACGTCCCGGTAGAACAGGCGGTCCATCTCCGCGTACACGAACTCCACGTCGCCGCACAGCCACATCAGCAGGTCGTAGAGGTGCGTGGCTTGCTCCACGAGCTGCCCACCGCTTTTGCTTCTATCGATCCACCAATCCGTCCTGATGAAGCGGCACCAGTAGGCTCCAACCACTAGGCCCACGTTACCAACAGTGTCCGACTCGATGAGCCGCTTAGCCTCTTCAGCTGCGAAGCTGAAGCGGAGCTGATAGCCCACCTGGCTCTTAACGGCGTGCTTCTCCACAGCCTTCACCATCCTTTCTCCCAGTTCCGTGCTGAGAGCGATCGGCTTCTCAATGTATATGTGAACCCCTTTCTCGGCCGCCACCTCAACCTCGTCTTCGTGCGCGAAGGGGGGTAGGCAGATGAAGACCGCGTCCAGCCTCTCCCTTTCGAGCATTTCGCGCCAGCTCCCGTAAGCCCTCCCTCCGTACCTCGCCGCCATCGCTTTCGCCCGATCGGCTTGAACATCGCTGAAAGCCACCAGCTCGACCTCGCTCATGGAAGAGAGTCTCGCAGCGTGAGCCTGCGCGATCCCTCCGCACCCGATAAAACCTACGCGGAGTCTCTGCACACCCGCGCGCCTAGTTCCAGGTTAAAATAGGTTGCGAAAAGAGCCTCAGGTGACTAAAAGAAACGAAAAATAATAGTTTTAATTTCTAGCTTGGGCTGACGCTTTATGGCGGTAGATCGGCTCTGGGATAGTGGACCGAGTACACTATGGTGACGCTGCGGCTGACCTCGTCGATAGCGCGCCAATCCTCCGCTTTCAGCCTCCAGCCGACAGCCCCCGCGAAGTCCTCAACCTGCTCTGGGGTTTTGGCGCCTGGTATCGGCACTACAACAGGGCTGTTGGTGATCAGCCAGTTGAGAGCGACCTGCGTGGGGGTCTTGCCGTACTTCTCCCCTACGCTCTTTAGAAGCTGGACAAGGCGCCACACTTTCTCGAAGTTCTCAGGGTGGAAGACGGGGTCTCCCGCTCTCACATCCGCGAACTTGGGAAGGTTATCCGGTGTGTATTTTCCGGTCAACGCTCCCTTAGAGATGGGGCTCCACGCTTGCACCGTTATCTTGTTCTTCTCAGCGTAAGGGATTATCTCCTCTTCAGTCCACCTTTCCACCAGGTTGTACCTGTGCTGGAATACTTCCACGTCAGTTCTAGAAAGCGAACTCCTAAAGCTCTCCACAAGCTCCACTGGGAAGTCGCTTAGCCCCAGGTACCTGACCAGGCCGACGTTGACGAGCCGCTCGAGCGCGCGAGCGTAAACCCTAGTGGGGAAGTTGTGCCACACAGGCGGCCAATGCGCTAACAGCCCGTCGATGTAGCCCAAACCGAGCACGCGCACCGAGCGCTCGACAGCTCTGGGGATGTCTAAGGGGTTGAGGAAATCGCCCGGGATCTTCGTCGTGACGAAAATCTCGTCGCGCTTCACGCCTAGCTCTCTCAGCGCCCTCCCGAGAGCGTACTCGCTCAAGCCGTTACCGTACACCATCGCCGTGTCGAAGAAGTTTATCCCGAGCTCCAGCGCCTTAGCTACAACGGCCTTCGCCTTCTCGTACTCCGTGACACCCCACGCCTCGGAGAACTGCCACGCGCCCAATCCTATCCTCGAAATTCTCTCCCCCGTTTTTCCCAATTTTGTGTACTCCACGGTAACCCCATTGGAAAACGGCTTTAAATGCTTTCCGGTGTCATATAGGAAGCTTCGGTTACCGCTGGACCCTCCCCTCCCTCGCGGCCAGTACGTGGTCCAAAATCCTCCTAGCCTCCTCCGCCCTCCACAGCGTGATCCGTAGCACGGGGGCGGGGTCGGGGCGAGCGCCCTCTGGGAGCTCGACCGCTAAACCGTCCGGCTCCAAGCGCCACCTCAACCTGCCCTTGTATCCAAGCAGCTCCACGTCTACCGGATCTGCAGCTAGCCTGAGCTCGGGGCTGAGGGATTTCAGCTTCACCGTCTTATCCGCTCCGCCGACCAGGATCGCGTAAACGACTTCGCTGTACGGGTAGGTGTGGCGTACCGTGTATCGCACATCCCCGCGCGCGAACTTAAACTCTCTCTCGCCGAACTCCCTCCCGCTTATCCGGGTTGGCCCCTCGCCGTACGCCTTCCACGGTCTGGAAGCGTAGATGGCCTCGCCGTTCACGGTGAGCCAAGAGCCTAACCCTTCGAGGATCTTCTTCTGATCTTCGGGGATTTCCCCGTTGGGCTTGGGGCCTATGTTGAGCAGCAGGTTCCCACCCTTGCTCACTATGTCAGCGAAGTGCCCGATGATCGCTTCGAGCGGTTTGTACTCGTGGTCCCTGATGTAGCCCCACGACTTGTAGCACACGGACGTGTCGGCTTGCCAAGGCTCGCAGCGGATGTCGTCAAGCGTCCCCCGCTCCACGTCCAGCACCGCCGTCCCCTCGCGGAACGCGCTGTGCTTGTAGTTAATGACCCCCTCGAGACCCCACCGCTCCATCCGGTTGTAGTAGTAAGCTGCGAAAGCGAGGAGGTAGGGCTCGAAAGCCGGGTTCTCGATCCACCAGTCGAAGTAGAACACCTGCGGCCTGTACTTCTCCACGAGCTCGGCAGCGCGAAGGAGCCAGTCTGTGAGGAAACCGTCGTCGGGCGGGATGTTGTTAGGCCCTGGGGGATCCCGCGGGTTCAGGGAAGCGGGCATCGCCGGCCCGTAGAGGTCGAGGTAGCGCTCGTCGCCCACGTCGGAGTCGATGCGTGTGCCGGGCTCGAAGAAGAACCAATGCTCTGCACGGTGGTAGGATACGCCGAAAACTAACCCCCTTTCCCTGACGGCTTCGGCCAGCTCGCCGACTAGATCCCGCTTCGGCCCCATCCTCGTCGCGCACCAGCGCGTGTGGCTGCAGTCCCACAGGGCGAAGCCGTCGTGGTGCTCGGCTACCAGCACGACGTACTTCGCGCCAGCCTTCTCGAAGAGATGGGCCCACGAGTCGGGATCCCAATCCTCGGCAGTGAACATCGGGATGAAGTCCTTGTAACCGAACTCCCTGTGGGGCCCGTAGCTCTTCAGGTGGAACTCGTACTCGGGGCTGCCTTTAACGTACATGTTGCGAGGATACCATTCGCTCCCGAAGGCGGGGACCGAGTACGCGCCCCAGTGGATGAATATTCCGAGCTTCGCGTCCGCGTACCACTTCGGAACCCTGTACTTCCTCAGGGATTCCCAGTTGGGTTCGAAGGCGCCCGACGTAGGGTAGGGTATCAGCTCGAAAACCCTACGGGCCTTCTCCACACACTGATCGCGAGCGCGGCGGTAAAAATGGCTATCGCGCTTGGGGCACCGTGAAGCCGCCCCGCTTGACCACGAGAACCCTACCTCTCAAACGGCTTAGGGCTTCTTGAGCGCTCCGCGCCAGCTCCGCCCCTTTCAACCCTTCAAGCGGTCCCTCGGTGAGAACAGTCACGCTGTATCTCTCGAAGATCTCCTTCATCCTGAGCGCGACGATCGCTGGGACGATGTTCCCCTTCCACCCGGAGCGGAGGAGCTCTTCGATGGCCACGCCGTCCATGGAAGCGAAACGCTTGAACTCCTCGCTACCGTAACCGCGCGGGCAAGCCGCTACGACGACCAGAGAGCCCCCCTCCTCCACGGCCGGCGCCGCGTGCTCCAGCGCTTTCGTTGCCTGGTAGAGGTCCAAGTCCAGCGGCTCGGCGAAGACGAGCGCGGAGTCGTAGAGCCCTTCCACGGGCCTAACGTACATGCTGCGGGCAACCTCCATGCACTTGCGGAACGACTCGCTCGGCTCTCCACCCTCGGCGTGCGCGACCTTCCCCTCTTCGTCCAAGACCATGTTCAAGGCCCAATCGACTCCAGCTAGCTTCCCCGCTTCCTCGATTTCCTCGCGGAACGGGTTACCCTCGACTACACCCGGCTTTCCGGCACTGTACCATTTCAGGTGATGCTCCACAATCGTCCTCAAGCTCGAGAGGCCGGGCAGGACAACCTTGCTGCCACCGGAGAAGCCAGCCCACGGGTGGGGCGCCACAACGCCCACCGTGACCTTGAAGTCCGCCGAGGCGAAGCGCTCGTCTACCTCCACGCTAAGTCCCCTGCCGGTAGTCCCCAGGTGGACGTGGGGGCCTAGGCTATCGTGTATCTCGAACTTCACCCTCGAGCTCCACCCCCCGAGCATCCGGTGGGCATCCCCTACGCTCATCGGGTGGCTACCCGTGGCGAAGATCAACCGGGATCGCGGCTGCAGCAGCGGGCTCAAAAGCTCCAACACGCGCTGCAAGGGTACAGGTCTAGTGTGGTCGGGTACCGCAATCGCGACTTCACCGCTAACTTCACAAGGTGGTTCCACCAGCTCGAGCCCGCGCTGGACGTTGGCGGCAGCGGGCCCGACGACATCGAACCTCATACCGAGCACGCTCAGGCGCTTCACGAGATCCTCAAAGCCGGCCATAGGGGGTTGAAGCAACTAAATGATAAAAGCTTCCTTTAAGCAATCCAAACGTGACCGGATTGGACCTTATCGGGCTACTGTACGCGTATTTCAAGCAAGAGCGGGCCATGCACGCTAGGGAGCCCGGCGTCTACTGGGTTACGGACCTGGTTTCCTGCAGCTTGAAGAGGGAGTTCGCGCTGAAGTACCCGGAGCTCGAGCTGGCGGAGCTCTTCAACCCGGTGACCGTGCTGGGCTCCCTTGTCCACTCTGGCATTGGGCAGCTGCTCAGCAGAGTCTTAGAGAATGAGGGGGCGCGCGTGGAGCTGGAGGTGGAATCCAGCTTGATGGTAAACCTGGAGCCCGTCGTTCCGGGTTCGGGAGGAGTTGTGGTGAAGGGGAGAGCCGACGCTATCGTCGTAACGCGTGACGGGGCTCGGTACGGGATCGAAGTTAAGACTTCCAGGTCGGACCTCTCCCTCCCGATGGAACACCACATCGACCAGGTTCGCGTCTACAACCTTCTTTTCAACCTGGAGAAGAGCTATTTGCTATACGTGACCCCGGAAAGGATTGCTCAGTTCGAGGTAGCGGAGAGGGCGAGCGAGGAGGAGCTAGCAAAGAGGATACTGGAGGCGAAGGCTCCTAGGTACTCCTGGGAGTGCAAGTACTGCCCCTTCACTGTGCTATGCCCCAGCAAGGTGGCGAGATGACTGGTGCACCCCCAACGGCGCGGAACTCCTGCGGAGCGCTTCTCGCGCGGTGAAGGACTTGCGAGCCACCTTTCAGCTGCGCGTGAGCTGCGGAGATGTTCATGTTTTTCCAGAACCTGGTTGCGCTCGCTGAATCCAGTCGGTTCTTGCTTCCTCCACGGGTTCTACCTCTACAAGGATGTTGTGCGGCTCATGGCCTCTCCGCAACACTGCCCGTCCCCTTACGCCCCGCTGGAACCAAGCCAGCTCGCTTGGCGTTAAGGCCATGTAGACTCTGGTCATTGCCACGTAGTCGGGATCGGAGTGTGCTAGCGCTAAGCGCCAACCGGCTGTCCGCCTGAAGATTTCAGGCACGTCGCCCCATTCGTGAGTTAGCACGACAACAGCCAGCCCGAACTTCCTGAGCATCCTGGCCACGGTCGCTATGAGCGGCTCCTGCAACCCGCGAGGCGGTTGCATGAACAGGTGCCCTTCGTCCACGATAAGCATCCAGCGTGGCTCGCTCAAACCTTTCGCGAGGGCGTGATCCCTCAGTTGGGCTAGGAGCAGGTCGACGGCAAGCCGTTGCACTTCGATGGGCATCGGTACGTACTGCCCGCTAGCTGTGCTGCCCATGCACAGCAGCAAAGGTCTACCGTTTGAAAGCAAGCTGGAGAGCGAAGTAGCCGATCCGCCAAAGTAGGGTTCAAGCCTCTCCAGCTTCCAAGCCACGCTAGTGCCCTCAAGCAGCTGGAGCACCTCGCTCCAAGAGCGACCCCCCTTCCCTAAGCACTCCCTCAGTAGGTGGGTTTCGTACTCGCTGAGGGGCGAAACATAGGTTAGAGCCCTTTCTAAGTCTTCTACCTTGCTCTCGAGGATATTGAAGGGTCTGTCCGCTAGATCGACGATTTCAAAGGAGAAGCGTCTAGCGAAAGCTCTGTACTCGCCCGATGGGTCCACGATTATCGGCACTATGCCCCTTTCGAGAGCTCTTAGCGCCACCGTGCGCGCGGTCGTGCTCTTACCCGAGCCCATGGGGCCGACGATGAGACCGTGCACGTTCTCCAGCAGGTCCAGCTCGAGCCAAACCTCCTCATCCCTCCGCAACCCGCGACCCAAGTAGATAGCCTTCGGCGTCCTGCTGGTGCTAGGCCTAAAGAAAGCATAGGGTGAAAGCCAAGTTAGCTGGCTGCTGACCCTGAGCTGCCCGCTGCCCGATGTCGGTAAGCCGATTACTGCCCTGTACACTTCGTAGAAGGGTTTCCTTCCAAGGATAGAGTATAAGGGCAGCTTACGCTCGAAGCCCAGAGGTTCGAGCCTCCAGGCTTCTCCATTCGCAAATAGCTTGAGCCTAAAGGGCATCGCCCCGGACTCAAGCGCTCGATAAAGGTTTATGACGTGGACAGCCTCGAACTCGTCCTTAAGCTTGCTAACACCAGCGCGACCCGCCTCCAGCACCTCCATGGCTTTTCGTGCTTTAGCGCCGAGTACAGCTGGGTCTTCCGGAGCTAGAAGCGCCATGATGACCTCGTTACCCCACGCCACAGCCCCCCTGAAGCTGCGCAGGGAAGCTCCAGACTTAGCTACATCCGGAACCTCTCCCACAGTATGAGTCAGGGGGGTGAAGTCTTTGGGAAAAATCTTCAAATTTCCGCTTTTCACTATACGAAGCTCAAGCGGTATTAGGGGGGCAAGCACAAGCGCCATAGGCAACAACCCCGGGTACGTGTAAGCGAGAGCGGCGACGAGAGCGGCTGCTGTGAGCGTCACTCTCGGAAGCGTGAAATTGTAGTTTTTCGGGCTCAAGTCTGCGAGAATCGGTAAGACCTCCATCGGATTAACCGGCTGCGCATAGACTCCTGCTGATAGGAGGCGACGCTGGATTTCAGAGAGAAGCTGAGAGAACCCCTTTATGGTCTCCGGAAGGCGGTTCCCGGCCACCTCTAAGTTGATTTTTATGTAGTAGTCGTAACGCCCGTGCCTTGGAGCTGCAATCACGTTCACAGTCGCCGGAGGAGCGTGCAAGAAGGAAATGAAGTTGGATGCCACCTCGCCCAATCTCGTTTCATTTTCTATATTTTCAATATCGATAATTTTAAGAAAAGAACAAACAATGAACTTAACTTTCAGCTTTAAAACTGCGTAGTCCTTTTTCACGTCCAAGCCGATCACTGGATCCAAGAGCGCGCATCTATCACCGTAAATTGCCTCCAAGAGCTCTACTCTATGCTTGAGAGTTAGCGCGAAACCCAGAACAGCTGCTAGGATGGCTGGGGGTAAAGGAGTGCCGCTCGCTAAAGCGATTATCAGTGCAGCCATGAACCCGAAAAAGAGCACGATCGTTTCGACACCCGGCAGGTACATTGACTACCCCTCCGTTCACGCATATTTATTTATAATTTTGAGCGCGAACCTCGCCTGCATCCTCAACTCTTCCAGCTCGGCCCTTGCGCCAGCTAGGATCTTCTCAAACTTCACTAAAGACTCCTGCCACTCTTTAAGGCTCGTGCCTCCCAGCACCCTTGCTTTTAGTTTGACTTCATTAACCTCTGCTGTAAGCGCTGAAATAGTATGCAAAGCATCATCGATTCTACCTATCAGGTCCTCCAGGAGCTCTCTTTCTCTCGACGCTTTAGCGTCAGCCTCCACCGCCATCGCAACCGACAACCCTGCGTTGAGCGGTGGAAGTGGCTTAGGGAGGCTCATCAAACCTTCTTCCACAAAAGCCAACGCGCGCGCCAGCTCCCTGTAAGCTCTCTCTAGAAACCCCTTAACCGCTACGAGCTCCTCGCTGAAAACACTCTCCTGGGCTAAACCGATACCCGCTGAAACCTCGGCTAACGCCTTGATAAGCTCGTCCACGGCACCATCCTCGACTGCCAGCGCTACAGCGTAACCAGCCCAATATGGGTCGCCGCTCAACACGAGAGCTTCGGCTGCTGTTCGTAAGTCTATTCCAACACCCTTTAGGGCTTCGACAAAGCCTCTAATCATTCTATCTTCGAGTTCGCCCCTAGAACCCCCTTCCAGAAGCCTTTGGGTCTGTGCGTCTGCACCCCCACGCCGCATCTCCAATAGTGTACCCACCAGCTCTTTGACTTGAACTGGGAGATTGGGTGAAAACCAGAGCTGCCCGCTAGGCTCGGATGCGAGCCTGTACGCTAAGTACCTCCATCCTTCCCCCCTTTCCACAGACGAGAGCCAAACGCTCGCAAGCTCTGCCCCCCTGTGCTCGAGCTTCGACACCCCCTCGAAAACAGCGGCCTTCCACGGTCGGCTTAGTGACAGGTGGCCTAGGGCCGCCAAGTCCGCAAGGCGGAGCGCTACAGACGCTCTGCTGCTAACCAGGTTCAACAGCTCAGGTTCGCGAAGATCGAGACGTGCAGCCAGGGTTGCAATCCTCCAGCCCAGGTCGTCCCCAGACCCCACTAAACCACCTTCAAGCAACTCGAAAGTGCCCGGCGGGAGCACGCTCTTGGCTAGCGCTTCAGAGACCCTCTTGAGGCTCTTTTCTCTCACGCGACCCTTCAGGAGCTCGCGGGATAGCTTAGCAAGGGTTTTCTCAAGTTCAGCTCTAAACTCGCTTTTTGACCCCTCCAGCAGGTCATCCAGTTTCAGCCGCTTGGGGTAGATAAGCCTGAACTCCCCCCAAACGCTCTTTGCGAACCTTATTGCGAAAGGAGCGGTGAGCGGCTTCGCGTCGAGAATCCAAGAGAGAGCGTAGAGCACATCGCTGGCGAGCAGCAAGCGGGCGGAGACGGGATGAGCGAAGGCTAAACGTAGCCTCTCGTCGTAGGGTAAGTCTTTAGGCGCGATCTTCAGGGCTCTCAATCGGGCTACTTCGCTGGCTAGCCTCAGGGTTAGCGGGAGAGGGTGCGAGCTGCTGTAGCCGAGAGCGAAGCCCAGAGCCCGCCTCGCGCCCCTCGCTGTCTCCTCTTTGCTGGTCTTCGGTCCTTGCGACAGCTTCCCCAGCGATTCTATTTCCCTCAGGATTTGCCTGAGGGTGTTGTAGGCCTCTTCTGCGAAGGACCCTCGAGCTATCCGGGTCTGCGCTCCCTTGAAAACTGCTGCTTCAACCGCGCTCCTGGCGATTGATACGAACGCCGATCCGATCTCGCGCAGAGTTGTGAGCGGGTACTTCAAAGACGCTAGAGGAGGGAGGAAAAACACTGACACCCCGCCGAGCACAGAGCTCAGCATGCTCACCCCCAGCGCAACTGCGAGCATCGAGGTAGCAACAAGCGCTAGCGTGCTAATGCTACCTAGGATGTCGTGCACGGAATCTCTTACCTTATCCATAATCTCTCCGTTCAGGAAACCCTCAAGAGAGCTGTCGTAGGCGAGCCCAAGGACCACCGATTCGTTCATCGCGTCTGCGCCCCGAACTGCTAGCACGCTATCGCACCAGCCAACCCCTCCCATAAGATCGAGGGAAGCCTCGAAGCTGCGCGCTTTGGCGCGAGCCGGTGCTGGACCCACGGTTGCCGGCCTCGTTACATTGCCGTAGTACCTCGCGGTAACGGAAACTCGTGGTATCGGGCTTTCCGGCCACAGTGCTTGCGAGTAGAAGACTTTACCGTTCCACGCAACGGCGTAAATGCGTGAGCCATTGCCGTAGAGGCATCTTTGAGAGCCTGATACCCTAGTGCTGGGCGGTAAAGACGCGTTAACCGTGCGAGCAAACTGGTCAAACCAGAGACTCAAGCTGTTCCGGGCGCTGGGTAGAGGCAGATGCTCAAACGAAACATCGCACCGCAGCTCTGGACGCAACCTGTATACCGTGCCGTTGATCACTACGAGGCTCTCTCCAGCGTCATCGACTCTCGGTCTGCCGTCAACGCACAAGGTCTCGTAGTCGATGTCACCCATTATCCACGCTGTGACCTCCACATACTCTACAGTCGCGTTTGGCGCTGGGCCGTCGAGCCCGAGCTCGGGTGGCGGACTACCAAAACCCTTTCGCGCCTCGCAAAAGGAGGGTTCGAGGACACCTATTACCTCGTGGTTCTCTAGGTACCCCTCGACATCGTACCACCAGAGGCGCGACCCCTTTCTTACAGAACCCTCCAGCACGAAGAAACCCTTACCCGTCCACAGCCCCCAACCCCTCGGCTGTTCTCCACTATCGGAGGCATCACGGAAGAGGACGAGGGGTGCGCTTTCAGAATATACGTTGAAGCGAACACGCGTGATGTTCCACGCAACGGGCACGCATGTTGGCACAATTTGCGGGTCGACCCCTTCTCGGCACGACAGATTAGTGTAGATACCCGCTTTCACATCAAAGAATTCGGCTTTTACCGGCAGCCAATAAACGCCATAAACAGCCCCTTCTATCCTGTACCTTGAAGCGCGCTCGGCAAACCAGCGACCAGCCTGCCTGACGACAACCCTTCCTGCCGCGTCACCGTACATCACTAGCAGTCCGGGCGGGGCTGGGATGCTGAGCTCTTCGAAACTCAAAACTCCCTGCCCAGTGCCGCGCGTTCTAGCGAGAGGGACGCTCAACAAAGGCTCGAACTCTACGAGTCCCAGTTCGCCCATCTCCAATCGGCTCTCCCACGGTCTCACCGAGCCAGCTACGGAGTTGAGGGCTGCTGGCAGAGCGAGGGACAAACCGAGGCAGAGAGAAAACAACGTCGCTCCCAGCTTTCGCGTCGATCTAGGCACCATTAGAGCGCCGCTCAAAGGCATGAACGCCTTCGCAGCTCTACCCACCTTCGCGACAGCTAGGTAGAGCTGCCCCACGAACCTATACACCATAGCGACAGCTAGCACCGAGTTAACTAAGGCTTGGACAAAACCGAGACCAGCGTGCGCTAAGGAAGCAGCCACCACGATGACACCGCCTGTTACAACCGAGGCTGCGAGCAGGATCGTAAAGGTCATCGAGCTTGCAGCAGCTGCTGCCTGAGACCAGGCGAGCGCGCTCGAAGTGGTTTTCTCAGCTTCAACTAGCATGTTGGAGCCGAGCCGCTCGCTGAGATCTAGAGAGAAAACATGCGGCGGCGCGCCCGCCAGCGCGGATGCCAGCTCTACGAAATCTATAATGCCCAGCAACGTAGCCAGTAGGAAGAACGATACCGCTTCGGCTAAGCGCTCGCCGCGACGCCTCGCAGCAACCAGCGAGAAAGCGGCTTCTACGACTAGCAACGAGGTGGCGATAACTTCGTAGCTCATAGCCTCAGCCTCGAGATAAGAGATTCGGGAAGCCCTCCGGCAGCCGCGGAGGCCCCAGCGCTCACCGCGGCTGCAACCCCCAGCGAGAGGGAGATCCACGCCGAGAACTCTCCCATGCTCTTGGCGTCCTCCACGACCTCGCCTACAGCACCAGCGAAGTATTGCGCGATACCGGAAAGGGGGATTCCCAGATACTTAAACTTCAATCCAGCAGCGTTCTCGAAAAAGTAGGGAGCCGCGGCTCCCGCGAACAGCTCTAAGCAGGCCACGCCTACCGCTAGCGCTGGACCCAGCCTCCTAAACCTCGTGATACCTGTTAAGACGACACCTAAGCTCACTAGCGATGCTCCAAAGAACTGGCAGAACCTAGAGGCTACTAAAAGCGCGCTGGAGAGAGCCACTAGGTAGTTTGAGAAAATGTTTGCTAAGCCGCTAGCAGCGTACCAGGTAGTAGCCAGCGGTGAAAGTATCCCGGTCAACGTTAAATCGCGAGCTACGTTCGATAAATCCATGATGTAGCTGACGTACCTGTCGCGTGCCGCTAAGTACAACCCAGCAGCTGAACTTGGGGGTAAGTAGGCAATCCCGAATAGCCCGAGCAGGCTTGGAGCACCGACGAGCACTGCAGCCAGCAAAATCCCCGCCACGCAGGATTCGAGAGCATTGTAAATCATTTCATAACCCCTAGACTTCAGCTGAGGGGAGGGGTTGTTCAGCAGCCATGCACCGTAAGCTAGTTCAGCTGCCACAGCGGCTGTCGCTACAGTGTAAAACGCCAAATCCACGTTCATACCGAATGCTACGGTTTGGCAAAGATGTCACTCCATTTAACAGCGAAAGGAGTCCCCTGGGGCAACAAACCAAGAGCCACGAGGATGTCTGGAAGCCAGGCAGCTAGCGCAAGTGCTATCAGCCAGAGGATCGGCCCTTCGATAGCTTCGTACAGCTCCCTTTGAGCCGCGGCTGCTGCCACACTTCCGCTGACGTGCTTCCTAAGGGCGGCGATAGCTGCTCTTATAAAGGCCGTTACGAAGATGAGGATCCCGGTAGCGGTTACAGTTAGCTTAACTGCCAGAACAGCGTAACTCTGAAGAGCCTCCCAATTAACAACGGGTCCTTCAGCTCTCACCGGGCAAGCCATAATTCCAGATAAAACGATAGCTAGCAAGTGCGCCATTCCAATACAGCTCCTGCACCACCTTCGCCTCATCGACGAACAGTACGGATCTCCTCATTTATTATTTTCTATGTGAGTTAGTGCACTGAAAGTATTATAAAGCCAAGCATTTTTAATCTTTGGCCCGATACACGCTCACAGAGGTCTCCCCTTGAATGTACACTATCTCTAGTCGTGCCCTCCCTGTAATCATTGTATTATTCAATGTAGGAGTTTGAAGACTGACATCGCATTCTTCGCAAAAATTCCACTCCCATTTACTAACACGCTGCTCAGCCGGTATTCACCTATCATCCTACCGCCAGACTGGTAAACAGTTAGCATATCGCCTGCTAAGCGTCTAGCCTCTGAGCAATAGTCTACCAGCGGTTTAAGCCTGGAGATAGAGAAAAACACTGTAGCAATCGCCAAGGTGACAGCTATGTAAATGAGCAAGCGATCCAAGTTGTCACCCCCTAAACAGCACAGCGCGCGCGTCAAGCTGAGCGCTTCGGCGACCTTCAGCCCGCAGAGCCCCAGCAGCGCGGTTAAAGCGTAAGCGCAGAAGCCCTCCCTCCTCGCCGCTTTGAGGAGCTTTTTCAGCTCCCCGCGGTCAAAGCCTCGCGCGCCGCGGGGCTGATGGAGGGCGCTTTTAGGTCCCTTGCTCCCACAGCGCGCAGGGAGTAGGCGACTGTTCTGATGCTGTCCCGGCTCCAGCCCCGCCGCTCTAGCCACGCTAGAAAGCCCTCCGCGCCCCCTTCCGGCTGCTCTCTCGTGTACTGTCTCAACAGCGAGATTAGAGTACTACAGAACTCTGCCGTCCCAGCGGGTGAGTTCTTCTTTTTCTCTTCGAGCGCCTCCACCAGCTCTTCCAGCTTAGCGCGCCGGCAGGGCTGGTTAAGCTCCCCTTCGGCGGAGGAACGAGGTGGTGGAGGAAGGGTCGAGGCTCCTGGAGTGCCGGAGGCTTTTTGGATGTTGTCTGAGCTGGGATGCCGCTCTTCCATCAGCTGCTCTTTCAAACGCTCGAGTTCCGCCTGAGGCCCCTGACCTAGGTACGCTTGCCAGAGCAGGCGCACATCGTACCACCAGATGCCCTTCTTCCTCGTTTGCATCTGCAAGCTCCTCAAGAGCGCCGTCTCGTTCTTATGCCTCTCTTTCAACGCGTCCCTAAGGGAAGACAGCCGCTGCGCGCGGGACAAGGGTATCAAAGCCCTCTTAGAGGGGTACGGTCCCCAGCTCCACACCACCCACTGCCCCAAGTCCTCGATCACGCGCCCGAAGATCGCCTTGGCTGGCAGCCCTAGGTAGAGCAGCAGCGCGGCAGCCTCAGCCTCCGGCGTGGCGGGCGGAGGGTCGAACAGCTTCAGCCGGAGCCTCTCCAGCAGCTCGACCCTTCCCTGGGCTTCTTGGAGGCCGCCTCCCTAGACGCTGCCAGCACCGACACTCCCACCACCCTAGCACGCTAGTACTCGTCCCAGTCCTCCTCCCTGCACTCCTCCTCGCAAGCTTCGAAGTCCGCTCTGCACTCCTCCCTGCACCCTCTGCCCCGGCAGGAGGCGAGACAGTCCTCCAGCTCCCACCTACACCCGTCGAGGCAGTCCCTCAGCCCCACGCTCAGAAAATTTATTCTTTAGGTTATAATCTTGGCGGGGGCGCGCCGCTTCACCGGCCTAGAGGGACCACGCTGCTCTTTTTACTCGCGAGCCCGTAGACCGTAACCTCCAGCTCCGTCGGCGCGCCCGCCGGGTCTCCCGCGAGGATCTCCCTAGCGCCCAGCGCTCTGCGCGCGTCGCTCACGCTGAGCTCGGGCAGCACGACCGGTTTCGCGCCCCTCCACGCGACGGCGAAGCGGGTGGAGCCGGGTTTACGCAAGCGCAGCTCTACGACCTTAACGTACTCCCTAGCGTAGAGGCGCGAGTGGACGCCAACCCTCAGCGCAATCCCCGCCGCCCTCCCCCCGCTCCCATTCCACTCGAGCTCGAGGAGCGCGCCGCCAGGAGTGGAGCTATACTTGGCGAGCGCCCCGCCGAAAGCTACTACGCGCTCGGCGCGGCTGGGCTCCAGGAGCAGGATGTAGAGCCCCCCGTACCTGCCCGTGAGCAGCTTAACCGCTGGAGCGCGCAGGAAGCCCTCTGAACCGTAAAAGAAGAAGCTCGAGCTCGCCCTCCTAGCGGCGATGAAGAGCGGCACGCTGGGCACCGAGACCGCATTCCCCCGCGCGCGAGCGAGCGGCTGGAAGCCCCCCTCCACCACCCTCCTCCAGTACATGAAGCGCCCGTAAAACTCGCGCAGCCCCACCACGCCCACCTCGTACTCGACCTCCTCGGGGAGCACGATAGCGTTGCCTGCGAAGCGCACCCGCTGGGCTAGCTCCCGGGCGAGCGCGTACCTCCTCCATCGCCGCGCGGCGCTAAAGAGCGCCCAAGCGAGCACCGTGAGGGGCAGCCCCGCCAGCGCGAGGAACGCTGCGAGGCTCACGAGCAGCAGGGAGGGGTCTGCGAGCAGCAAGCTGGGGTTCAACCCGGAGAGGGCGGGAGCTAGGTACCAGAAGGCCAGGCTGAGAGCGATTGCCGCGACGCACCCAAGAACTATTTCTCTCGCGAAAGAGGGGCGGGGGGCCGCGGGCGCCGGGTTGACAGCCACGAGCAGCGGCGGGGTTGGGGTTAAGCGGGGCGCGAGGGCTCCGTAGGCGAGCAAAGCCAAGCCTACCGCGGCGAAAGGCGCGAAAAACCTCGCTACGGGATCCAAGCTCTCCCACTCCAAAACCGCGTAGGCTAAAGCGGCTGCGAACGCTAGGAAAGCGGTTAAGTTCAAAAAGGCTCGCAAGCGGCTGTCGGCAACGCCCTCCTCGAGCACGGCGATTTTTGGAGCGCGCTATTTTAAGCTTCTGCCGGCGTGCCGTTTTGTCCGGTTTTGCCCGCGCACCCTAACACCTTCTTCGCGATTTCGGCGTACTCCTCGAGCGTTAGATCCTTCGGGAGGAGGCCGCGCTGCTTCGCCTTCTCGATGGCTTCCCCCGTGAAAACCCTTTTCGCGCTCTCGACGGCCTTCTGCTTGAGCTCCCGGTAGCGCGCCAGCGCCTTCTCCGCCTCCCTC
>Ga0080004_1122428_pt1 | contig 16820 bp, 21 predicted proteins | sample WasSprMetagenome_FD_69207 | JGI IMG/M metagenome (GOLD analysis project Ga0080004, IMG submission 69207) | Sulfidic aquatic microbial communities from Washburn Spring, Yellowstone National Park, USA - WS (SPADES assembly) (version 2) | ecosystem: Environmental > Aquatic > Thermal springs > Hot... | reverse complement strand
AAACCCCTAAAGAAAAAGATTTCATTTAAATCCTCATAACGGCTCTGCGGAGAATTGGATCTGTGATCATGTATTCGCCATCAACCTTAACTATCAATCCATAATCCATCAAACTTCTAAGTATATTTGCTAGTGTAGTGTCCGGTATGCGTCCAAATTTAGCCTCCAACCTCCTCTTAGGCTCTAGGGTGAAGTAGACCATTACTAACCCCCCTAAACAACTATCCCCCCTTAGTTATCAAAGTCAACACTTAAACCTAACCTTTATTAAACACCTACCCCAAAATTTCCATGAACCCCATGACATTTAGACCAATAATAACCTTGCTTACAGATTTCGGTTTAAGAGATTCATATGTTGCTGAGATGAAGGCTGTAATACTATCCATATGCCCAGAAGCCAACATAATTGACATATCCCATGAAGTGCGGAAATACGATGTGAGGATGGGTGCATACCTACTTGCAAGGGCATCAAGATACTTCCCAAAGGGGACAATACACGTAGCAATAGTAGATCCAGGAGTTGGAAGTGAGAGGCGTGCAATAATAGTTGAATCAGAAAGAGCATTCTACATTGGACCGGACAATGGAATACTAATGATGGCAGCAGAAATGAATGGAATAAAACACGTATACCAAATAACCAACAAGAAATACATGCTACAAACAATCTCAAGAACATTCCATGGAAGAGACATATTCAGCCCAACAGCAGCACACCTAGCAAGAGGAGTACCGCCAAGCGAATTCGGACCAGAAATAAAAGACCCAATAAAACCAAGCTACACAAAACCAAAAACATTCAATAAAACCATAGAGGGAGAAGTAATACACATAGACGACTTCGGAAACATAATAACAAACATAACAACAAAAAACCTACAAGAAATAGGAATAACCGAAGGAGACACAATAAACGTGAAAATAGGCGAAAAAACCATGAAACTAAAACTATGCACGTCATATGCTGAAGTGCCACCAAAACAACCACTAACAATAATTGGAAGCGGAGAAACACTAGAAATATCAATAAACCAAGGAAACGCAGCAAAAACACTACAAATAAGTGTAGGGGACAAAGTAATTTTTTGGAAACGGTAATAAACGTCCATGCATTATCATTCATTGTTTAATTATTACATGAAAAGTCTTTTATGATAAAAATATTATGAAACTATTGGTGCGACGGAGTTTCATATGCGCTACCCTAAAGTTACAATAATATGGGTGAACTATAACAGCTTTCATATAATGGATATTATTAAAGAATCGCTTAAAGCTTTAATGATGCTTAATTACCCAAATTATGAGGTTATTATAGTTGACAATGGATCTACAGACGGGAGTAAAAAGATTATTGAAGATTACGTAAAACAAGTAAATACAAGAGGTATTAAAGTAAAATTTCTAAAGCTAAGCAAAAATTTTGGATTTACAGGGGGAGTTAACGTAGCTTATAGAGCGAGAGATAAAGAGTCGAAATATGTAGCTATAGTCAATAATGACGCTATTCCATCACCAGATTACCTAAATAATATAGTTACATTCTTAGAAGAGCATAGTGGTATAGGAGCAATTCAAGGTGTCGTACTTAAACGTAATAAACCAGTTATTGATAGTGCTGCCATGTACGTAGATGAAGCTTTAGGTCTTTTTGCTCCCTTTAATGGCAAACCAGCATCTGCTGTTTCTAAGCTTTTGTACGTGTCTTATGTAGAAGGAACTATGCCAGTGTATAGAGTAGATGCAGTAAAGAGAGCTCTTAAAGGAAATGAAAATGATCTATACATATCTTCAGCCTTTGCATATTATTTGGAAGATATCTTCATTTCGTTAATGCTGTGGAATGCTGGTTACAAATGTGTATTACTTCCCATAGTAGTGGGCAAACATAATAGAGGCTCAACTATAGACCGTTATCGTAAAATCATTGGTATAAGATACTACTCCATAAGGAATGTGATAGCTTTACTCTATATGACAAATAGTTTAGAAAAAAGAAAGGTCATATTACGTTTTTTAAGGAGAGCGATAATATCTAAGAGGGGTTTAGTTTTTCAGAGAATTTTTATTGACTGTTTGGTTGATGGTTTACGACTAGGCAAATTTTTATTGAGAAAATATGGCATGATAGATATCTACAAAGCCCCGTTGATGCGGAGACCGCTTTTACGTAGGATCATCATTTGATGGAAAAATATGAAAAAGCATGTTTAAAATTCTTCAACAATCCGTATATGAATGCATATCTTCTAACTATCCAATATGGGAATGCTTCTATTTCACGAAGTTTAAATGTTAGATTTAATGCTCCAATGGGTGCAGATATAAGACGTAAAATTATGTAGAACCATGTGTATTTGCCAAAGATCTTGTAAATAATCTTAGAGTAATTGTAACATTTCCATACACATGCATCCCCTCTATATTTCCCTATAAAGTATGCGTATCCACTTCCCCAACCTTTCTGTTGCTTTAATAGATCTCTTAATGCAACTCTGGGTAGCATTAAGCTTTTTTCAACGTTTACTTTCCTTACCTTATAACCTAGTTTCGAGGCTCTATAGCTGAAATCTAAGTCATCTGCACCATAAGGGGGGAAATCCCAAAAACCTCCAACTTTTAAAAAAACCTCCCTTCTAAATGAGATGAAAGCACCTCCAGCGAAGCACATATTTTTCCAATTTCTTTCCTCACCAACTCTTCCAACTCTCCATATTGAAAGTTCAATTTTCGACAATTTGGGTAATTTGAGTTGCTTTATGTAATTGAGAGGGAAGCGGCTATTTACGTCTAATACGTCTCCTCCCTCATTGAATGCCTGTAGTATCTTTTTGAAATGATCTCGTGAAACTATGCAATCTGCATCTACAAAACAAATATACTTACCCTTAGAAGACAGTACTCCTATATTTCTAGCTATACCTATACCTCGCCCTTCATCATATACCACCTTTATTTTATCCTTAAATTTAGCTAAAATCTTTGGTGTGTTGTCAGTGCTACGGGCATCTACAACTATTACTTCTATCTTGCACTTATCTGGGACTTCAGCTTTAAGAATACTTTTAAGAGTGGCTTCGATGGTATATCCATTATTTTTAGATAAGACTATTACACTTAAGACATCTTCTTTATCGTTACATTTCATCTAAACTTCACCACTAATTTTTCCGATTACTTCTTTAATGTGCAAATCCCATGAGAAATTTCTAGAAATATTTTTTGCTTCATTCAGAATATCACGATAATTTTCATCATCAGTTAATAGCGTATTTACTTTTGAAGCGTAGTCGTCGATATCATATGGTTTGGCAAGTAAAAATTCTTTATGATTTTGAATTATCTCCTCTATTCCTCCTCCATCATTCCAGATTACTGGAATACATCCGGTAGCCATGCCTTCTAATGGACTTAATCCAAAGTCTTCCTTTATTGCTGGAAATATCAAGACTTTGCATTGACCATAAAGTTTTATTAGCTCCTGGTCACTCACATTAACCTTTAATATTACCCTATCATTTAAATTAAGCCTCCTAAATTCATCGAGAACCTTTTTTGTTAAATTTGTAGGTTTGCCAGCTATTATGAGTTTGGCTCTATTATTAATCTTTGAAAGTATTTCTGGGAGCATATGAAAACCTTTTTGCTCTACATGCCTAGATGCATATAGAACATAATTTCCTTTATCTTCTAACTTTGGGGTAAATTTGTGAAAGTCATCGTTAATTGCTGGGTAACATACGCTAGCTTTAATATTTCCATAAATTTTAAACATAAAATCAAGTGTTCTTTTACTATTAACGAAATTATGATCAGCATTTTTAATACTTTCTATATCTTTTTCTGCTAACTTACGCTTATTCCACAATAATTTAAATGGATATATTGATAATGGCCCTAGGATATTATGTTCTTCATGTTCATGTATGGGTTCTCCATGTAGAAAGCTGTTTGGATGATGAATATAGTTAACGTATCTTACTCCATACTTTCTTTTAATTCTTAAAGACAATATAGATGATATTCCATGAGCAACTATTAAGTCTACATCCACATTTTTAATACTCATTCCCCACATTATGTTAACAAGTACTGGTATCGAAGTCTTCATTATTGGTAAGGTTTTATTCAAACCAATATTTTCACATTCTACCTCCTCGAGTTTTAATGGTGTTAATGTTAAAAGTTTTGCCTTATGTCCATTTTTGTTAAAATACTTAACTTGATTCAATGCGACTCTACCAGCTCCCCCTAAACTTATGCTAGGTATTAGTACTCCAATCTTAATATTCCCCCCTCCCTAAATGATAAACATATGAAAGCACATTTTAATTTAAATAGAATAATTTATGGCTAATTTTTATCTTAAACTTCAATTCTTAAATTTATCTAATCCTTAACATTTCTATTCATATCTGCATCTTTTCCTCCCAGTAACTTAAAACTCCCTTAATTGAATCAAATTCTTCCTTCGCGGCTGAGTCCCAATTATATTTAGATGCAAAAGTTAGAGCATCATTTGATAATCTTTTACGCAATTCCTCATCTTCAAGGATATTTATAATACACTCAGCAAACTTTGATTTCTCTTGACTTCTCACCTTTATCACAGATTTAGTTCTAAACGATAACCTAATTGGGACAATATTGTATGCCACAACTGGGATTCCACATGCAAGAGCTTCTATAACTGTTAGAGGGAATGCATCAAGATATGATGGGTACACGAGTAATTTAGCTGATTTTACATAACTATATAATGTTCTCTTCGGGAGAAATCCTACATATTCGATATTTTTGCATATATCCAATTTTTTACACAAGTTATAAAATTCATACTTGTACTCCATACTTTGCCAACTTCCAGCTACTATCAGTTTTGCATCAGGCTTATTTTCCACAACTTTTTTCCATATAAAGGGGATATCAAGTAAACCTTTTAATGGATGTAATCTAGCAAAATAAATTGCATCAAAATCAGCATTTATTGGCTTTGCACTACTTATTTCTTCATCTACTCCAACTGATGGATTTAAAACCTTTATTTTCAGTTCTGGGCAGAAGAAACTTAATTCATATGGAATGGAGAAGCTCACAGCTAGTGACAAAGTTTCTTTTAAGTTTTTAATTATGCTTACCATTTTAGAATATCTAACGAGAATCTTTAAAAAGTTTCCACCTGCTCCACTCTCTTTAATAGCGTCCAAAGGTCCTCGAACTTCACATTTTAAAGTACCAATTATTGGAGTCAACTGTAAAATGGTGCTCCAAGGAATTGAAGTCTCTTTAGATGCTAATCTAACTATATGAATCAGATCAAAAGATTCATGAGCAGAAAGTATTAAATCCACCTTTTCATTTCTTGCTATTTCTGCTATCTTTGAAGAAACACTAGGTATATTCATATATAAACTTAAAGGGAATTTACTATTTGGCCTTAAATTAATAGCGTATCCACCTATCTCCCTTATTACATTCCCCAACTCCGGGAAGGATTTTAACGCGAAAGGATAATTCCTCTCCTCTAATACAGGGACATAATCTACGTTGAACTTTCTTGCCCTTTTAAGTATTTCAAAAACTCTTTTGTTTCCCCCGCCTCCTGTTAAAGATCCCAACCCAGTTACATAAAGCACTTTCATTATTAAATCATAAATAATTTTGCTAAATAACACAATTAAGCTTAACGCTACCTTTCCTGTTTGTAAAAAAGTTCTATTTGTCCTAATCTTTGAGTCATTTTGTTGCTTCAATTAATTAATATTTTTTGTTTGCAACACAAATGTTTATACGAACATGATATGAAGATGGAGAAGGGGGAACTTCGACAAAAGCACCTTAAACTTACATGTTTGTGCACCTTATTGGCTTTATTCTGTACAGTATTGTTCTTCACAGCATTTTTCTTCAATTTACTGTTATATTATGGAGTGGACAGTATTCCCTTTTCTAAATTGTTTATATTGCTTCCAGTTGTATTGCTACAATTGGCAACAATAGAAAAATTCAAAAAATGTTACTTTATTTATATCGTCAAAAAATGGCTAATAGTCTTGGCATCATTATTGCACTACTTTATATTTATTGTTGTTTTATTTTTGATACTGTTTACCTTATGTGATAGCATTTGGTATACATTGATGAGAGAGTCATTATTTTTAGCACTATTTGCTGTAGCATTCCCATGGCTACTTTTGGCAGTCCTATTTACACGTCACTTATTACATGGTGTGAAATGTTGGCCATTTTTACTCGCTATAATAGCTATCTTTACGGTCATCTTCTACTCGATGGAATTGTATGTATCTGTTGAAAGCTTATACCTTAAGAATGTTAGGGAACTAAAGACACGATATAGTGGTGCATGTACACTGGAAAATGTCTGGAATATTGCAGTTGAGTACAATAGTAAATTCATTTTCACCTACGGAAAACCAATTCCCAAACCGAGACAGTTCCTCATAGAGATAAACGGGATGGATCCCCTATGCAATTTCAGCAGAATATTTACAAGTAGGTTGGCGGCTGTCGCCGGCACAGGAGCTTGTGAAGACTTTGCACTTGGATTAACCGCACTTCTTAGAGATGCGTTTGGCTGCGAAACCAGAATCGTCATTTTTGAAAACGTGGATCATGCAATGCCTGAAGCAATGGTTAACGGCACATGGTATGTGTTTGACATCAGCTACACCACACCCAAAGAACCCATAAAAGCGTATGACTATGCAAAATATCTATATGAATTCAATGCCCAACTTGCTTCCAAAATAAAGGGTGTAAAAGACCTTTACACACATGAAGATCTAAGTGTCGAACATGGATTTACAGCCTCAAAGCAACCTGGAAGTTCAGGAATATACGTCAAATATAAACTTCGTTATAAAATCATATCAAAACACTAACAACCTAGAACTTTAGAAAAAGGTGCAAACATATCCTATAACGACCATAATGAAATTTTCCTATTATTTTCAAGGGAAGAATAGCAATGAATTACTTAAATCATTTTCCATCATTAACAGATCAGAAACCAATATCCGCTTAAACGCTTAGAATCCATCTACCTTAATTTCGTTTTCAAATGTGTATGGATACCCCTTAAGGCATTAAAATGCCACTACTCAACAAAATAATTCAACTATAATTACATCATGGGACAATTAAACATAAACAACTCCTTAACGTCATCATCAACTCAACCTTACCGCTTTAAACTTCAACTTCCTAGAATAAACAGTTGGATCATACATTCTCCTACCATCCACAACTGCTGGATTCCTCATTAATTTCATGAAGTCTTCCGGTTTAAGCTTCCTAAACTCATCTCACTCAGTTACGATTATTGCGCATTCCGAATCCTTCAAACACTCCTCAACACTACCAGCATACTCAACATCCACACCAAAATTCTCCTAACATTATCCATAGCCTTCGAATCATAAACAACCATTTTGTTTTAAGAATATTACTTATTTAAGTTTCCATGGTGTGGGATGTAAGACTCTTTCATCAGCCAATGGCTTCCACCACCATTCATTTGCAATATACCATTCCACAGTCTCCCTTAAGGCTTCTTCAAAGTCATATTTAGGCTTCCAGCCAAGCTCCCTCCTAATTTTTGAAGAGTTTATGCTATACCTTAAATCATGTCCAGGCCTATCTTCAACGAATTCCATCATATCCTCTCCTAACCCCATAATCTTCAGAATCCTCCTAACAACCTCAATGTTTTCATACTCATTTCCCGCTGAAATGTTGTATATCTCCCCAGACACTCCCCTTTCGAGGACTAGTTTCAATGCTTCACAGTGATCTAAGACGTAGATCCAATCCCTAACATTCCTCCCAGAACCATATATTGGAACCTTCAACCCCAATTTAGCCCTTATTATCGTTTTTGGAATCAGTTTTTCTGGGAATTGGTATGGGCCGAAATTGTTTACACATCTCGTGATTATTATGTCTAAACCGTAGGTTCTGTGGTATGCGTGGCAGAACATGTCTGCAGCGGCCTTTGATGCTGAATATGGGGATGATGGCTTCAACCTACTCTCCTCATCATAGGAGCCTACAAGTATATCTGAATAAACTTCATCCGTTGAGATGTGCACTATTCTCACTTTCCTATTGAATATTCTAGCGTTCTCTAGGAGGTTGAATATTCCAATGGTATTGCTTTCTAGGAATGCTCTCGGGTCCGTTATGCTCCTATCAACATGTGTTTCAGCTGCGAAATTGACTACAGCGTCAACCTCCCTAATTAATTTGCTTAGAATTGTTGAATCGTTTATATCGCCCTTAACAAATCTATACCTCTCATCTCTCTCCAGGTCTCTTAGGTTTTCTATGTTTGAGCCCACCCCCATTTTATCCAAATTTATAATCTTCCAGTCTTTCTGTGTTGAAAGTATGTATCTTATGAAATTGCTTCCTATGAATCCCAAACCACCAGTTACAAGAAGCCTCATTTTTCCCACCTTGAATTATTTATGAGAATTGAATAAGGTTAAATGACGAGTTGATGGCTTCTTTGCAGTCCAGTTTACAATATATTCCTTGATTTCCTTGGTTGTACGTTTTAAATAGTTTTGCATAGTTAGATCCTCTTGCATTTCATAGTCTATTTATACATATGAATGAACTCTCTTATAGTATTTATCATGTAGTTTAGTTTTTCATCATTTATTCCGGGATGTATTCCTATGAAAAATGATGATTTCATTATTTTCTCACTATTTTTCAGTTCTCCACTTATTCTATATTCAATATTCGCGTATGCTGGTTGCTTTAGAATATTTCCTGCAAATAATGGTCTAGTCATTATTTTATGTTTCTCTAGGTATTCTACAATTTCTTTCCTGTTGAATGGGGCTTCATCTTTTATTGTAAGTGGGAATGCAAACCAGCATGGGTCCGCTTTAGGTAGTGATTCTGGTAGTATGAAGTAGTCTTCATAGTTCAATAGTTCATCATATAGTGTTTTAAAGTTTTTCTTTCTAATATCAATGAAATATGGTAATCTTTTTAGTTGTTCTAAACCAAATGCTGCCTGTAAATCTAATGGTTTTAAATTATAACCTATGTGAATGTATGTATATCTTTTATCGTAATCTGGTATGGGAGTATTTGAAAAGCGTAGAGGGCAGTATGCATTTGGGTCAATGGTAATCTTGCATATGTCACAAACACATGCTCTTCCCCAATCTCTTAGTGATCTTATCCTTAGGGCTAATTCTTCTTCATTTGTAACGACGGCCCCCCCCTCCCCCATTGTTATGTGGTGGGCAGCATAGAAGCTAAAGGTTCCTAGGTTCCCAAAGGTTGAAACATACTTACCATCATATCTTGAACCCAATGCATCGCATGCATCTTCGATTACGTATAATTCATTATCTTCAGCGATGTCCATTATTGCATCCATTTCATTCGGATTTCCTAATGTGTGTGGAAGCATTATGAGCTTTGTGTCTTTAGAAATTGCATCGTTGATGTCTGATGCATTAACATTATAAGTTTTTAAATTTACATCTACAAAGACAGGTTTAATTCCTTTTTGAATTAGAGGATTGAGCGTGGTTGGAAACGTTACGGCTGGTGTTATAGCTTCGCATCTTTGGGGAAGTTTAAGTGCTTCCACTGCTAGTAAATTTGCGGAAGATCCACTATTCGTCAGCACGGTATGCTTGGCTCCTAGGAATTTTGAAAACTCTTCTTCAAATCTTTTACCATACTTACCAATTCCAAGCCAACCTGATAGTAATGAATCTAAAACAGCGTAGACTTCATTATGGTCATATATTGCTTGAGCATAGTGGATAGCTGTTTTACCCGGTATGAATTTTTCATCTCTCTTTTCGAAGAATTTCTTAAGAAGCTCAAATAACTCTCTTTTTATTTCCATTATTTCTTTATCGGACATTTAATTCACCACCTAAACTTTCCAACCATGCTATTGTCCTTTTCACACCCTCCCTTAAACTTATTTTAGGTTCCCAATTCATTAATCTCTTAGCTTTTTCATAACATCCCACTTGATATCTTATCCCTCCAAATGCCTTTGGGTATTCAGTAAAGATTATCTGGGATTGACTGTTTAACATATCTTTAATCATTAAAGCCATTTCAAGATTTGTTGTAGCTTTACCCGTAGCTAAGTTTACAACTTCACCTGGGGGTAGAGATCGAGCAAGCCATAGCCCTTCAACAATATCATCTATAAATACGTAATCACGTGTATCAGAACCATCACCATAAACGGTTATTGGTTTATTTGCTTTTGCTTGTGCATAGAAAGTTGGTATTATTTTATTTAGCTGTTGATAAGGTCCATAGGGATTAAATAACCTCACTATCTTTATATCAAGCTTATATGTTCTTGCATAAGTATAACACATCAAATCACAAGCCGCCTTCGAAGCTGCATAGGGATTTGGGGGTTTAATTGGATGATCCTCACGTATTGGCACCTTTGAATCACCATAAATTTCACATGTACTCGGATATATTAACATAAAATTGTTTCTCCTACATGCTTCCAATACATTGAGTGTACCCTTAATATTCACTTCTATTGCTTCAACGGGGTTAATCACGCTTTCACCTGGTTTTGCATATGCCGCTAAATGATAAACAACATCAACATCTCTTGTCCATTTGAGGATTTGCTCATAATTTAGGACATCTAAACCCTGTCTTCTAGAAAATCCGATGACTTCAACAGATTTATCATATAAATAGTTCACTAAGTTACGACCTATAAACCCAGTATGGCCAGTTACAAGGATCTTCATGTCGTCATCTCCATACTATTTTTAATTCTGACAGGTTTAATTCCTTATATTTCTATTTCTGAATAGTCTCCCACATGCATTTTTATAGCATTATGTTTTGAACTCTTAAATACTTTAGCATTTCTACCCAATAGACTTTCCTCAAGTCTTTCAATATTCTTTACCAATGTGTTTTCTAGTATGACGCATTGTTCCATAGAGCTATTTAATATTTGGCACCTGTCGCCTATGCTTGTATATGGACCTATAAATGAATTTTCTATAAGGCAATTTTTACCAATGATCGTTGGGCCTCTAATAATACTGTTAACAACTTTAGTATTTTCACCTATCGTAACCCTCCCCTCCACTCTAGAATTCACTATTTCCCCCTTAACATCCCTCCGAATTCGTTCATCCAATATCAGCATGTTCACATACAATATGTCATCCTTCTTGCCCGTATCCGCCCACCAACCTTCAACAAAATTGTATCCAACCTTAAACCCTCTTTCAAGCATGAGTTGAATAGTATCCGTTATCTCAAGTTCACCCCTCCAACTCGGTTTCAAATCCTTAATAACCTCAAACACAACTGGTTTAAAGAAGTAAACTCCAACAAGGGCAAATTTGCTTGGAGGCTCCTTAGGCTTCTCAATAAGCTTTACAAGCCTACCCTTCTCATCGAATTTCGCTACACCAAACCTCGTTGGATCATCAACCTCCTTCAATAGGATCATGGCATCATAATCCTCAGAAACAAATTTCTCAAGATGAGCCTTAATGCCATACTGAAGTATATTATCACCAAGATAAACTATGAAAGGTGAATCACCAACAAAATCCCTACATAAACCAACAGCATGGGCTATTCCAAGAGGCTTACCCTGATAAATATAAGTAATTTTAACACCAAACTTACTTCCATCACCATAATAATCCTTAACAAGCTCAGGAAACGTTTCACCTAGAATTATGGCAATATCCCTAACACCACAATCCCTAAGATCCTCAACAACATACTGACTAACAGGCTTATTAGCCACAGGAATCAACTGCTTAGGACCACTATAAGTCAAAGGCCTAAGCCTAATACCAGCACCACCATGAAGAACAACACCCCTCAAAACAAAACCACCACAAACAAATCTAAAAACAAAACTTAAAAACGCTACGAAAACAACAGCCATTTCCAGTTAGGTTTCCTACTTAAGTATAAAATATTTGAATTCCCCTACTTTAAAATTCCTATTCTAATGTTCTTATTCTCATCAGTCTTATGATGCTTTAATTTTTTAAGTAAACATTCTCATCTAATTAGTGTTTGTGGCAGGGAATATGTTGAAGGGTCTTGTGTTTACGTTGAATACGTTGGGATTGAAAGTAACTGTAAGGGAGGTTCTTAGGCGTACTTTAGGTTTAAAATATCAATATAAAGGCATCCCTATAGATTCTCATAGCTCCTTTAGGTTCATTAGGAATATGATATGGAAGGATTATGATTTGTATGGCTTAGATGGGGAGATAGTGGTTAGAACGCCTTTTGGAGAAGTGGGCGTTGAGGCGTCTGATTATGGCCTCTTGTATGTATTGTTAGAGCCATTAATTGAAATGTATGGCAACATAAACGTTGATAATGCCGTAGTAGTTGATGTAGGGGCATTCCTTGGGGAGACTGCTCTATTATTCGTGAAAAGAGGGGCTAAAAGGGTTTACGCCTTTGAACCCGTAAAAACATTCTATGACTATCTAGTCAAAAATATTGCTAAGAACTCTGCTGAAGACAAGATTATTCCATTCAATTGTGGCATATGGTTTCGAAATACTGTACTAAACGTTACTCTCCTGGGAACGGGTACAGGTCTCAAAGTAAATGCCAATCATCCATCAGTAGAACTTGATGTTAGAGATTTGAAGGATGTTCTCACAATGATTCATGATAAGGAGGGAGTTATTGATTTAGTTAAAATGGATTGTGAGGGATGTGAATATTCACTGCTTCAATTAGATGAAGAACACATAAAACTATCCAAACAATACATTATGGAAATTCATGGATGTGAAACTCCATTAATAGACAAAATGCTTCAAGCAGGCTACAATTCAAAGCTAATATTAAAATTAAATGAGTGGGTAAAAATATACCTCTTACCAGACCTGCCAATTAATCCCCCTCCATTCCCCCACGACTTATGCTGAAAAAGGCAATGTTATTTCTCCGTAATATAAAATCCTCGTAAAATTCATTTGATGAAAATTTAAATTCACATCAACAATACATATTCCTCCTACGCTTAATTTTCAGGTCGATGTCCATGGCTTCGGATAGGGCTTCTTTTAGTAGGCTGGTGTATAGGTTGCTATCTCTAACAATTAATTTTACACCATTCAATAAGGCTTTTAGCTTCAATTTTGGTGAAGCCCAATTGAGTGGTATAACGTCGACTGGTAATCCTAAAGCATCTTCAAGTATACCAGATATTTCAGCAATCCTCTTGAGGTTTGGTTCGGGATTCATGAAAACTCCGATATCCAAGTCTCGAATGAGATTCCTTCTCAGAATTGAGCCGAAGAGCACAGCCACCTTCACATCCATCATTCCACTAAGAATCCCCCTCAACCTTCTCGAAGCATCTTCAATTGAAACTTCATAGTAATTGATGTTCAATTGGGAATGCCTCCATAACCTTACCTATAAGCTCCCTCACACATTTAAAGTCGTCTTTTACAGCTTCATAAATTTTCTCATCATCAACTAGCCAGTAACGATGTATCAAAATGTTCCTCAATCCAACCATGGATGTAAGATCCTTTACACAAGGCAAATTTAGCTTTTCAGCAATTATCTTAAAAGCCTCCCTATAGGATGCTGGAGTTTTGGAATATGCTTCAACGGCAATATGTATGCATAGAGAAACTATGGATTCCACGAGAACGATCACATTATATCGCATAGAATACTTTTCATCGACACTCAATTGCATAAATGGTTTGGAAGTCAATCTCTGCAATTCATTCATTATAAAATTAATTTCAGAAATTCTAGCTCTTAAGACATCAACATCCACAGGCATACCCAGCATCCCAACTACAATAGTTTGTCAATCATACTAGCTTAAAATCATTCCCATAAGAATCATTCTTTCCATTAATTGAAATCCTTGTATACAAAATTGAGTTTACAAAATTTATATACACAAATTATACTCATAAATTATGGTGGAAGTTTGTCTACAGTTGTTCTTTCCGTGAGGGTGAGGAGGGAGCTTAAGGAGGAAGCTGAGAGATTAGGTATAGATTTGAGGGAAGCTGTTGAGAGGGCTTTGGAGGAGGAGATTAGGAGGGTGAAGATGGAGAGGATGAAGAAGCTGATAGGGGAAGCATTGGTTTCAATGGATTTGGATGTTGAGGAGTGGGTGAAGGCTGTCAGGGAGATGAGGATTAAGAGATGATGTGAATGGCTTCATCAACAAAATACTTAATTGATGCATCAGCAATATACCCATTAATACTGAAGCTAAGGGAGAAAGTGCTCTTATATGAAGATAATTTCGTAATATTGGACTTAACAATTTACGAAGTGGGCAATGTTGTGTGGAAGGAGTATCAGAGGGGGAAGATTAGGGATCCTACTTCAGTAATGAAGATGTTTGAAGAGATTATGGGAGGCGTAGAGAAGTTAAATATTGGAAAGGGGATGCTTGAAATCTTCGAAATAGCTGCAAAGAACAACATAACCTTCTATGATGCTTCATACATCTACATAGCTAGAAAGCGGGGACTTAAATTGGTTACAGAAGACCATGATCTCTTAAATTTCCCTGAAGCAATATCATTGGAGACAATGTTCAAAGAACTAAAAATCCAATAATGTTTAAAGTCTTAAACTCCATGTTAAGGTGTTTTGAGTAGCCTACAACTTTAATGCCTAACTCTCTCCTATAAAGTCTAGCTTTCACATCCCCCTATGCATGCATCAACGTTTAATCATTCTAATTACTTTTCCAGATCAGCATTTTTTCCATCATATTCTATGAGTCTCTTACAAAGTTCTTCTAAGTATTCCCACTCATCATTTAAGCTCGTAAGATTTTCCATATTTAATATGCCTATGGAAACATGAAGTCAAAGAGTACCTATACTCCCTAAGCCACCAAATAATATTCACCATATAACATATGTCTAAGCTTAGCTTACTCCAAAACTAATGAGGAATACTCTAAAGAATCTATGCAACTTCACATCTCAATAAAACATTAACTCATAAGATTCACATTCCAATAGGTTACTCGATGAAACCATTAAAACCAAATCTTTTCATCATCAACGATTCCCCAGCCACATCATCAAATAAAGGGGGTATCCCCTTTAACTCCACATCTATCAGAAAAGATCCTTCCCATTGGATGTTGTGAAATCAACCTTAACCAATAAATTCTTGCATTCAATATCTCTGTTTTTCTGCAGTTTTGCGTTTAATGTACTCATGGTACTGTTCAATGAGCTCTTTTGGGAATGGGTTTAAAACTATTACATCCCTAACCTTCTTGAGGTCTTCATCCAACGTGTACACTATGTTGTTTCCAATGTTCTTCGCCAATCTAATTATGTATCCATCCCATGACTCCACTTTATAATATGTTGCATAATCAATGGCATCGATGGCATCTTCCAAGGATATGTAGGGGTAAAAGGCTGATGACCTTGTTTCCAACATCTTCACAAGAGCCTTCTTCACTTCCACTGCAGGTAGCTTCAAGTATCTTGTAGCGATATGGAATCCCCCTAAAATGGATGCTATGGGTATAGCAATACGCTTCCTCTGTAATAGCACTTCTGATAGGAAATTGACTGCTACCTCTTGTAATGGATTTCTAAATAGTGAAACGACGATTACACTTACATCGATTACTCCTTCAGGATAGTAAGCCGAGCTTCCTCTTAGCATAATCCTCACTCATCCACTTCCATGCCCCCTCAACCTCTTCGGAAAATGGTTCAGCCCTCATGCTAAGGGCAGTCTCCACCCACTCCTTAACTCTCTCCTCAAGATTCCTCGATACTGGCTCAATCACTATTCTCCCACCCTCAACTCTAATGAGAACTTCAGCTTCCCCCTCCACTCCAATCAACTTCCTGATACGTGATGGTATAACAATCCTACCCTGTTTATCGATCCTGGAATATTCCATTTATTTCACCAAATGGATTAAAATCATCCATAACTTATAAATTTATTCAGCATCAACCACATGTAAAGATGATTTAGAATAGTCTCTATTTAGCTTACCGAATTAAATGTAACACACTGCCCAACAATTTTAGAAGTAACAAACCCATGTCCTCTAACAACACCCTCATAATCTTCAGCTCTTGATGACTTTACTTCAGTAAACCATTTCCTCATTTAACAGCTACTTTCAATTTTCCCTACTCCTCTTAATTCGAGTGTTTAATATAGCGTTAGTAGTAGGCTTCTATCCTCTAAACTTGCTAGACAACTTCATGAAGTGACGGTATCTATCCTACATTTGAATTTTCTAACTTATGGTTAAACTTATAAGTTAGCTTAATAGACAATTATTCTGAATATACATATGCAGAGGGAGGTAATTAAGGTTCATAGGAAGGGGATTATAGTTTTACCAAAGAGCATTAGGGAAGCCCTCAGCATCGAGGAGGGAACCCTCCTAGAACTTAGGGTTGAGAATGGCAGAATTCTGCTGGAACCCCTTGACCTCTGGGGGAGGGTGTGGAGGTGTTGTTCTGGTAGTGCTGAAGAAGCTGAGAAGGAGCTGGATAAAGAGGAGGAGAAGTTTTGGAGGAAGAGAGGGTGAAGGCGGCTGTTGTGGATACATATGCAATACTAGCCATGGCCTATGGAGAGCTTGGGGGAAATGCGGAGAAAGTCTTACTTCAAATTAGAAGAGGTGAAGTTGTTGGATACCTACCAGCCACAGTTGCCTACGAACTATCCATCCATTGGTTGAGGGGGAAGATCCCCACCCTCAAAAGCTTAGAGGCGCTTAAAACTTTCATCACCAG
>Ga0080004_1118158_pt1 | contig 16825 bp, 22 predicted proteins | sample WasSprMetagenome_FD_69207 | JGI IMG/M metagenome (GOLD analysis project Ga0080004, IMG submission 69207) | Sulfidic aquatic microbial communities from Washburn Spring, Yellowstone National Park, USA - WS (SPADES assembly) (version 2) | ecosystem: Environmental > Aquatic > Thermal springs > Hot... | reverse complement strand
CCCTCTCCTCCTTCAATCCGAGAATTCGCTTAATTTCGCTTTCAGGTATCCTCCTCCTACCGCCAACCGTCCTAACAACCCTTCCCTTCTTTATCCCAACGCTGAATAGTTCTCGTAGTGACTCCCAGCAGCTTCTTAGCTTCTTTAAGCGTGTAGAGCTTCTCCATCAACAGAAAATACCACTTAAGCCTATTTAAGTCTATCTATTCTGAAACTGCTGTCTAAGGCGATTCTAGCAGGCTATGAGCCTACACCTCCCGAAGCTGGCGGCGGGCTGAATACCGCATCCGTGAAGAGCTCCAGGTGAAGGAAAGCCCCTAGTGAGTGTAGAGTCTCGTCATTCATGGCAGTGTAGAGTCTCGTCATTCATGGCGGGGAGCCGTCAGCTATACATTGCCGCCTAAAAATAATTAGCCAAAAAATTATAATGTTTTGAGGGAGGTTATTCGCTGCCTAACATTAACCAATATTTTTCTCAGTTTAAGTTCACGATTTATCGTAGTATTCTGTTAGTGGTTGCTGCTCCTGCTCGTTCGCTGTCTCCGATAGTTTTCTCCACTCTTCCCGACTAACTGTTCCACCAATCTGTTCCTTTATTTTTTTAGCTATTTTTGGTCCTATTAACGGTAGTTCCATAAGTTTGCTTATCGGCGCTCTTCTTAAGTCTTCGATCGTTCTTAGTCCAGCATTATACAGTATGCGCGCCCTAACGCGTCCCACTCCTTCAAGTCTAGCTAGAGGTATAAGCTCAGCTTTAACTCCTTTTTCAATCCTCTCCATAAGCTCAGCTAACTTTGGCAGCAAATCCTTATGTCCAAAGAGTTTCGCTAATTCATGCGATGAATATATTAACCATTTAGCGGTCTCAGTTAAATGGTATAGGTCCCCTGGCTCAACGCCAAATCGTTCGATTATATCGTCTTCAGAGTACTCTTCTATCCACGCATTTAAGACTAGGGCTGTTTTAACCTCACCCAGAAACTCCTCAAACTCTATCCTATCAGACCACTCATCTGGAACATCGAAGAAGAACTCTTCCCTATGCTCATCAACAAACAACACGATCTTATCAATCTCGCCGGATGTTGGTCTAACTTTAGGCGCCATATCTGGAGTGTGCGATATCATATGTAGGAAACTTATGCTAGTTATCTTCTGCGCTCTTCTGTTAAATGCATCTCGCATAATTATTGCCGAGATGGGGTCGATATATAATTGCGAAACCCTCATACCGAACTCTGTAGCTCTAATAAAGCTGCCCTCATACTTTATCATACCCTCATCATAAAGAAACTTCAGTATCCTATTTATGGTTCCCTTAATCGCCCCAATATCATACTGGTAAGCGTATAGGGTTTTAGCGAAGAAGTCATATATACCCTGCTCTGAATAGGCAAACTCTGAGGCAACTGTTGCTAAAACATGGCTCCTAAGGATGCGCTCAACACCAAGCTTAGACCATATACGCTCGGGTTTAGCTAAAATGAAGCTTGTGAAGAGATAGTCGCGTTCCTCCTCTGTTCTAGCGATTAAAATGGATTCACCCACGTCATCATATTTCGGCCTTCCGGCCCTGCCAACCATTTGCTTATACTCTAAAACAGTTATTGGATAATATCCGTAGCCAGGCTCGTAACGCCTATAATCGCTTATAACAACCATCCTCGCTGGAAGGTTAACTCCAAAGGCTAATGTTGGCGTAGCCGTTAAAACCTTAATTTTACCATTACGAAATGCGTCTTCAATAATTTTTCTATGAACACCAGATAATCCAGCATGATGGAATGCAACGCCGCATCTAACTAATTCGGTCAGTAGGTCACTTAGCCTGGTTCTCTCACCTGACGCTTGAATCTCATCAGCTAAGTTTTCTAGAGAGCGCTTAAGGGACTTAGAGAGTAAACCACTTATTTCCGGCGCAGCCTTCTTAGCTAAGCTGACAGCATTCTTCCTTGAAGATGCAAATATAAGGACTTGCCCACCGCTTTTAACGCTATGTAAAGCGAGATTTATTGCCGGGTCCCTAACAATACGATTTATCTTAACTGAGTCACCATCCTTAAACTGTATCTCGTCATTTAAGAGAACTCCCTCTCTGAGTTTAACTGGCCTCCAATCAGTTGTTACCGCTGAAGCATTAAGCCACTCAGCAATCTCATTATAGTTTTTAACAGTTGCGCTTAAAGCTAATATCTGAATGTTTGGGTTAATTTGCATTAATCGCGCTAAAACAACCTCAAGCGTTGGTCCCCTCTCAACATCATTTAACAGGTGAATTTCATCGGCGACAACCAATGATATTTCACTTATCCATTGGGCTCTATGCCTTAGAAGCGAATCACACTTTTCATTAGTCGTCACTATTATGTCGAATTTCCCAAGCCAGTTATCGCTGCTATCATAGTCACCTGTGCTTATACCAACACTTATTCTCCTTCCATCAGGCTTCTTAATAATGGTGTATTTTTTAAATTCCTCATATTTTTCGTTGGCTAACGCCTTAAGAGGTGTCAAGTATAGGACTTTGCCATAATTCTCTAGGATATGTTTTAGGGCGCATAATTCTGCAACCAAAGTTTTACCCGAGGCTGTTGGACTGGCCAATAAAATATTTCGTCCGTCGAGAGCTCCAGCTTTAATAGCTTCATATTGGGGTGGAAATAGCTCTTTTATTCCCTCTTCGGCAAGGATTTTTTTAGCTTCGGGATGAATATTTAGGTTCTCAATTATCAATGCTTAAACCCTTTTTCACATTATGTCTTCTTTATGTAGCCGCTTCTAGGCTCATATAATGTTCCTTCACGTATCATTTGAGCTATTAATTTTTCAGCTTCGGCTTTAGAAATATCATACTCTTTACTGAGCTTCTCTAGAAGTTCGCTCTTACTAACCATACCAGTCTCTTTTTCCATTTCAACTATTGTGCTAAGTATTACGCGCAGTTTATCCTGCATGCTTCTTGGCTTACCAATCATAATAATATCGATGTCAAATTTCTTCGATGAAACGTCTATGCCAACCTCCTCAAGCGACCTCCTCATTATGTTTATGGCAGCCTCAGCATCCTCAGCTAAAACGACGCTTCTAAGAGCTGCACGAGCCCTAGCTTCGGCCAATCTAACAAGAGCCTCAAGCTGGCGTGCAGTTATCGCAATTGGGGAACCCTCACCTTCACTAGCCGCCCTCATGGCTAAATAAAATTCCTTCAGGCGCTCCATGGCTTCAGGGGTTAGAACTGGCTTAATATTACTTCTTGCGTAAGCAATATACTTTCTAAGTAAGTCTGGAGGGATGGGTGGCTCAGTTGGCGGCGCCTCCTTCATGTGCAGTTTGAGTAAATGTTCACTCATCCTCGAATCAAAATCCTTTTCAGGGACATCCCTTAAGACGAAGATTAAATCAAATCTTGAGAGGATGGTTACTGGCAGAGAGATATTTTCTGCAACAGTTCGGTAGGGGTCATATCTGCCGAGAGCCGGGTTTGCAGCTGCTAATATAGCGGTTCTAGCATTTAATGTTGCAACTATACCGCCCTTTGCAACCGATATTGTATGTTGCTCCATAGCCTCATGTATAGCAACCCTATCCTCAGGCCTCATCTTATCAATCTCATCTATGCAAGCTATTCCTTTATCGGCTAGAACGAGGGCTCCGGCCTCAAGCGTCATCCCACCAGTAGGTGATGGCAAAACAGCAGCAGTTAAGCCGGCTGCTGTTGTCCCCCTACCACTCGTGTAAAGTCCTCTTGGCGCTATCCTCTGGACATAACGTAGAATCTGCGATTTAGCTGTTCCCGGGTCACCGACTAAGAGTATGTTTATTTCACCCCTGATATTTATGTCCGGTAGGCTCTTAGGCACTCCGCCAAAAAGCAGGTACATTATTGCTTCCTTAATGTGCTCATAGCCATAAATTGATGGTGCAATAGACTGGATTATTTTCTGGTGGATGAATGGATCCTTAGATAGCTTTAAAATCTGCTCCTCCTCCTCAGGCGTTATAAGCAGAGATTCAGATTCTTTTCCAGCAGCATCAATAAAGTTTGCATCAATGTAAAGTGTAAAGGCTCTGGTCTTACCAGTTCTGGGATATGATGCTGCCTCAGCACCAACTATACCAATAACATAAACTCTGTCACCCGGTCTAGCTGTATCAACAATATCCTTCCCAATCAGCCTAATATCTAGCGAGCGTGGAGTCTGCCCTGGAGGAATATCCTCCGGATACTCTTGAATCCTAAGCTCCTGATAATCAATAAACTTGGACTCTTCCTGGAGGAATTCGAAGGGACCATTTTTTCCGCAGCGCGGATTGGCACATTTAAATGGAAATGTTAAGAATGTCCCGCTCTGTGGAACCTCCATCTTAGTGTCACATCTTTTACATCTGAACGCTGCAATTGTTACTATTGGCTTAACTGTTGTTGCACGCATTATTATACCCTCAACCATAACGAGCTTACCAATATGTTCCGATCCAAGTTTACGTAATGATGTGACACGCGGTATGCCTCGTACTCTAACCGTTACGCCAGTCTCTTTAATTCTCTCAGCATATTCCGGGTCCTCTATTTGTAGCTGCTCAAAGGCTGCGCTGTTAGCGTAGGCTAAATATTCATGTGGCTTATCAAGTACCTCATCAGCTAAGTGGGGGTCAACCCTCAGTAAATCTTCAAAGTCAAGTATTAGAGATGTTGATGCGTTAAGAGACATTTGAGCTATTCTCTGGCGGTATTTAGGGGACTTAAATATTGAATTAAATTTTTCTAGTGGCTTCTCAACCATAAGCTCAGCCATAGTGGACGCCTCCAAGAGGACTAAACTATTTTATCCTTCCATTCCATTATAATTCGGTGTATGCGCTCATAGAGATCCCGCTCCTCCAGCGTCAGATTCTTTAGAACATAGCTTTCAGGTGCCGGGATTGAAGCCAACGACACTATCTTCCTAAGCCTACAGTTAACTATGTCCTGCGCGAGATTTTGAACATATTCGTATTCTCTCATCTTTTCAGGGCTTATTTTAGAGGCTGCCCTTAACTCACTAATTAAGCGTCTAAGTCTGGGATAAAAATCTTCCGGTAAAGTTGATAGCTGCCCAATAGCTTGTATACGCTCAGTCCACTGAATCTTATAGAGTTTAGCGGCATCTAAAGCACCCTCCTTAATCTTAACCACACCATCTTTTTCGAGTTCGCGGGCAACCCAAAATCTAACCTCATACTCATGTCCTTCCTCAAATGGCCCAACTGAGAAACCGGCAAGATCAATTTTAGGCATGCTTTTGATTGCGATGACTGTAATAAGGCTATTCTCAAACATGAAGTCTGAGTATTCTATACTTAATGAAATATTACTCTCATTAGGCAACATTTAAACCTCAAAAATACAATTAAATATATGCGAGATATAAAGGTGATATACAGTTTTCTCTACTTTTCATTGAGAAGAAAGTGAGTTTTCTGATAGAAAAATTTAAAAAGATAATTGGTTGAATCCATTTCATGACCCACTTTAATACCAAAATAAGCAAAGTTTAAATTTGCTCATTAAATTAAGTTTCTTTGAGGATTCATGAAGATTAAAGTTGTTTATTTGGGCGTTATTAGACATAAAATTGGACGGAGTGAGGAGGAGTTTGAAATATTCGAGGGCGCCTCCCTCAAGGATCTAATATCTAAGATTGTTGAAGCACATAGCATGCTTAGAGACGTTGTTAGCAGCATTAGCGAAAACATTATTGACCCAACATTAATAGTAACTCTAAATGGTTTAGCAGTAAATTTGACTAGTGGAGACGATATTAAGCTTAAAGATGGTGATACATTAGCACTCATGACCGCTATTGGCGGGGGATGAAACCCTAAAAGAATAAAGAACTTGATGCTTTTCCATCATCATGCTTAACCTCCCAGCGTAGATTTTAGAATTTTAACATCGTGGAGTTTGAGGGATAAGCCCTCAGCACACCTTAAAATCTCCTTCAAAATTAAAGCCTCAGGGGCCTCCCAAATTTCCTCCCGCGAAACTTTAAATCAAAACCCATAAGATCAAAGACGTAGTTTAAGGCAGCCATCAGGAGCCTAACATTATAAACTCTAAAATTTCACCCTACGAAGTATTTTAAAAAGAAATAAGTAAAGGACTGAAAATAATAATCGGGCACGCCTTAGCGGAGGAAACTCTTATAAATAACTGTGTGATTTTTGTTTTCACCAAATAATGGTGGCGCCCTTTGCCAGAATGGGGATATTCAATAACTGACCTAAACCCTAATACTACCGCTAAAGCAAGCGGTAGGGAGCTTAGAATATCGCCTAAAGCTGCTAGAGAAATATGTGCTGCCATAAAAGGCATGATGCTTGATGAGGCAAAAGAATACTTGAGACAAGTTATTTTAAAGAGAAAAGCTGTTCCATTCAAGCGCTACAAGAAGAAACTTCCGCATAGAAGAGGATTACAGAACGCTATGGCTGGCAGATACCCTGTTAAGGCAGCCTTAAAAATACTTGAAGTCCTTGAAAGCGCTGAGGCAAACGCTGATTATAAGGGTCTTGACGTTGAAAAGATGAAGATAATTCATGCAGCAGCATACCCTGGAGCTAAAATAAGAAGATATATTCCGAGAGCCTTTGGTAGAGCGACACCTAAGTTTGAAACATTATGTCATGTTGAAATAGTTCTTGAACAAATAAAAGAGGGATAAGACGTGTCTTACGTTAAGCATTTTATGGGTGAATCAATTAGGAAAGCCGAGATAGATGAGTTTCTCTGGAAGGAGTTTGAGAGAGCCGGTTATGGTGGCGTAGTCATAACTAAAACACCCATAGGCACGAACGTCGTTATATATGCCATGCGCCCAGGTTTCGTGATAGGGCGAGGTGGGGAAACAATAAAAAACCTTGCCAAGATTCTAGAGGAAAAGTTTAATCTGCCAAATCCGCAAATATCTGTTGCAGAAATAGAGGTCCCTGAGTTAAACCCATATGTTATGGCATCTAGAATAGCTGCGGCGCTTAGACGAGGGATCCACTTTAGGAGAGTTGGCTTTTGGGCTCTGAATCAAATAATGAGCGCAGGCGCCCTTGGAGCTGAAATAATTATAAGCGGTAAGCTTAGAACAGAGCGGGCTAGGGCTGAAAAGTTTCGGGATGGATATATACCTAAAAGTGGAGAGCCGGCAATGAAATACGTTAAGAAGGCTGTTACACATGTTCAATTAAAGCCGGGAATATTTGGCGTTAAAGTTTTAATAGTTTCTCCAGATGCCCGTTTTCCGGACGAAATAGAAATTCTCGAGGAGAAAACTGAGGAAGCTGCTACTGAAGAGGAAAGTTTAAAGGAAACCTAGTTTTGGAGGTTGCTGCAGCATGGCGATCCTTAGGATGAAGGAAATTAGAAGTATGTCCCGTGAGGAGAGAAAAAGGAGACTTAATGAGCTACGTGCCGAACTCGCCAAATTAAGAACCATGGTTAAGGCCGGCGGCGCTGTTGAGAAGCCGGCTAGAATTAGGGAAATTAGACGGACAATAGCGCGCATACTAGCGGTTAATAATGAGGAGATGAAAAGGGTAGGATGAAAAAATTATCTTATATTCTTCAAGATGAGTTTATTGGCTTAAAACTCAAGGTTGTTAAAAGCACGAACCCGAGTTGTATTGGTTTATCCGGTAGAGTTATTGATGAAACTAAAAATACATTTAAAATCCTCTGTAAAAATGGTGAAGAAAAAATATTAATTAAGGAGAACTGTGTTTTTCATTTTACTTTACCAGATAAAACTGTTATTGAGGTTGATGGTAAAGTTTTAATTGGTCGGCCTGAAGATAGAGTTAAAAAAATAATTAGGAGACGCTGGTAATGTCGCTTGAAACCATTAAGAAACCTGAGAAAACATGCAATGATCCAAACTGCCCCTTCCACGGTTCCCTAAAAATTAGGGGCAGGATACTTGAGGGCATCGTTGTTAGCGCTAAGATGGATAAAACTGTTATAGTTAGGCGCGATTATGTGAAATATGTGCCGAAATACAAGCGCTATGAGCGCAGGCATAGTCGTATATCCGCTCATAATCCGCCATGTATAAATGCTGCTGAGAACGATTTTGTTAGAATAGCCGAGTGTAGACCAATAAGTAAAACTGTTTCCTTCGTAGTTATTGAGAAGGTGGAGAAGTGATTTAAATGGCTGCTAAAGCGAAAACTAGGGGTTTACAGGCAGGGGGCATAAAGCCAAAAGTAAAGTTAAGTAGAGGAGTTAATGTTGGTTCTCTTATCAACTGCACTGATAATTCTGGAGCTAAAGTGCTTAGATTAGTTCAAGTTATTGGATATAAGGGTAGACATAGGAGGGCACCAGCTGCTTCAGTAGGAGATATTGTTGTAGTCTCCGTTAGAAGGGGGACTCCTGATATGCGCAAAAAACTCTTTCATGCCGTAATAGTTAGGCAAAGAAAGCCCTATAGGCGCCCTGAAGGTATATGGGTTCAATTTGAGGATAATGCAGCAGTCATAGTAACGCCAGATGGTGAAATGCGCGGTTCAGAGATTCGTGGTCCAGTCGCTAGGGAGGCTGCTGAAAGGTGGCCGAGGATAGCGAGTGCCGCCAGCATCATAATATAGGGGTGATGAGTATATGAAGAGTAAAACAATTAAGCCCGAAAAGCAGAGAAAAAGACTTTTTCAGGCTCCATACCATGTAAGGGGTAAGATTCTTTCAGCCCATTTATCTTCAGACCTTCGGAAGTCTTATAGAGCTAGATCTCTTCCCATAAGAAAGGGTGATACGGTTAGGGTTCTTAGAGGAGACTATAAGGGCGTTGAAGGTAAAGTTGTGAAAGTTGATAGAAGAAAGTATCGGATATTTATTGAGGGAATAACCCGTGAAAAAGCTGATGGAACAACAGTTTTTATCCCAATTCATCCATCTAAAGTTGAGATTATACGCTTAAATCTTGATGACAAGTTTAGGAAAAAGATATTAGAGAGGAGAGGTCTTGTTGAGGAAGCAAAAGAAGTTTCAGAAAGAGAGGTGGCGGCCATAGCTCAAGCGTCAGCTAATGCTGGAGGTGAATAAGTACGGGTAAGATGGGTGGTAGCAGACACCTTAAACGTGAGGTAACGCCTACATTCTGGCCAATACATAGAAAAAAGTATGTTTGGGCTCTAAAGCCCAGTCCAGGCCCTCATCCAATTGAGCGATGTATACCTTTAGGAATTATTGTGCGCGATTTTTTAAGGATCGCTAAAACTATGAGGGAAGCCAAGAAGATAATTTCTCAAGGAAAGATTCTTGTTGATGGAAAAGTTCGACGTGATGAACATTTTCCAGTTGGATTAATGGATGTTATATCAATACCTGAAATAAACGCTTATTATAGGGTTATCCCATATGAAAAAGGTTTAACGCTTCATGAAATAAATAGTGAAGAGGCAGGATACAAGATTTGTAGAATCGAAAATAAAACAACTGTTGATGGAGGGCATATTCAGCTTAATCTTCATGATGGAAAAAATATATTAATACGTAGTGAGGACCCAAAGAACCCTGCCGGAAACATATATAGGACTCTTGATACGTTAAAAATAAGTTTACCAAACCAAGAAATTCTTGAGCATCTAAAGTTAAATTTGGAAATGACGGCTGTAATAGTTGATGGAGAAAATATTGGGAAATATGGGCTTATTAAGGCTATTAAGGAGCGAACTGGGCAAAAGAGGCGCAGAAGTCTTGTAACGATTGAGGATAGTAGGGGGGCGACTTATCAAACAATATTAGATTACGTTTTTGTTGTAGGTGACAAAGTGCCCAGAATATCTTTACCGAGGATGGTGGAGGAGACTTATGCTGTCAGCTAAAGCTATTGAAGATTTTAGGGTTAAATGGCAAGAGAATCACATGCTTAAGCCTAGAATAGAAAAGGTGGTTGTAAACTGTTCAGTTGGAAAGTCAGGTGAACCCTTAGAAAAGGCTATGAAGATACTTGAGGAGCTAACAGGACAGAAACCATGCTTTAGGAGAGCAAAGAAGACGATTAGAGATTTTGGGATAAGGCGAAAGGAGCCAATAGCATGCTTGGTAACACTTAGGGGTGAAAGAGCTATAGAGTTTCTGAAGAGAGCATTTGAAGCTGTTGATAACAAGATTCCAGCAAGCTCATTTGATAAATTTGGAAATTTCTCTTTCGGCATCAGCGAACATATTAATATACCAGGCACAAGATATTCACCAGATTTGGGCATAATAGGTATGGATGTATGCGTCTCTTTATGTAGACCCGGTTATAGAGTCAAATATAGGCGCAGAGCTAGATCTAAAGTTGGTTCAAAACATAGGTTAACAGCTGAAGAAGCTATGGCATTTATTGCGGAAACCTTCGGTGTTGAGATAACTGAAGAGAAGAAAAGAATCAAAGGGAAAAGGAGGAAGGAGTAAATGAGCAATAAGAATCAGAGAAAAGAGCGAAAATTCGGTAAAGGCAGTAGGCCCTGCCGAAGATGCGGCTCATATGGTCCAATAATAAGAAAGTATGGGTTAAACCTTTGCCGCCACTGCTTTAGGGAGGTTGCTGAAAAGCTGGGCTTTAAGAAATATAATTGATTTAGGTGTGATGCCGTATGAACATAGATACCGTGGCAAATGGTTTAACAACAATCTTTAATAATGAGATGAGACGTAAAAAAGAGTGTTATATAATGCCCGCCTCGAAACTGTTAGGTAACGTACTCAGAGTTATGCAGATGAATGGATATATTGGCGAAATTGAGTTTATTGATGACGGTAGATCCGGAAAATTTAGGGTTCAACTTCTAGGTAGAATAAACAAGTGTGGGGCTATAAGGCCTAGGTTTTCCTTTAAGGCTAAAGATCTTGAGAAATGGGAGAAATCTTATCTTCCAGCTAAAGATATGGGTATACTTATAGTTACAACCTCTCGGGGAGTTATGTCTCATTTAGAAGCTAAAAAGAGGAAAATTGGAGGAAAACTGCTAGCATACGTATATTAGACTCATTGGAGAGATTGAGAGATGCAAGAGATTGAAGTAAGAAAAGTTAAGATTCCCAGCGGCGTTAAAATTAATGTGAGGGGTAAAGTAGTGGAGGTTATAGGTGAAAAAGGCAGCTTAATTAGAGATTTCTCGGATCACCCGGTAGTAATAGAGGTTGTGGGCGATGAGGCTGTAATTTCAGCTCTCTGGCCCAGAAAGAAAGAAAAGGCTTGTGTGGGAACTGTTGCAGCTCACATTAGAAACATGATTAAAGGCGTAACCAAGGGGTTCACATATAAGCTTAAAGTTGTATTCGCACATTTCCCAATATCTGTTAAAGTTAGTGGGGATAAGATTCTCATAGAGAATTTTATGGGTGAAAGAGCTCCAAGGGTTGCAAAAATCATTGGTAACACAAAAGTTATTGTTAAAGGTGATGATATAATAGTGCAAGGAATAAACCTTGAGGAGGTTAGCCAAACAGCTGCTAACATAGAGCAGGCGACAAAAATAAAAGATAGGGATCCGCGTAGATTCCTAGACGGCATATATATCTATGAGAAAACGGAGGGATTAGTTGGTTGAACTTGGAGAAAGAAGTCTTAATACTAAAGAAGATGGTTAATTTAAGAGAGAAAGTGAAGAGTAGGAAACCAGATTTCGTCAGACAGGAGAGCTGGCGCTATAAGCGCGTTGATGAAAGCTGGAGGAAGCCAAGAGGCATAGATAGTAAGATGCGTAAGGAGGTTAAGGGCTGGCCTGCTAAAGTTAAGGTTGGATATAGAGGGCCTAAGGCTGCTAGGGGGCTTCATCCATCAGCCTATAAAGAAGTTCTCGTTTATAACGTTGATGATTTGAGCGGAATCAATCCTAAGGTTGAAGCTGTAAGAATAGCGCATACAGTTGGTGCGAGGAAAAGGGCTGAAATACTCAGTAGGGCGAGGGAACTGGGCATTCATGTTCTAAATCCCGGCGCGGAGACTGCACCTGCTGAAACTGGGGAAACCAGCAAATCATAGTTGATGGGGTGATTGACTTTGAGTTTGAGGAGTCAGCGAAGAATGGCTGCTGAGGTTCTCGGCGTCGGCGAGGATAGAGTTTGGATAGACCCTGAAAGAATTGAGGATGCTGAGGCTGCAATAACTAGGGAAGACATCAGGAGACTTATACATGAGGGTGTAATAAGGAAGGTTAAGGAGAAGGGTGTCAGTAGGGCTCGTGCAAGAATAATTCATGAGAAAAAAAAGCGCGGTAAGCGTAGAGGTATGGGAAGTAGGAGCGGTTCACGGAAAGCTAGATCGGATCCGGATAGAGCTTGGGCCGAGAGAATTAGAGCTATAAGGAGGAGACTCCGCGAGCTTAAGGAGAAGCGGGTTATAACAGCCAGAGTTTACAGGCAACTATATTTGAAGGCTAAGGCAGGAGTATTTAAGTCTATTTCAGACTTACACCGCTATATTGATGTTCACGGGTTAAGGAGGAGGCGATGATGGCTAAGGGCCCATCATACAGCGTTCCATTTAGAAGGCGTAGGGAGGGAAAGACTGATTATAGGCTTAGAAAGAAACTTATTATTTCAAAGATCCCTAGACTTGTCATTAGGAAGACCGGAAGAAACATTATCGCTCAGCTTGTCAGGGCAACGGTTATAGGCGACATGGTGATAGTGTCAGCCCACTCTCATGAACTGAGGAATAAATATGGTTGGCTTGGAAGCTTGAATAATATTCCAGCAGCCTATTTAATTGGACTCCTGTGCGGCTTAAAAGCTGCATCTAAAGGCATTAAGAAGGCCATATTGGATATAGGATTACACACGCCATCTAAGGGAGCTGCAGTATTCGCTGCAATGAAGGGTTTCGTAGATGCTGGTGTTGAAGTCCCGCATGATGAATCCATATTGCCAGATGAATCACGAATATGCGGTGAGCACATATCTAATTACGCTGAAATGCTAGCTTCACAAAATTACGAGAAATACTTAAGAGTATTCTCTGAATATTTATCTAGAAATTTACCTCCACAAAAACTTCCAGAACACTTTAAAATAGTTAAGGAGAAAATATTGACTGATTTTAAGGCCCAATTAAATAGCAAGTAACCTCATTTTTAACCTTTTTAAGGTCTATTTCAACGTGACGAGCAGATTTTTCTTAATTCTATATTTCATTAAGATGAGAATTTCGACATTAAACAGTAGATCAAATTTTTGTTTAGCATTATGTAAGTCACATGCTATTCAATGGTTTAACCATCCGCCTTCCAGCATCTCCCGCTACGAAGGCTTCATCCCATGAAGGATAATCTCCAAGATCTCTAACATCAATATAAGTAAATGAAAGAAAGCTTACAAATTTAACTTCTAACAATCAATTTCGAAACAGCTCTCGCCAATAATCTTGCTATTCTAAGGGGCTCTGGAACCGCGCCGTGCAATGTAAACTTGTTCAATATTCCCTTTGCTTCCTCTAAGCTCATTCCATAAAATCTGACATAAACTTCATGCCCAGTACGAAGCTTTATTATTGTTCTTGGACCGTTTTTACGATATATTTCTATGCGCTTCCCGCAGTCTTCCGGAAACAATTCTAAGAAATACTTTTCTAACCCCTCGGACTCTTCATATGTCACGCAGATAAGCGGCAACATTATTTCACTGTAAACCCTCTCTAAGTCGATTACATTATACCAGCTTATTACGCAACCGTTAAGCATAAGCAAATTAATATCATTCCTCTCTAAAGCCCTGTACATGCCTATAATCTTTTCCGTTGCATCCATGCCGCCTACCGTTGCCTTAGAGAATGTGAAGCCATCTATTATACCGTCGCTCCTTAAGACTACGCCGGCTAGAATTGATTCCCCACTTAAACCTTTAATGAAGCTTTCGGATATCCCTAATGTTCGAAAAGCCTTTTTATGAATGTATAAACGCAAATTGCGCACCGCATGCCTTGATTATTCAAGTGTGAAATAAACGCGCTTATTCAGCTTACCCTTACTCTCAAGCTTTAAAAGCCTTATCTGCCCAACCTCCCTAAGGTTCCTAACATGGGTTCCTCCATCAGCCTGCTTATCAACACCAACAATTTCAACAATACGTAATAGTGGAATATCGGGTGGAAAAGCCTCAGCCATCTTAATTATGCCTGGAATCTTTAGGGCCTCCTCCCTTGGAAGTTCATACCATACTACGGGGATATCCCTTTTAAATAGTTCATTAGCTTTCTCCACATACTTCATTATGAGATCTCTATCTAAACGTTCAAGACTAAAATCGAATCGAACTTTATCCTCCTCAATTTGATTCCCTGTTACGAGGGCACCGGTCTCATTACATATTAGTGAGGCGAATACATGCGCCGCTGTGTGGCTGCGCATAAACTTGTACCGCCTATCCCAATCAATAACGCAGTGAACCCTATCACCCACCCTTAAACCCTCCCTATCAACTTCATGCGATATCTCCCCACCAAACTTGCCAACATAAATAACGTTGAAAACCTCATCTCCACGTATTATTTTCCCAGTATCCCAAGGCTGCCCTCCACCCTTAGGATAGAAAACAGTTTGATCCAAAACGATATATCTGCCATCGGTAACTTTAACAACGGTTGCATCGCACTCCCTAAGGTAGCTATCCTCTAAATATAGGGCTTTAGTCAAATCTCTCACACCGAGAAGATATGAATCATTAACATGGATTTATGTTTTATTAATCAACAAATACGCTTACAACTCTAAACTCCTCAACATCAATAAGTCCGAAATCCGTGATCTTAAGCTTTGGAATTACTGGTAGTGATAGGAATGAAAGTACCATAAATGGGTTTTTAACTTTGCAGCCCATCTGAGCGGCAAAAGTATCAAGCGACTTAGTTTTTTCAGCCACCTCATTAGCCTCTAAAGATGTCATTAATCCAGCAACTGGTAGGGGAAGGTCGTCTAGAACTTTTCCGCCACCAACTATTACAAAACCCCCATTAATCTCTTTAAGTCTCAATATAGCCCTATAAATATCTCTATCGTTAACACCAACGGCAACAATGTTATGTGAGTCGTGGGCGACCGTTGATGCTATTGCGCCGCTTCTGAGACCGAAGCCTCTCACAAAACCTTTACCTATCCTGCCTGATCCTTTATGTCTCTCAACAACGCATATCTTAAGTATATCCCTGCTTGGATCAGAGTTAACCACGCCGTTAGCAACATTCATTTCGCAATGATGCTCCTCTGTAACTATTTGATCTTTAATTAAGCCAATGACTCTAACAGTTACTTTACCGCTGTTTACGCTTAGATGCCTTATTTGTAAATCTTCAGGCTTTAAAACTCCAATATTAATTGCCCCGACAGTCATTTTTAGCTTTTTCTCAGAGGTGTCGCCAAAATATTTGCCTTTTTTAGCGACGAGTCTACCATTTATTAGAACAATCTCAGCCCTAAAATTCCTTAAATCGTCTACGATAACTATGTCGGCTGATTTTCCGGGTGATAAGCCGCCTAAATCCGGCAACCTAAAATATTCTGCTGGCTTTAGCGTAACCATTCTAATCGCGTCTATTGGGTCTATCCCCTCCTCAACAGCCCTTCTAAGGCAGTTGTCTATGTGCCCCTCGCTTATTATGTCTCCAGCATGCCTATCGTCCGTTACTAGCATAACCCTTTCGGGGCACCCTTTAGAAACAATTTTTATTAGGGATGAGATTGCCTTCGCTGTAGAGCCTTCCCGTATCATAATCCACATTCCTAGGGATAGCTTCTCTTTAGCCTCCTCTAAACTTGTTACCTCATGGTCTGAGCTTATTCCAGCTGAGATGTATGCGCATAGCTCTTCGCCCCTTAAGCCGGGAGCGTGTCCATCAATAATCATACCTCTGCAAGCCCTCATCTTATCTAGGATTAACTTATCTTTGCTTATCACGCCCCTATAATTCATGACTTCACCCAAGCCTAAAATGCGCCTGAAACCCTTAAGAACCTCTATTTCCTCTAAGCCTATCGTAGCGCCAGAAGTCTCAAGATTTGTTGATGGAACAGATGACGGGATCATAAAGTAGATTTTAAGTGGGGTCTTTTCAGCATCCTCAATCATAAATTTTATTCCATTTAAGCCCAAGACATTTGCGATCTCATGTGGGTCGGCGATAACGCAGCATGTTCCATGTGGAATAACGGCTCTAGCGAAGGAGCTAGGCGTCATAAGTGAGCTCTCAATGTGAATGTGGCCATCAATGTACGCTGGCAAAACATATTTAAGGGGTAATTCCAGAATCTCCCTAAATTTCTTAGGCTTTGTGCCAACATAAGCTATTAGCCCGTTTTTAACACCAACATAACCGTCGAAGATATTACCGCCATAAACATCAACTATCCGCCCTGAAATTAATAAATCGAGAGGCTCCAGGCCTAAACACCTATCTATAAGGGATTCCATGCTCTTCAGGCACCTAAAAGATAATTTTTCTTTAGGTATAAAATTTATTGTTTCCGAAAAATGCTGGATCTATAGATTTGAGGATCGATCTAAAAGGCTTAGTTTTACAATTGAAAGCCTCGCCTTTTAAGGCGGGGATGGAGAGAAAAAGCTTATAAGGTAGTTTATAGTGGTCTCGTGGTCAAGTTGAGATGCCCTAAGTGCAGGTATGTCTGGGAGTATAGGGGCAGGAACCCCTACTACGCTACATGTCCAAGGTGTAGCACCAAAATGAGGGGAGAACGGGTATAGAGTGCTCAAGTGTCCTAGCTGTAGCTTCGAAGCTGATAGAGACACGGTGGCAGTACTAAACATCGAGATGAAAGCCTTATCTAAAATGGGGGATCTCTGACCACCCCAACT
>Ga0080004_1071525_pt1 | contig 16838 bp, 13 predicted proteins | sample WasSprMetagenome_FD_69207 | JGI IMG/M metagenome (GOLD analysis project Ga0080004, IMG submission 69207) | Sulfidic aquatic microbial communities from Washburn Spring, Yellowstone National Park, USA - WS (SPADES assembly) (version 2) | ecosystem: Environmental > Aquatic > Thermal springs > Hot... | reverse complement strand
AGAGGGCGGGCAAATTCGGGATGTGCTTCGGATTGGCTTTCCAAATCAAGGACGATTATCTTGGTATTTGGGGTGAGCCGGAGAAGATAGGAAAGCCAGCTGAGGATATCCACAAGGGGAAAAAGAGCTTCCCCATAGTTTTCGCCCTCAATAAAAGCACGAGAAAAGAGGAATTGGAGAGGATATTGAGCAGGGAAGAGAAGAGCGATGAGGAGATAGAAAGAGCATTGGAGATTTTAGAGGAGGTGGGAGCGAAAAGCTATACGAAGGAGATATGTGAATCCTATGTTGACGATGCCATCTTTCATTTGTCGCAATTGAAGGGAAAGAGCTCGTTAAAGAGGGATATAGAGAATTGGGTGCGGGAAAGCCTGAGAATCTCCTGAGAAGAGCTAAAGGTCTCGGCTTTTGCCCGGGAGTTAGAAGGGCTATAAGGCTTGCCGAGGAGGCGCTAAGGAAGGGCGATGTCGTCTATGTTATCGGGGATTTGATACACAACGAGGGAGAGATGATGAGATTAAAGGAGATGGGATTGCGGGTAGCGAAAGAAGTTGAGGAAATTCCCCCAAATAGCTTTATGCTCGTGCGAGCCCATGGTTCTCCGCCTCAGCTATTGAAGAGGGCGGAGGAAAAGGGAATTAAAATCATTGACTGCACCTGCTCAAGGGTTAGGAGGGCGCAGATGACTGCTTTGAAGCTCTACCGGGAAGGGAGGAAGGTTATTATCTTTGGGGATAGAGAGCATCCGGAAGTGCAGGCGATGCTCGGATATATTGAGGGGAAAGGGTTGGTTATAGAGAATGAGGAAGAGGCGGAGGAATTGCCTTCCTTTGAGAGGGCGGGTTTTCTCTGTCAGACAACGAAAGGTGGCGAGAGATTTCTCTCTATAGCGAGAATATTGGGGAACAAAATAGAGGATTTCAGATTTGAGGATACATCCTGCCCGGAGGTGGAGAGAAGGAAGGTTGTTTCAAGGGAGATTGCGAAAGAGGTGGATGTAATGGTCATAGTGGGAGGGAGGAGAAGTGCCAATACGAGGAGATTGAAGGAAGCCTGTGAGGAGGTCGGTATAGAGAGTTATATCGTGGAGAAGGGGGAGGATTTGGAAGAGGAATGGTTTAGGGGAGGGAAGAGAATAGGCATAACCGCTGGGCTTTCCACACCGCTCTGGGAGATTGAAGCGGTGGAGCGGGAAATCAGGAAGATATTGAGAAGGATGGGAAATTAAGAGATGAGGATTCCCTTCCTTTTTCTAAACTTCCCTTCTTCCCTCCAAAGATTTTATTAGGGTTGCAGGGTCAGCATAATCAAGCTCTCCACCAACGGGAATCCCCGGCGCTATCCTCGTTACCTTCACCCCAAAAGGCTTCAAGAGATTCGCTAAATATAGCGTCGTCGCCTCACCCTCAACCGTGGGACTTAAAGCCAATATCACCTCCCTTACTCCCTCCAACCTCCCCAAAAGCTCCTTTATCCTCAACTGCTCCGGTCCTATCCCATCTATCGGCGATAAAACCCCGCCCAAAACATGATACAATCCCTTATATTCTCTCGTGTTCTCAATCGCCATAATATCCCTTGAATCCGCCACAACGCAAATTATCCCCTTATCCCTTTGAGGGTCGGAACAGATATCGCAAATCTCTCCATCTGTATAATTTCCGCAAATCGCACAGGTTTTCACGCTCTCCCTTGCTTTCCTTATAGCCTCAGCTAAATCCCTTGCCTCCTCCAAGGGCATCCTTATGATGTGCAGGGCGAGCCGAGTAGCCGTCTTGGGACCAATCCCCGGAAGCTTGGAAAGTGCTCCAATCAGATTGTTCAGGCTCTTGCTGGGCATCCTCTAAAAGGGCAATATCCCTCCCGTGAATTGGGAAAGAGCCTCCGCCCTCTTCTTCTCCGCTTCCTCCAATGCCTCCCTCACCGCCGCTACAATCAAATCCTGCAGCATCTCAATATCGTTCGGGTCCACGACCTCTGGCGCTATCTTTATCTCCAAAAGCTCCCCTCTTCCCGAGACAACAGCCTTCACCATCCCTCCCCCAGCGCTAGCCTCTATCCTCTGTTGCGCCAATTCCTCTTCCACTTTCTGCAATTCCTCCATCATCTTCTTATACTGCTTAGCGAAGGAAGCGCCCAAAGGTCCCAAAGATTTGAACATATCCTTCATCTATCACACCTCCTTAAAGTGATTGTAGACCCCTCGCCATTACTATCTTTCCCGTCCTCACTATCTCCTTAATCCCATAGGGGCGCACGAGAGCTATGAAGGCGTCCACTTTCTCCACATCACCTGTTATCTCTATCACCATTGAGCTCTCACCAACATCAACTACGGTCGCCCTAAATATATGGGTCAAATCAAGGATTTCCCTCCTCGTTTGAGCTGTCGCTTCAACCTTCACTAAAGCGAGCTCCCTTTCCAGTGTGGGCGCGAAAGTATAGTCTATAACCTTTATCACATCTATCAACTTATTGAGCTGCTTGCTTATCTGTTCAATCATCGCTTCCTCCCCATCCACGACGATGGTCATTCGGGAGGTGGTGGGGTCCTGAGTGATGCTAACTGCCAGGCTCTCTATATTGAACCCTCTCCTTTTGAAGAGCCCGGCGACCCTCGCCAAAACTCCTGGTCTATTCTCAACTAAAACCGACAATGTGTGTCTCATTGACCTCACCTCAATCCACTAACATCTTGTCAATTGAGCCGCCCGCTGGAACCATAGGGAGCACTTTCTCCTCCGGTGCGATTATGAAATCAATTATGCAGGGGCGGTCCTTTATCTCAAGAGCCTTTTTGATAGCATCCTCTATCTCGTTTGTTCTTGTGACCCTTATCCCCACGCAGCCATAGGCATCGGCAAGCTTTACGAAATCGGGAGCGGTGATTTGGGTAAAGGAATATCTGCGATTCCAAAAGAGCTCCTGCCATTGCCTCACCATTCCCAGATAGCCATTATTTAAGATTGCTATTTTTATGGGGAGCCTCTGCTGAACGGCGGTAGCGAGCTCCTGTATGTTCATCTGGATACTGCCATCTCCCGCGATGTCAAAAACGATTGCGTCGGGGCGGGCAATCTGAACGCCGATGGAGGCGGGCAAGCCAAAGCCCATTGTTCCCAATCCGCCTGAGGTGATGAATTGGCGAGGATATTTCGTCTTGTAAAACTGCGCCGCCCACATCTGATTCTGCCCCACCTCCGTCACTATAACCGCTTCGCCATTCGTCAATCTCCAAATCGTCTCCACCACTTTCTGTGGTTTTATCACCTCCCCTTCCTCCTTATATTTTAGTGGATATTGCTCCTTCCAATTATTTACTCGCTCAACCCAGGCGGGATGCTGCTTCGGCTCAACTTTCGCTAAAATCTGCTGAAGCACCCTCTTCGCATCCCCAACGATGGGAATATGCGCTTTTACATTCTTGCCAATCTCCGCTGGGTCTATGTCAATATGTATCACCTGAGCCATCGTGGCGAATGTGGATACCTTTCCCGTGGACCTGTCAGAGAACCTTGCCCCTACCGCTATGAGCAAGTCGCACTCTGAGACAGCGAGGTTAGCGGCCACCGTTCCATGCATCCCCAAGAGACCCAAGGAGAGAGGATGTTCCTCGGGAATTGTTCCCTTTCCCATTAGGGAATGCACAACTGGAATCTGACACTTCTCCGCTAAGGCAACAACCTCCTCCGAAGCCCCAGAGGTTATACATCCTCCACCAACGAAAAGGACGGGCTTCTCAGCCTCGGCTATTGCCTGTGCCGCCTTCAGAATCTGCCCTGGGTGTCCCTCATATGTGGGACGATATGACCGCAGGGAGACTTTCTCTATGGGCTGATAATCTATCTCCGTTGCCTGAACATCCACGGGCAAATCTATGAGAACGGGTCCCGGTCTTCCTGTCTTCGCTATATAGAAAGCCTCTTTGACTATATAGGGGAGGAGGTCAGGGTCCTTAACGAGATAATTGTGCTTCGTTATCGGCATCGTTATCCCCGATGTATCCGCTTCCTGAAAGGAATCCTTCCCCAGTATATCCCGCCTCACCTGACCAGTGATGGCGATTAAGGGGATAGAATCCATATAGGCGGTGGTTATTCCAGTAACGAGATTCGTTGCTCCTGGGCCCGATGTGGCTATGCATACACCGACCTTACCCGTCGCTCTGGCATAGCCATCCGCTGCATGAGCCGCTCCCTGCTCGTGCCGAACGAGTATGTGCCTTATCTCCTTCTCATCATAGAGGACATCGTATAGAGGGAGAACAGCCCCGCCCGGGTAACCGAAAACGACCTCCACACCCTCCCTCTTCATACATTCAACGAGAGCCTTAGCGGCTGTCATCCTCATTCAAGCACAGCTCCTTTCCCTGCAGATGTGACCTTATCAGCATATCTCCTCAGATAACCCTCCTTTATCTTCGGCTCGCGCGGACGCCAAGCTTCCCTTCTTCTCGCAAACTCCTCCTCGGATATGAGAAGGTCAATCCTCCTTCCCGGTATATCTATTAAAATCCTATCTCCTTCTTCCACTAAAGCAATCGGTCCTCCCTCCGCCGCCTCCGGGGAGATATGCCCTATCGCGGCTCCCCTCGTCGCGCCGGAGAACCTCCCATCCGTGAGGAGAGCTACCTCCTCATCCAATCCCATCCCCGCCAAAGCGGAGGTCGGCATCAACATCTCCCTCATCCCCGGTCCCCCCTTCGGTCCCTCATACCTGATCACCACTACATCCCCGCTTACTATCTTCCCAGAGAGAATCGCCTCCACAGCCGATTCCTCATCATCAAATACCCTCGCCCTCACTTCCCTCTTCATCATCCTCTCCGAAACAGCTGCATATTTAACCACGGCGCCATCGGGCGCCAGGTTCCCATAGAGAATTGCTATCCCACCCTCCTTGTGATAGGGATTCTCCAAGGGTCTTATAACATCTTCCCCTTTCCGCTCCGCCCTCTCTATTATCTTCCTCAATGGCTCGCCTGTTACGGTCATACAATCCTGATTGATTATATCCTTCTTGGAAAGCTCCTTCATAATCGCGGGAATCCCTCCCGCTTCATTCAAATCCTCAATATGATGAGGTCCAATTGGGTCTATAGCACATAGATGGGGAACGAGGCGAGATATCCTATCAAAATCTTGGAGCTCCAGAGGAACCTTCGCCTCCTTGGCTATCGCCATAAGATGGAGGACGGTATTCGTTGAGCCTCCCAACGCCATATCAACCGCAATGGCATTGAGGAATGCCTCTTTCGTCAATATATCGGCAGGCGTTATTCCCAATTTGACGAGATTCATTATAGCCATTCCCGCCTTCTTCGCTAATGCCCTGCGACCAGCATAGGGTGCGGGAATTGTTCCATTTCCCGGCAAACCCATTCCCAAAGCTTCTGTCAAGCAGTTCATAGTATTGGCTGTGAAGGCGCCCGAGCAGGAACCACAGCCGGGACAAGCGACCATCTCCAACTCTTCCAACTCTTCCAAAGTCATCTTCCCGCTCTTCACCATTCCCACTGCCTCAAATACCTTGGAGAGGGAAACCGCCTGCCCTTTGAACTTGCCGGCAAGCATAGGTCCGCCAGAGAGCATAATGCAGGGGATATCAAGCCTCGCAGCCGCCATCAACATCCCTGGGACAATCTTATCACAGCTCGCTATGAGGATGAGCCCGTCAAATTGATGCGCCTTCGCCATTATTTCTATGGAATCAGCGATTACTTCCCTTGATGGTAGGGAATATTTCATTCCGATATGTCCCATCGCTATCCCATCGCATACACCTATAACGCCGAACTCTATGGGAGTTCCTCCCGCCATCCTCACGCCCGCCGCAGCTGCCTCAGCAATCTCCCGCAAATGGATGTGCCCGGGAATTATCTGATTGTAAGAATTCGCTATGCCTATTAAGGGGCGCTCTAGCTCCTCTTTAGTATAGCCCATAGCGTAAAACAGGCTTCTATGGGGAGCTCTCTCCAAACCTTTCTTCGCATTATCGCTCTTCATTCGGGAATCCCTCCTTTCAGATAATATTTAGAAAACTACTTTGTTGAGCGGATACTCAACTATTCCCTGCGCTCCAGCCCTTGAGAGCTGGGGGATGAGGGAACGGGATTGATTCTCATCAAGGACGACCTCAACAGCCACCCAATCGGGGTCAGTGAGGTTGGAGATAGTGGGGTTTTTCAAGGCGGGAAGGATTGAGATTATTTTCTCAAGATTATCCTTATGCACATTCATCTTCAAGCCCACTAATTGAGCGCCATTTAAGGCACCTTGGAGAAGCATAGCGATATCCTCTATCTTTCTCCTCTTCCATTCATCCTCCCAGGCTTTTGGATTGGCTATGAGGCGGGTCGTTGAAACCATTATCTCCTCAACTATGCGGAGGTTATGAGCCCTGAGGGAAGTGCCCGTCTCCGTGAGCTCCACTATCGCATCAACGAGATGAGGGACCTTCACCTCGGTTGCTCCCCAGGAGAACTCAACATCGGCGGAGACGCCGTGCTTCTCAAGGTATCTTTTCGTCAAGTTGACATACTCCGTGGCGATGCGTTTCCCCTCAAGGTCCTTTACGCTCTGGATGGGGGAATCCTCAGCGACGGCGAGAACAATCTTAACCGGGCGGAAGCCTTGCTTGGAGTAGATGAGCTCCGCCACTTCAATCACATTCGCGGATTGCTCCTCAATCCAATCCTTGCCCGTTATACCAGCGTCAAGGATGCCCTGTTCGGTGTAGCGGGGAATCTCCTGAGCGCGGATGAGGAGGGGCGAGATTTCCTCATCGTCAATAGAGGGCAAGTAAGAGCGAGGGCTTACAGAGATATTGAAGCCCGCTCTTTTGAAGAGCTCAATAGTTGCTTCCTGAAGGCTTCCTTTAGGGATACCTAACTTGATTTGCCTCATCTGACCTCCTTTTTGAGCTGTGAATGTAATTTTAAATTATATCAAGATAATATCAATTCCTCAACAAAATGGTATCGTTGTGATATATAATTGTATCATAAAAGAAGGGATGGCGGCGAAGCCTGTGGGTCCTTTGTCATTTTGGGGAAAAGCGCCCGTTCTGTCATTGTGAGGAGCGAAGCGACGAAGCAATCCCTTTGAGATTGCCACGCCTCCCTTTCGGGAGGCTCGCAATGACAAAGGGAGGGATTGCCACGCCCGCCTACGGCGGGCTCGCAATGACAAATCTCCCACTGTCATTGGCAAGGGATGGCTTCGCTATAAGTGCGAGATTGCCGAGCTCGCCTAGGGTTTATTTATCTCAACCAAGCACTTCCGCTGGCGAAGAAATAGGCGCCGATGAAGATGAGGATTATTCCACCCACTTGCGTTATGATTCTCTCATACCTCTCCAGTTTCTTCCTTCCGCCCACGGTTATCGCTCCCACGAATAAATACCAAACCAAGTCCGCCAAGATATGACCTATGAAGAAAAAAGCAACTCCCAGAATTCCCCTCTTCACTCCCATAAGAAGAAAATTCAAACCAATTGCGAACCACCAAAGATACCAATAAGGATTGGACAATGTAGCTATTGCTCCTAAAATGAAGGAATGCCCCGTCTTTTCCTCTTCGTCTTTCTTTTCTCCCTCGCTCCTCCACATCCCATAGCCGAGATAACCGAGCACTATCCCACCTATTATCCCTATTAAGGAAACGATGAAATTGTTATGAGATATCATTTGGGCAGTGAAGAGAAGTATAGTAAGCATAACGAGCTCCAAAACTCCATGTGCGGAGACGACTATGAAGGGCGTTTTTATCCCTTCTCTTAAGGATTTCGTGATGGTCACTATTAGAAGCGGACCAGGGCTTGCTGCTCCCACGAAGGCGACCGTGAAGGAGAGGAAAAAGATAGTGTAAAGAGAAGGCAAACCGCTCATTGGGATATAATCACCATATCCCTTCTCAGGGAGATAGCCTTGCCGCTTTCCGCGTCTATCTCCAAAAAGAGGCTACAAACCATTGCTGGTCCCTCCGCTACCTCAAATTTCCTGGGCGTTGCATAAAGGAATCGCTCCAGCACTTGCTCCTTTTTAACCCCTATTATTGAATCAATCGGTCCTGTCATACCGATATCCGTGATGAAAGCCGTGCCATTGGGTAGGATGCGCTCATCCGCTGTGGGGATATGCGTATGAGTGCCTATAACGGCTGATACCTTGCCATCAAAAAATACGCCCAATGCTCCCTTCTCCGAGGTAGCCTCGGCGTGGAAATCCACTATTATTAACGGCGTTTCCTTTCTCATCTCCTCAATAATCCTTTCCCCCACCTCAAAGGGGGAATCTATCGGCTCCATAAATATCCTCCCCATCAAATTTATCACCCCTATCTTAAACCCCTTTCTCGTAGTGAAAACACTCGCTCCTCTTCCCGGCACGCCTTTGGGATAATTTGCAGGGCGGAGGATGCGTGGGTCGGTTTCAATTATCTCAATCCCCTCCTTCTTGCTCCAAGCGTGATTGCCAAGCGTTAGGCAGTCTATACCCAGAGAGAAGAGCTCTTCCGCGACATTCTTGGTCAAGCCGAATCCCCCCGCAGCGTTCTCGGCGTTTACAAGCATAAAATCCACACCTTCCTTCATCTGGCTGATATAACTCCTCAAAGCCTTCCTCCCACTTCTCCCCACCACCTCCCCCAAATGAACAACTTTTATTCTACCCATACGCAATCCTTCCCCAGTAGAGAGGAAACCTCATCCATAAGCCTCGTTGAGGGTTTCACCTTCAGTTCTTCCCCAAGAGTGTAAATTTCCTCTCCCTTATTTGTAGGAATATGAACGATGACCTTCGTATTTCCCTTATGATATAAAATCAGATTGCGCAATAACTTAAGGTCGTCCTCATTTAGGTGTTTCCTCTCTATTCTGATGTGGAAAGTGGCGGCGGGTGGAAGCAGCAAGGGCTCCCCTCTGGAAGAGAGGGGGATTATCTCCTCCGCTACCACTTCGTTTTCCTCTTCATCGCCTTTTATCACGGAATGCACTTTCCCCTTTACAACGAGGATTGCTTCTTTATGGAGGAAGCGGGAGAAATCCTTATAAAGAGAGGGGAAAACCGTTACGGAGATGCTTCCATATGTATCCTCTATCGTTAGTGTCGCCATTTTTTCTCCATTTTTCTTCGTATCAAAGTGTTTGGCTTTGACCACTATTCCCGCAACACAGACCTTTTCATCCGCCTCCATTTCCCCAATCTGTATTGAGGGTATAGGACGATATTTTTCCAAAGCCTCAGCTATCTGGGCTAAGGGGTGTCCGCTTAAATATATACCTATGAGTTCCTTTTCCATCGCGAGGATTTTCTCCAAGGGATACTCATCAACTGAGGGCAGTTCTATGCTGATGGGATGTATATCCTCCTCCTGGAAGAGGAGGCTTTGGCTTTCCTTATCCTCAGCTTCAAGCACAGACAAAATATTGGGAAGCCCCTCAATGAGCTGTTGACGCTTGTAACCGAGACTATCAAAGGCTCCCGCTTTAATTAAAGCCTCAAGGACTGGGCGGGTAAGCTTTGCTCCTTTCATCCTCATACAGAAATCCTCCAAGGAGCGGAATTTGCCCCTTCTCTCCCTTTCCTTCACTATCTCCGCTACCTGTCCCTTCGCTACTCCCTTTATGGCTGTTAAGGGCACTCTTATGCTTTTCCCCTCCACGGAAAAATGCAGCTGGCTCTCGTTGATGTCGGGAGGAAGGAGCTTTATATTAAGGGAGCGACATTCATCGGCGAAGAAGGCGAGCTTGTCCCGATTTTCCATATGGCTCGTTAAGAGAGCGGACATATACTCCAGGGGATAATGGGCTTTCAAATAAGCGGTTTGATAAGCGAGGAGGGCGTAAACGGCGGAGTGAGATTTGTTGAAGCCGTAGGCGGCGAAGTTTGCCATCTGGTTATAGATTTCCTCGGCAACCTTCAAATCCACTCCATTTGCCTGAGCCCCCTTCAGGAAATCCTCTCTCATCGCCTCCATAACATCGGCTTTCTTTTTGCTCATCGCCCTCATAAGCGTTTCTCCCTGAGATAAGGTGAACCCAGCAAGCCGCGCCGCTATCTGCATAACCTGCTCCTGAAAAACAAGCAGCCCCCTTGTTTCCTCCAAAATATCCTTTAAAGCGGGATGAGGGTATTTCCCCTTCTTCCCTTTCCTCTTAAGAAACTCCTCCACCATCCCCGACCTTAATGGTCCGGGACGATATAAGGCAATGAGGGTTATTAGGTCCTCATAGCGAGAAGGTCTTGCTTCCCTCAAAAGGTTCTGCATACCTGCGCTTTCCAATTGAAATACACCCACCGTGTTTCCCTTTGATAGCAACTCGTAAGTCTTCTCATCATCTAAGGGGATATCCTTTAGACTTATTTTCTCCCCTCTTAATTCTTCCACTAAGGAAATGCAGTTTTCCACGACTGTAAGGGTGCGCAGACCGAGCAAATCCATCTTCAGAAGCCCAACTTTTTCAAGGGCGTCTTTATCGAATTGGGTAGTTAGCCCAAGCCCTTCGGTAGAGCGCTGTAGGGGAACGAGCTCTTCCAGAGGTTCAGGCGCTATCACAACTCCCGCAGCGTGAGTGCCGGCGTGGCGCGCTAACCCTTCCAATGCGATTGCCATCTTCAGCAGTTGCCTCATTCTCTCATCGTTCTCGTATAGCTCCGAAAGCTCTTGATTCCTAGCTATCGCTTCCTCAATCGTCACACCCTGCGGGATGAGCTTTGCTATCCTGTCCACTTGGGAAAGGGGAATCTCCATCGCCCTCCCCACATCTCGCACGGCAGCACGGGCAGCCATAGTGCCAAAGGTTATTATCTGCGCCACCTTGTCCTGACCATACTTTTTTATAACATACCTTATTACCTCTTCCCTCCGCACATCGCAGAAATCCAAATCTATATCGGGCATACTCACTCTATCCGGATTGAGAAATCTCTCAAAAAGGAGCCCGTATTTGAGGGGGTCTAATTGGGTGATACCAAGGACATAAGCGACCATACTTCCCGCTGCTGAACCCCTTCCCGGTCCCATAGGAATCCCCTTTTCTCTCGCCGCTTTCACTATATCCCAGACTATAAGGAAGTAGCCCGCATATCCCTTCTCATTTATAATTGATAGCTCATATTTGAGGCGCTCCTCCGCCTCCTTTGGACGAGTGGGATAACGCATGGGGAAATTTTCCCAGCAGAGTTTCTCAAGATAGGATTCCAGGGTATAGCCCTCTGGAACGGGGAAATTGGGGAGATGTGGTTTCTCCAGTTCCAACTCAAGATTACAACGAGCCGCTATCTCAAGGGTGTTTTCAATTGCTCCCGGGATATGAGAGAAGAGATTATACATCTCCTCTGGGGTTTTGAAATAGAATTCAGGTGTGCTGAAGCCGAGTTTCTTCGGTTTGCTGAGGGTGCTTCCCGTTCCTATGCAGAGGAGGACATCGTGGATTTTCGCATCGCTTTTGCGAAGATAATGAACATCGTTCGTTGCCACAAGAGGGATGGAAAGCTTCTTCCCCAAATTTATCAAGGCTTCATTGACCTTCTTCTCCTCTGGTAAATTATGGTCCTGGAGCTCAAAATAAAAATTCGTATCCCCAAATATCTCCTTCAGCTCACGAGCTGCTTTCTCCGCTCCCTCTATATCATCATTCAATATCCTGCGGGGGATTTCCCCCGCGAGACAGCTCGTGAGGGCGATAAGCCCTTCGCTATATTTTGCGAGGATTTCCTTATCTATCCTCGGCTTATAATAGAAGCCTTCCGTATTCGCGAAGGAAACGAGCTTGAGAAGGTTCTTATAACCCTTGTAATTCTTCGCTAAAAGGAGGATGTGGGTTAGATTTGCATCTATTTGTCCTTCCTTATCGGTAGCCTTACGGGGGGCGAGATACATTTCACAGCCGATGATTGGTTTTATTCCCGCTTCTTTGCATTTAAGATAAAAGTGAATGGCGCCGTAAAGGACGCCGTGGTCTGTAAGGGCAAGGGCGGGCATACCGAGCTGGGTAGCATAATCCACCAACTCGTCAATCCTGCACATCCCGTCCAAAAGGCTGTATTCCGAATGGGTGTGGAGATGAACGAACTGCATAGCCCTTCTTAAATAGATTATAAAGGCGAAGAAGAGGAAAGCAAGAAATTAGCTAGCGTAAATAGAGTTTACCACCCAAGAGCTTGAAAAGGAGAAGGGTGAAGAAAGCGATGAAAACGAGGACCAATGTCGCCGCAAGGGCTATTTCTATTCTCCCTATGCTCAAATTCATAAAAATCGCTATTGAGAGGACCTCCGTTTTGAAGGGAGTGGCGCCGGCTACGATGATTATAGGGGCGAACTCTCCCATTGCTCTCGCCCAAGTCATTATCAATCCCGCTATTATGCCATTTTTTGCAAGAGGGAGGGTAACCTTCCAGAAGGCAAGCGGTCTTGAGCAGCCGAGAGAACGAGCAACATCTTCATAGCGTGGGTCAACATCGTCAAAAGCAGCCTTGCACGCCCTCACAGCGAAAGCGGCTGCAATGGTGAACTGGGCAAGGACTATCCCATAGACGGTGTGAACGAAGCGAATCCCAATTCCCTCAAGCCATCTGCCAATAGGCGTTCCGAAGAAAACAAGAATGCTTATACCAGCCACCAATGGAGGGAGGACAATCGGCATATCCAAGATAGTATCCCAGAGGGTGGGGAAGGGAAACCTATAGCGAGATAGGGCATAGGCGGAGGGGATAGCTATGATGGCAGAGAAAAAGGTCGTCGCAAGAGAGGTAAGGAGGCTCAGCTTAATCGCGAAAAGCATCTCATCGGAACGAAATGCTTTCAAAAGGTCTCCTGGCTTAGGGTAAAGGGCATCGGCAATGAGGAGAGCTAAAATGAAGGCGAGATAGAGAAAAAGAAGGGAAGAAGTAGAAGTCTGAAAGAAAAGTTCCTTTTTAGCCGCTTGCGAGGCTCTCATTTTCTCTTTTTATCATTGTTGTTCACGGTTGCGAAACCGTGCTTAAGGAAAATCCTCTTACCCTCAGGTGAGGAGACGAAATTGAGGAATTTCTCCGCCTCGTCAATATGCTTACTGAACTTGAGGACGCCCAGGGGAATAGGAGAATCAACCCTATACTTGGGGTCTATTTGGATGACATCAATGGAATCCCTAATTCTGTGGGCGGTAGCGTTCCAAATTATCGTTGCATCCAATTGTTTAAGCTTGATGGAATTGCCCAGCTCCGGCTCCTGCATCGCCATATAGGCGGTCTTCTTCCAAATGCCCTCCGCTATCCCCTTTCTCTTTAGCACCTTCTCCGCTTTTTTGAAAATCTCATCGCTTATATGCCCAATGGCACAGGCATCCTTATTGCCCAAGCCGACTTTCACATCTTTTCTCAGGAAATCCAATATGGACTTCACTTTCTTTGGATTCCCCTTCTGAACCGCAATCACGGGAACGAATAGCGCAACGACTTTCCAGCTATAGATGAATCCCTTATCAATTGCTTGGTCCATATACCACTGCTCTCCTGGCATATAGAGGTCTCCGCTTTTCGTGAAGGTGATTTGGGAGAGAAGACAAGGGGAGCCTGCAAATGTATATTCAACTTTTATGTTGTATCTCTTCTCAAACTCCTTGCCCAGCTCAAGCATAGGTTGGCTGATAGCCGCTCCACAGTAAACGAAGAGCTTCGTTTCCTTCTCCTTTTGAGCAGAGGATAGAGAAGTTAGGAGAAAGACAAAGATTAAAAGGCAGGGAAGAAAGGTTTTTCTCATCATTTCCATAAAGAGATTTTAGAGATTTTTTGTGTCAGGAAAGTGAATTTAGTTTGTCAAAATGGGGTTTTGGTGCGGAGGGCGGGATTTGAACCCGCACGGACGAAAAGTCCACTGGATCCTGAGTCCAGCGCGTCTTCCGTTCCGCCACCTCCGCAGACATTAATAATTATAGTTAAAAAATAGATTTTGGAAAGTTTGTGAAGGTGATAGCGTTTCATTACTTTCGGAACGCTATCGTGAATGTTTTGAAGATTTCAAAAAGATGTTTTTGTCATTGCGAGGCTTCCCTTCGGGAAGCCTCGCAATCTCGTTTTATAAAGGTGGTGGCGTTTCCCTCAACCTGGGACATCATTAATTTTGCTACAAATGCTCTTTTCCCGTTTCTTAAGATTACTCTTGACTTCTCAGCGATTTTGTTTTAAAAGAAAGTATTCATAAATTTTTTTAGGAGGTGTTTTATAATGGCAAAAGTGGTAGTTATTGGTTTTGATGCTCCCATTACGAAATCGCTCCTCAGGCTTATGGAGGAGGGCGCTCTCCCCAACCTCGATTCTCTGCGTAAAGAAGGAGTTTGGACGGAGAACTGTCTCGTTCCTCATCCCACCATCACTCCTCCCAACTGGACGACAATAGCCACCGGAGCTTACCCGGGAACTCACCAAATAACCTGTTTCCATATCCCCAAAGAGGATGGCTATCCGGGTGCACCCCAAAATTGTATGCAGGCTTTCCGCTCAATTGATGTCAAGGCTGAGACGATTTGGGAAGCGGGGGAAAGAATTGGGAAGAAGGCAATCGTCCTCAACTACCCTACCACCTGGCCCCCAAAGATGAAGAATGGAATCCAAATCGGTGGTTTCGGACTTCATATAACCGATTGGAGAATAAAGGAGGATGGGGAAGGGCTAACAGGGTGGAAGTGGCTGATTAATCTCGCCGACCATCAATGCGCTACAACTGAGGATTTGCCTCTTTCGGACAAAATTGTCCCTATGCCTTGCAAGGGATGGAGGAATTACCCCGATGGTGAGTTCCTTGAAGCAGAGGTCGAGGTCGGCAAATACAACAATCTTTTCCCCGTAGAACCGATAAAGCTGTTTCTTTTGATAGATACAAAGGGAGGTGTAGTGAGGGGGTATATTGATAAAAGCGAGGATAAGCCAGTTTTTGAGGCGAAAAGAGGGGAATGGAGCGAACGAGCTAAGCTGACTTTCCAAACGGAGAAGGGAGAAAGAGATGCCTATTTTAAGGTCAAATTGATGGAGCTATCGGAGGATGGGGAAAAGGTGAAACTCTATTTCACCACTTTCTGCTCAATAGTTGACGCTTGCTATCCACCCGAGATAGCGAAGGAAATAGAAGATAAAATTGAGGAAGGATTGCCTCTGCGTGCGATGGAGGACGCAGTGACATTGGGTTGGATTGATTATGAGAGCTATGGTGATATTTTGGATATGGAGAATATTTGGCTTGGTGAGGTAGCCAATTATCTGATGATAAATAAGGAATGGGACATATTCTATATGCACGCTCACGCTCCCGACCATACTTACCATTTAATCCTCAATAGGCTTGACCATTCAGAGGATTTACAATTGAGGAAGAGATTAGAGGAGTTGGAGAGGAGTTTTTATCAATCTCTGGATAGGATGGTTGGGAGGATTAGGGAGGGGGCGGGAGAAGATGCGATAATAGCCATTGTTTCCGACCATGGCGCCTGTCCAACCCATCCTCAATACAAAGGTTTGAGCATAAATAGAATTCTCGCAGACAATGGACTATTGAAATTCAAGGAAGACGGAAGCATAGATTGGGAGAATACCCTCGCCTTTGAAGACCGTTCAGTCTACATTTGGGTGAATTTAAAGAGCAGATTTCCCTTCGGCGTTGTTTCTGATGAGGATTATGAGGATGTTAGGCTGAGGATAATAGATGCCTTGTTTTCTTATAGGGACCCGGGAACGGGAAGATGCCCCTTCGCCTTCGTCTTTCGCAAGGAGGAAGCGATACTTTTGGGTTTAAGGGGTGAAAGGGTAGGTGATATAGTTTTCGGGACTTATCCCGAGGCGCCGGGAGAGCATGGTCGCCATATCACTTCGGGGGAATATTCAATGGGTTCTATGAAGGGTCTATTGATGTTAAAGGGTCCGGGTATAAAGAAGGGCGTTGTTTTGGAGAGGCAGGTGAATATAGCGGACCTTGTTCCCACGCTTTGCTACATCACGGGTCTTCCCGTGCCGAAGCAGTGCGAGGGAGCGGTTATATATCAGGCGATAGAGGACGAGGATTTACCTTGGAAAGAATATCGGAAGTTGGAGGAGAAATATAGGAAGCTGGAGGAAACGATAAGGGTTATGCGTTCCCTTACCCACTCATATGAATAAAACCCGCATTTAGTAAGGCGTATCCGTCATTGCCACTACCCTGTTCATTGCGAGGCTTCTGCGGAGCAGAAGCCTCGCAATTCCCTCGCTGTGATTGCGAGCCCGCCTTCGGCGGGCGCCATCTCTGTCATTTCTGATATGGGTATAGGTTTTGGAAACGGGGGGATAAAGATTAGAAATAGCGATTTTATGTATAAAACTTAATCCTTTTCTAATGGAGGGAAAGAAAAAGAGGCATTGTGTATATCAAAAATATCAAACCGAAATAATTAGAACGAATTTTATAAGTTAGCGTTAGGGGGATGGATTTATATAAGTGGAGGGGGGCAAATCCCTTATTAAAAACCTATACCCATAGATGCGAGCCTTCCGTAAGGGAGGCGTGGCAATCTCCTCCTCTGTCATTGCGAGCCTCCCTTACGGGAGGCTCGCAATCTCAAAGGAATTGCTTCGTCGCTTCGCTCCTCGCAATGACAATTGGTTTACCATCACAACCCTTCCCCTTTTTCAGAAAACATTGACATCTCCACTTTGATATCTCATACTTTCTTATGGTTAAAAAAGCGGAGGTGTTCTCTCTAAATTGCATCTGGAAATAACATTACAATCGGAAAAAGCTATTGAGCTTCCCCTTCACTACAACTACATCGTTCAATCCTTCATATACGCCAATCTCCCCTCAAAGTTAGCCGATAAACTTCACAGTGAG
>Ga0080004_1106939_pt1 | contig 16842 bp, 11 predicted proteins | sample WasSprMetagenome_FD_69207 | JGI IMG/M metagenome (GOLD analysis project Ga0080004, IMG submission 69207) | Sulfidic aquatic microbial communities from Washburn Spring, Yellowstone National Park, USA - WS (SPADES assembly) (version 2) | ecosystem: Environmental > Aquatic > Thermal springs > Hot... | reverse complement strand
CGCGCTCCCGTGGAAGGATTTCCTCAGGGAAGATTTTATTTCCCTGAATCCGCGCATCATGTAATTCCTTGTGTTCTGCAGCTCCCTTTCAAGTCTTTTTTGCCCTTCCCTTAGCTCCTTTACCTCCAGCCATAGCTTATTCTGGTTTTCCCAAAGCTTTTCCTGATTCTCCCTCAGGGCCTTTACTTCCTCCCAAAGTCTTTTTATTGACTCTTCATGCCTGTCAAGCCTTTCAAGCATCTTCTGCATAATTTCCTCATGCCTTTCGAGCCTTTCCAGTATTTTCTGTATTGTTTTCTCGTGTCTATCCAACCGTTCAAGCATTTTCTGCATTGTCTGCTCATGTCTGTCAAGCCTTTCAAGCATCTTCTGCATAATTTCCTCATGCCTGTCGAGCCTCTGCAGTATCTCCTGCATTCCTATTAGCCCCGCTACGGCATATCTGAACTCCCTGTCCTTTTCCAGCAGATCAAGGATCTGCTCCTTTAGCATTGAAAATATTCTGCTGTGAAGAATTTAAAGGTTTTTATTGCCGCATTCTGCACATCATTTTAATCAAAAATAGCTGAACGGCAAATTCTTATCGAGATTACCTTTGCAACCACACTTCCTCGCCGCAGAGAGGGCATTCGTCAAAGTCCAGCAAAATCTTTCCGCATTTCGGACATCTAGGGAGTTCCCTTTTGCAGCTGGGACAGAATTCTTCATCCGGCCTTATTGGAGCTGAGCAGAATGGGCATTCGAATCTGATCCTCTTTTTATCATCGAATCCCATGCCCCATAGAACACCCTCCCAGAATGACATAATCATCATTTCTTTCCCTGCATTATTATCTTTTCCCGCATTTGCGCATTTTTAAACTATCCCATGCATTGGGGGTGAAAATGGGAAAGCTAATCCTTATCCTGTTTGCAATCCTGATCGCCGCGCAGAGCGCTTACGCTCTCGAGGGATTTGAGATTAAACCAAAAGCACCGCCCGGTCTTGCTGAAAAGATTGAAATGTTCTTTGGCTGGATATACTGGCTTGCAGTCGTTTCAAGTGCCGTTGGAGTTGTTGCAGGGGCTGTAATGATCTGGGCGGGGAGAGATAACGGAAGGCAGCTGCTTTTCGGAGCCCTGCTTGCGCTGGCGATACTAGCTTCCCTCCCCGCGCTTCTTTCCGCACTGGGAATCTGAAACGATAGAAGTGGAATAATCCAATTCCGATTTTCTTTTTTTCGTTTTTTCTTTTCACTCCTGAAAACGATAGTGAGGCTTTCAGTAAAGCTCCTTGGATTTGGTTATGTATGGCTTAAAATCATTTTAAGATTATCATAAAACTCTTTTCCACTTTAAACATAAAAAGATGAAGAAAATCTTATAATAACACAACTCCATAATAAATCTGAATATTGGCCTGCATTTAGCGGGGTCGTCATCATGTATAAGAAGGGGGATAAGAAGGGAAGTCAAAAGAGAGTTCTTGGCCTTATTCTTGCAATCACAGTCTTTCTCTCCTTATTTGCCGCAACTCTTGATTTTCTGCTGAATTCCGCTACACTCGGAAAAAAATCGGGGGAGACTGGTGGAATAAACAAGCCGAGTGGAGGGACCGGTAGCGAAGGCTGTGAATCCTGCAATAGTCCGGGCAGTGGTGCTAGAGAGTCAGCTGGAAATAGTGGCAAAACTGGTAAGTTATACGGCAGCTTGGGCGAGTCAGATGCTGTTAGCAGATTATTTGGTGGAGAAATCCCCGTGAATGGTTGTTCAAATCCCCCGCACGTTCCCCTATTTGAGATCCGCGGTGTTCCGGGAACCAGCTATTTGAGAAGCTCAGTCGGCGAGGTGTACAGGTCTGGCTCCTGGGACATTCTGGAAAACTCATTGCGTTTGGATTATCAGGGCGGATCGATAGAGCAAAGGATTAGCGGTTACTCAAAAGCCTCCTATGTTAAGTTTAGCATAGCACCTCTGGTTGAAATCGGAGGATTCATACCCTCGGTCAAAAACCCGCTAAGGCTGTCGCTCGGGGATGGACAGGATATTTACTATTACCCCTCGCAGCAGCTCTTCTTCTCGAAGACCGGCATTCGCAGCGATTACGATGTCGAATATGTAAATTACGAGTTTGATGAAAGAGCCCTCACATTTGCTTCGACTCCAAACGATCCCAGGTATTTGGATGTGCCGAGCGAGCTGCTTCCAGCTCTAAAGCCACTGGCCCAGAAAATCGTGGAAAATTACGGAGCCAAAACTCCCTACGAAAAGCTCAAAGCGATAGAGATGTATCTCAGGAACAATTACGTTTACGACAAGAACTACACACCACCTCCGAAGGGCTACGATCCGATTCTGTGGTTCCTCTTTCACGAAAAGAAGGGCATTTGTGTACACTTCAACTCGGCCTTCGTTCTGCTTGCAAGAACCTTGGGATTGCCAGCGAGGCTTGTGACCGGCTTTTACGTGGATCGTTACGACGGATATCAGATCGTATACGCAGATCAGGCCCACGCTTACGCTGAGGTACTCTTTAACGGCTTTGGGTGGATAACTTTCGATGCCACCGGCGTTGGAGGAACGGGGAGAGTTGGCGAGGAGAGTGAAAAAGGGAGTAGGGAGATTAGAACTCTCAGGACAACTACCGAAATAGTATACGTCGATGAGGTCGGAATAAAGGGTTCGACGTTTAGGGTTTTTGGAAAAGTCTCGGACGAGCGCGGCTCGGCTGTAAGCGGGCTTGTAGTAAAGGTTTATTTGAAGCGCAGCAAAAACAGCGAAGAGAAGGGGATCCTCGTCGGACAGGGCATAGTTGAGAAGGGGATTTTCAATATAACATGCCTAGCCCCCCTAAACATCACCGTGGGGAAATACTCCGTAATAGCGGAGACAATCGGAAGAAACGGTTATTTGGGTTCGCAAAGCGACCCGGAGATAAGGATCATGGCCAAAACCCAGATACTGCCAAACTATCCTGAAAAAGTAGTTGCTGGCAGAAAATTCAGCATATCTGGTATTCTGAAGGAAGTTGACAGCGATTTACCCGTTAGGAACAAGTTAATTACTTTGATTTTCAGTTCAAGGGAGTACCGCATCCTAACAGATGATGCAGGGCGATTTAGCATCGATTTATCAATATCGGAGCCCGGAAATTACACCCTAGTCCTGAACTTCGGTGGAGATGAGAACTATCTCGCTTCCAAATCAGAAATACGGTTGAGAGTTCTGAGCCTGAGGATAACTCCCCTGACAAATAGCACGCTGATAAGGGGGGAGAATGCAGAAATTGCTGGAATTGTTCACGCAGAAGATCTTGCCGGCGACAACGAATTCGTCACGGTATACTTCGACGGACTTCAGGTGGCGAGAGTAAAAAGCGATTCCAGCGGGCGCTTTATCGCAAAATACAGCGTTCCAAATGATTATCCTCTGGGTAGCTCTGCTTTCAGGTACCAGCTTCAATCAAATGGCTTTGAGGTCGTCCAGAATGTGAGGATAGTGGCTAGAACACACATGAAAGTAAAAGCACCCGAAGAACCCGTGGAGCACGGAAAAACGTTCAGAATAGCTGTAAGTCTGCTTAATGACCATGAAAAACCTGTCTCCGGTGTGACGATAGTCTTCAACTGCACATACCAGAGCATTGAGTATTCCGTAAGCATGATGACCGACGAAAAGGGCGAAACCGTTTTCGACTTCGCTCTGCCAGCCGATAGGGAGGAAATTGCCAAGTATAAACTGACCTTTCCCGGAAATGAACTGTACCTTGGCACAGAGTTCACTGGAAACTTGAAGGTTGCCCCATATACATCTCCAGCCCACTACGCTTACCTGCTCATAGCTGTCATCGGTGCGGGCACATTCTTCGCCCAGTTCCTGCGCAGAAAAAGGCGAGAAAAGCTGATGCCAGAAAATTCCGGAATTAAGAGTGCGTCCCCGACAAATCCCGTGGCCATTAAGAAAAGCATCGAACTAGCAATCAAATTCCCGGACATTAGAGAACCTTTTCCGCTAGTTTGGGGGGTCAATGAGGGGCTGAAGGTTAGGGTGGAAATCAGAAAAGAGGGGGCACCAATTTCCGATGCAACGGTAAAGTTGAGGGTTGACAATGGAGAGGAAATCTGCCTGAAGACTTCGCCCAGCGGTGATGCTGAAGCGCAATTGATCTTTACCGAAAAAGGGATCCATAGGCTAAAAGCCTATTTCGCCGTGGGCGACGAACTGAACGAGGCTAAGGCAAACATTAAGATCGTCGATTACAGGGAGGAGATAGTCCAGCTGTTCAACTCTTTCATCAAGTCCACCCTGAAAAAGTATCAGTGGCTTCAGGAAAGCATGACAGCGAGGGAGATCCTGTACAGGTTGCTCAAAGAGGTTCCGGAATCCAAAAGGAATTACCTGAAGGTTCTCGTCTCAATCTTTGAGGTTGCCGACTACAGCCTTCGCCCAATAAGCAGAGCGGAATACGAAAGGTTCTTCCTAGCCAAGCTCGCTCTTGAGGAGGTGATAGCCGATGGGGCAGGAAAGAACTGTTAGAGATTTGATCGTGCGCAGCATAGCGCTTGCAGCTTTTGTTTCAATTTCTTACTGGCTTCTACTTCCCGGTGGCTTTGCTTCTCGGCTTCTTGGCATTGATTTATTTTTCCTATTCTTTCCGGTTGCCATTTCATCTGCAATCTTTTATCTGTCGTCCATCGTTAAATTGATCTACGCATCGAAACTGGCAGAAGTTGCCAGCGGTGTTCTGAGGAAATTGGCCATACTTCTGGCGATATACCTGATACTGGCACAATGGATATCCGGCATATGGAGCTCGGTATTCCTCTGGATATTCATAATAGTGTTTGTGATGTTGTTCTACCATTTCATGAGCTTGCTGGCCAAGCTTTACGGTGAGCCGCTGCTGGAAATTCTATCAAAGGCCATATCCCTCTTCTTCTCCGGTATATCCGTCAGCAATGCTTTAACCCCTCTGCTATCCAATACCCCGCCACCCCTCAAAGCCTTTCCCGAAGTCGCTTTCTGGACCTTTACGGTCTCCGCCGCCGCTTCCCTTATCTCGATATTCATATATTTCCCGAATCCATACCTCCAGTTCATCGGCACAAAAATAGGCTCCAAAATAGCATGGATTATGGCCCTCATATTCCTGGCACTTACCTACTTTTTCATATATAGGCCACAAATTGCGGAGGCTGTTCCGATTTCAATAAGCTTGATCGAATGGGGAATCATCTGCCTTTCCTTCCTGATTCTCTACATGGTCCTAAAGGGCCAGGTAGATATGTATCTCGCCGAACAACTCAGGCTGGGTAACTGGACCAAACTAGTGCAGGAAATAGACCACCGCGTTGACCCCGAGCAGGTCAGCCTAGCGGATCTCATTAGGGAGTTCATCGACCATGGGGTTAAGGACGGGATAATAACCCGTTTGATATCTATTATGCTGCTGAACGGTCTGAGCGAGGGGAGTATAAGGAGTGTCGTGAGGAGGATACTGGAACATCAGGACATCCCATACCCGAGACTTCGCCTAGCCCAGTGGATCAGGGGGATAGAAGAGGAGAACAAAAAAAGGCGCATGAATCTGCTGAAAACGCTCTTAGAAGAGATTGAACGAGAGGTGAAGACAAAATCACCTCGATTTTTTGAGATCAAACAAGTAGGGGTGAAAATGGAGGGAGGGATGTGAAACTGGACATTCCCGTATTTAGAAAATTGTGCGAGCTGATAGTTAAGGCCGTGGGTGAAGTTTATGTTGGCAATGAGTTGCTTCTGAGAAAGGTCCTGTGCGCAGCACTGGCCAATGGCCACGTGTTATTCGAGGACTACCCGGGACTAGGCAAGACACTCCTAGCTAAGGCCTTTGCCAGAGCGTTGGGTTGCAGGTGGACAAGAATCCAGTTCACACCAGATCTCATGCCAACCGATATAACGGGCACAAAGGTCTGGAAAGCGAACATATCGGACTTTGTCCTAGAACGCGGGCCGATATTCACAAATATCCTCCTAGCAGATGAGATAAACAGGGCTCCCCCCAAAACGCAGTCCGCACTTCTTGAGGCCATGGAAGAGAGACAGGTTACCATAGAGGGTGTAACGTACAAGCTCGATCCGCCCTTTTTCGTGATTGCCACGCAGAATCCAATAGAGCTGGAGGGAACTTATCCATTGCCGGAGGCCCAGATGGATCGCTTCCTTATGAGGTTGTCTACAGGCTACGCGGAAACATTAGACCTCGAGTGCGAGATATTAAGGAGGCGAATAAGATGGCAGAGGGATGATCCCACAGAACTCGTGAAACCTGTTGTGACACCGGAGGTCTTCAGAGAGATGCAGAAACTCGTGGAAGAGGAAATCTACGTCGACGACCAGATCATAGAGTACATAGCCAAGATCGTCAGGAGTACCAGAGAGAACCCGGTAGTAGAAGTGGGTTCGAGTCCGAGAGGGAGCTTGTCTCTGTTGAAACTTGCGCGGGCACATGCAGCCATGTGTGGGAGGGATTTCGTGATCCCCGATGACGTGAAAATGTTTGTCTACGACGTTTTGAACCACAGACTGATACTGAACCCCGAATACGTTGTAGAAGGAAAGATCAGCGTCAAGTCTGTGATTGACGAAATCCTGAGCAAAATTGAGGTGCCCAAACAGTTTCTGCGCAGGTGACGGATTTGCTTTCCAGAGCATCTTCAAAGTTCTTTTCAGCTTTTTTAACATTGCTCCTGGCCGGCGCTTTCCTGGGTAACACAATCCTAATCTACGCGAGCCTTATCCCTTTATTTACCGTTGCCCTAGCTTTAACCTTCAGCCAACCGAGCAGAGTCATTGTAAGCAGAGCTGAAAAGGAGATGGCGCTGTACGTGGATGATGATGCAGCGATCTCCCTTCGGGTGGAGATACCGGACGGAGTCGGACTAGTAACACTGGCAGATACCCCTCCCAAGCACTTTAAGCTTGTCGGGGGGAACAACTTCAGGGTCTTTTGGAAGGGCTTTGGAAAGGAGATCGTTGCCGAGATATCCTACAAGGTTAGATGCACCAGAAGAGGAGTATATCAGCTAAGTACAATCAACTGGGAATCCATACATCCGCTTTTCCTTAAACAGACAAAAATTGGCTCCAGCAAGGATGCTCTGAGGCTTATTGTTAGGCATAGACCCCTTGCCGTCAGAAAGATAAGAGGTGTCAGGACGTTCTCAAAGATACCGCTTCCTTCCGAATCTTCGGCCAAGATGGGAGTTGCAACGACGGATTTCCGCGAGATAAGGGATTATCTTCCCGGAGACCCCTACAGATCGATAAACTGGAAAGCTACAGCCAAGCTCGTGCATTCCCATAAAAAGTGGCTGCCGAAGGTAAACGAGTTCGAAAGAGAGGGGAAGAGAGTAGTCTGGATCTTCTTGGACAAGTCGGCAGGAATGAGTTTGGGATCCACAACTAAAAATTCCCTCGAATACGCCGTTCAGGCCGCCACAGCTCTGACACGCTTCTATCTCGAAAGAGACTGCAGGGTTGGACTTTGCGTTTACGGTAGCAAGAGTGCGGAAAGGATAGTGCTTCCCGATGTGGGCAACAGGCAATATTACAGGATTCTAAAAGAGCTAACGGCTCTAGAGCCCGAGGACGGACAGAAAAGCACAGACTCTTCTACTTCTCTGAGGAATGCGGTAAAGAAGTGCCGCGGACACCTGATGGGTTCCAACCCCCTCTCGATAATTATCACTTCTGTCTCGGCCAGAAATGTCGGATCACTGGTGGAAGGCGTGAAGGAGATGAGAAGGTGCACACTGCGCAGGAGTACCAGGGAGTCGCAGGTCATAGTGATCCATGTGGCGGGCAATCACATCGCCGCGAGGGACGACTATGAGGGAATTGCAGCCGATTTAATGGAACTGGAAAACCGATATGTCATTTGGAAGGTCAGACGAGCGGGTGCAAGGGTTGTTTCTTGGAATCCCATGCGCCATAGCCTTGCAAAACTCCTTCTAACGAGGTTGAGATCTTGAAGCTAAAATACCGCCACATACGCCTGATAGAGCTATTTTTGGTATTGCTAATGTTTGGGCTAGCATTGTACAGTTTCTCCAAGAACAGGGTATACGATTCGATGATTCTTTTGCTTCAGCAACTGTCTGCACTTCTGAAAGTTGATGTCGATCAGCCCATCTATCTAATAATATTCATAATAATTCCCTTCCTGTACTTCTACGCTATGGGGCGGGAGGAACACATGGACGGAGTCTACATGATGTCCTGGTTGATGCATTTGCCATCCGTCCTCTGGTACTCAGGCCTAGACTGGCTTAAAGTAGTAGGCTCACCATTAAACTTTCAAGTGCTTGAGACTCGATTATCATTTGAGGAGGTGCTGCTCATAAGCGCGATTCTGGTAGGCGGACGAATATTGCTCTTTTTCACTTGCCAGATAAGGGAAACCCTAATTGGACTCCGGAAAAGGGGTGCCGATGAAAGTGATCTGGAAGCAGTCATTCCGGGAATGACGGGCTTTGCGTTAAACCTTGTAACGCTTTCCACAGCACTTGCCTTGGCTGTTAGCTATTTGATAGCGGTAACAAAAGAGCTTTTTAACCCAGTAGTAGCACTGGCACCCTACCCCTACGTGACGCTCGGAGTAGCTTGTCTTGTTGCAATCCCGGCTCTCGTGATAATCTACTTCCACAGCAAAGCAAAGGATTGAGTTTTACTCCCGAGTGGATCAGTGGGTATCCTGCCGATAAAAGCGATGAAAGGATGATGCTGGCTTCCGATCTTGCCCTCAAGTTCGACCCGATATACTCCAAAATGGCCCTTATTTGGCGGAATAAGGGCTCTTAGAGCGGTTTATAGGTACAGCAATCTCGGAGTGCTTACAGACGGACCTGAAATGCTGACAAATATTTCTTCGTCAATTTACGAGAGTTATGATAGGAGCTGAAGGGGGCTACAACAGGGAACTGTACAAAAAATGACTGCCGGGATTTTTTAAACCCATCCTTTCAGAACTCCCTGTCCGCTGTTTCAGCGGCGGAGTACAGCCTAACAGGGCCTAGAACCGAGGTGCTGATGTAGGCATCCTTCAGCCGCTCGTATGCCTCGTCGAGCACGCATGCTGCATAGAAGATTTCAGAATTCATCCGTCTCCCCCCTTCTTCGACCTTTGTTTGATTCCCGCAATTTGCGAACTTGTCTTGGCGTGCGCTTTAAAGATTAGACTTTAAAGATTAGATATATAGTGGGAATAAAGGCTTAGTCAGAAAAGTAAAGAACCCATATTACATGCTCATGGGAATCTGGTCTCCTACATACCCTGTCCAGCAACACTACAGGCGCTTCCCCAAAGCCCTTTTAAGGGTTTTCCCTAACAGAAAGTCGGAAAGAGGGGCCCAGATTGGATATCAAGAAGCTGTAGTATGACTTTCCAATGAATCGATACTACAATCCTGAGAAGCCAGTAAATTTTAAAAAAATCTGGTTCGAGTGATTTGATTCGCATATTGTTAATCAAGTAGATACAATATCAAAAACTTGTTTTAAGGCAGTAAGAAGCTTCGAATTAACTTCTCTTTCCAAATCTTCATTTAATTTAAATACTCTTTTTGCCTCTCTAATAACTTCTTCCTGCACAATGTGAATTGGTTCGTTCATTTCATCAGGATTGGTTTTTTTGAAGACGACTAGGTTTATTCCTTTAATCTTCGAAGCTGTGAGATTACTAGGTCCCTCTCCTAGAACCCAATACACAGCAACAGGAATAAAATTGCATATTTTAAAAGGTTCTAAAATATTTTTCCATAACTCAACTGTTGTTGAAGTGAACATTAGAACTACTCTTGAATTTTGATGTGTACTTCGTGCAATTTTTTCAATAATGACCTTCCATTTATTTTGAAAGTCTTTTTTCCTCGATGAGAGCTCTTTTTCCTCAATTGTTTCCAAATTATATGAGTTAAAGATTGCGAGATTGCTAAACGCTTTTAGGATATAGTAATGGGGGATACTAAGTGAGGCGTAACTCCCAAATTTACCATAAGGCGGATCCAATCCAATTAAGTCGATTTTCCGGGGAAACGGAACATCTAGTGCATCACCTAATATTACTGTCGTGGAAACTTTACTTGTACCCCCTATTCGCTCGAGATAATGTGAAGCCCTTATTTGAGCCCTCAAAGCTGATGCCAACGTCCCTCTTGCAAGTGGTTTTAGACCGCTTGAAGCCAAAGGATTTGTGATAGCTGTATATTCTGGAACCCATAGGGCTTTTACACCCCCAGCAGGCGTACATTCTCCAAGCGGGGGGTACCATTTGGCAAGCAAATTACAGCACTTGCTAGCCTCGCTAGCTGCTACCGCAAATAGTTCGTATTCCTCATTATCTTTGACAAGATCTTTAACGATCTCACTATAAACGGCAAAAGAAACCAACTGATGTGGTGCATAGATGTCTAAAGCCGATTTAATATCTGCCCTCTTTAATCTGTTGGTCTCGCCAAAATTGGGAATCTCCTCAAAAAAGACATTCAATTTTTTTGAAAGGTTACGCGTTTTTTCTATAGTGTTCTCTATCCATCTTAATAGGTTGTAATCTACTATGCTGGAGTACTCTTTCTCCCATTTTTTGTTACTGTACCATCTCAACTCTAAAGCAAAAGCCCTCCATTTTGAAACAATTTCTGGTGCATTAGGAGGTAGAGGTGCTATCGGCTTACTCGTGACTTCAAGTTCTTCACCACAAAAAGGACAAATAATTTCCAGATTATTCGTTTCAGCTGTTTCAAATATCTTATAGCAGTGAGGACACAAAACTATCTTTTTCTCTCCAATAACTGACAACCAGGTAGGGATTCGTCCTTTCGAAACAAAAATATACGAGATTAGCTTCCCGTTAAATTCCCAAATTTCTCTTAATTCACTCTGGGCTTTGGATATTATTTTTTCGCAGGTCTGAGCGAAATTATCAGGTATGCCCTTTGATACAATTGACAGGCTCGCTTTTGTAGCCATAACCGCAACAGGGTTTATATCCACCCCGTATACATTAAATCCGGCCAAAGCGGCTTCTGCGAGACCTGTGCCCCCTCCAGCAAAGGGTTCAAAATAAACTTTTCTAACTGCTTTCTCTCTCATTAATTTTGGGTGATGTATTGCTTCGAGCACATGTTTTTCATTCTCTAATAAATATGCACCTAAAATAAACCTGTAAACGGCCGAAAATCTTCTTGACCACCATCTATGGACTCCATGAATAGGTAATCTCCTTCCCCTCTCTTTTTTAACTTCTAAAATAACTTCAGACACTAAATCTCCAGGAGCACTATCTAGCAACATATCGTGTCTCTAGAAGTAAAAATTAAATACGATTTAAGTAATTATTGTTTTAGGATGAGTTCCGAAGAATTAGTTAAGGCCTACCATACGATTGTCGAGAAAGAAGCTAGCATTGTTGCAAGCTCAGAAATAAAGGAAGGAGAATGGTATCCAATAGCAAATCCGGGATATAGTCTTGATAAAAGCGATTTAAAAGAACTTTTAAGAGCAAAAGGGTTTAATGACCCAGAAAAGATGATAGAGGCTCTGATTAAACAAGGTTTTTTAATTCGCGTGCCAAACAGATTTGAGGATAGTGACTCCACTAAGTTACGTAGCCTTCATATGGATGTTCTCGTTAGAAGCTCTCAAATAACTACTAAGTACGGCAGGCCTCCTTATGCACTCTCATGTAAGCTTGCATTATTAAAGTCGCAAATACCGTCCAAAAAGGATAGAAGAATTATCCCGAGCGAAACTGGAGATAAATATTCCTCAAATTTGAGGAATGCTATCTTTTCGTTCTTCGATAATGAGGATTTAGCTAAGACCTACATATCAATAATTAAAGATTATTTGAAAGATTCGGGTTTGGATATTTATCAATCTACCGTCCTTCGCAACATGTTGCAGTCTGAAAAGAGTACACACGCATTAATAGCTCCTACAGGAGCAGGAAAAACAGAGATTTATCTCTTTTACTTATTGGCCAAGTTAATAAAGTTTCGGATTGTGGAAAGAGAAAAAAACAAGCGAGTTCTACTCGTTTACCCTAGAAAAACCCTTACAGTAGACCAAGCATACAGGTTAATAAAATTGCTGAGGATTGCAAATAAGTATTTAAAACCGTATGATATAACTCTCACTTTCGCAATCAGGGATGGCGATACCTTAAAAAGGCTGGAAGATGCCAGAGGACCATTTAGAGGGATTAACTGTCCAAATTGTGAAAACAAAACGCTCATTTTTAGCGAGAATGGGAGAATAGTATGTGAAAATTGCAAAGAAAAATATGAATTTGTAAAAACTCTACGAAGTGAAACTGAAAAAGCAGATATAATAGCAACAAATCCGTGGGCACTAGAGACGAGATTGCTTGATAGCACCACGGAAGATGTTAATGTAAGAACTTTGAGTAACATCGGTCTGATAGTATTTGACGAGGCTCATGAATATAGAGGATTAGGTGGTGGAATTATTAGTTCGTTGATTAATATAATAAAAGAAATGAATAGTAACAATTTAGATCTAGTTTTTTCTTCAGCAACGATACCCGAACCTAAAACATTTATTTCAAAACTTTCTGGAGACAATAACTGTGAGATATACGATTTTGATGAGTCGATTAAAAGGAATTTAGTAGGAGAAAAGCTTACAATTCTTAGCTACCTTGTTATGAATCCACAATATTCTTGGAACACCTACTGCCAGCTTTGGAGCGTATTGATGGCTTTTTTGGCTTATGCCTATGAAAGATGCGGGATAAAACAACCTCCGCAGTCTATACTTTTTATCAATAATCTCAAAGAGCTCAAGCGCATTCACAGCGGATATATAGAAAATATAAGGCTTGGTGAGCCAAAAGACCACCTATCGAATCAGCTCAGCTCTTTGGAACCATACTGCTATTGGCACTATCTTTCGGCTGAGAGCAGAGAAGAAGTTCGTGAGCGTACTCTTAATGGGGACCTATACGAAGAACTAGAAAAAAGAGTTTGCGAAATGCATAGTCAACTTTCCAAGGAAGAAAGAAGAGAATTGATAAGAAAGTTACGCGAAGGAAAAGGTCTAGTGGTTCTTTCAACATCATCTCTTGAGCTTGGAGTAGACTATGATGGTGTTAGTTTTGTTTTCAATGTGGGACTAGATAATCCCATTTCGCTAATCCAAAGAGTAGGGAGAGGAGGTAGGCGAGACAAGACGATGAACACTGTTCTGGGGATTTTTTTAATTCGGGCAATACCAACGGAGATGCTTAGAATTTACGATGAAAACTTTATAAAAGCTCTGTCGAAGATGAGCGGCGAAAGTTATAGTCTTTTTGTCACAAGCGATAACCCACAGATACGCAAACGCGCTATGCTGATTGAAAGCATAGCTAGAGTAGCTAAAAAGGGATTACCCACGTATGCAAGTAAGGGGAGCAAAGGGCCCATAAAAAGTGAGAGAGATTTACTAGCGTTCATAGAAAACATTTTGGAGGAGATCTAAATGGTAAAGAACGATTTGCAAGAGGATTTAAGGTTATACCTTAAAAAAATAGCTGAGGTAATTAAAAGAAAAGAGGGGACAGAGGTTATAGACGAGAATGAGATACTAGATCGCTTAGGACGAATAAGAGACTATCTACTGCAAGCAGACAAAGTTATCTCAGAGTTAGAAAATATTTCAGATCAGAATTTTTTTAAGGCACTAAACGATAAGTACACGGATATTAAAAAGCATTTTAATGAAATAAATGAAGTTGATAGTATATTTGTGGACAATATAAATAAAATTATTTACATTTTAAGAGAGCTCGAAAATTTGTGTAAAACAAAAGAAGATGAAATTTTGAATAATCGCAAAGTTTTCAGAGGCAGAGAAGAAGACGCTCACAAAAAGATTCACAAAAAGATTGTGAATCTAAAAAAGATAATTGCTGAATTAGAGGAAGAGAGCCTAGAGCTGAGAGACTTGGCAGATAAAATGAAAGATCAGTCTAAAGGCATAACGCCAGAGATAATCGATCTCTTGAACTCTCTTAAATTTGGAGGGGATATATGGGCTCATGAACTTGTGGCAAAGATTTCTGGATTGCGTAGTGTATCTGGGGATCTTTATACAGAAGAAACAACAATAGAAGGGGTAATATGGCCTGATGAAGAAGAAGAAAAATCTCTGCCAATAGAGCAGTTGTTTCTTCGCTATCCCCCCTTCGAACCTATTTACAAAGAAGTGGACGGCATTAAGGGGAGGTATATCTGGTTTATAGGACTTGAGAATGGTATAATCGAACCTAAAGAAGTGATAGAAGAAACGGCTGAATTTGATAAGAATAGAAAACTAATTCGAGTTAGGCCTAAAGACTTGTTCCGGCTAAAAAATGCGAGTGTTACTGTTAAAATAAAAACCGGTAGAACTCCTGTGTTTGTGAAATATGGTTCTAAAAAACTTTTTGATGAGCTTCGTAAGTACAAATACAACACTAAAGTCCAAGAAGAGTATAAAAAATACGTAGAGAAGATTAAGGGTAAAGCGACTACGGCAACGTACAGTGCAACAAACTTGAGCTATGTTTGGTTCTGCTCGCGAGGTCTTGGCATTTCCACCGACCCGTATGATTTAACATGCCCATTTGTAAAAGACTGCATAGTAGGCCGTCAGAGAGATAAATGCAATAAGTGGAGCCGGAGTAGAAGACTCTTTCCCAAAGTTTTTGTAACTTCTGAGAAAAAAATCAACTTCCATGAAAACAAGCTCGAAGAGGATTTTGATTTTGTATTCTTAAAACCTTTAGCTGCCAAAGGTGTGCGAATTCGGAAAAAGTATAATAGTGCCCAATGGTATATGCCAACAGTAATATCCGAGGGTCTGATTGCTGAGGCAAAATTCAAGAACCCAATAGTAGAGAATCTACCAAAAACAAATATTGTTGGCTTCAAAATACCTACTAGTATTTTGGAAGCAATAATAGATTCCATATTTGACGAGAATAATTCGCAAAAACCAGAGGTCACTGTTTTGCATCCAAATAAAAAAGTTAGCATAGATAAAATACTGCTATCAAAATTTTACATTTACAATAAGACCGGAGAAGGTTTAAATGCGTTTGGTTTCTTAAGTAAAAGTAGCACGGAAATTTTAAAAGATTTTGAAAGTTTTAAAAACAAAAAAGAGGATATTTACATTAGGCTCAGAGATTATTTAATTGATGTAACATGTCATACACTTGCGCACCTTTTTGTTACATTTATTTCAAATTCGCTAGAGATCGAGATAGACGACTTACTTTATGTTTACGACAAATCAGAAGAAGGTGAGTTATTAATAGCTATAGCAGAAAACAGTATGCTTGGTTCTATCGATATACCTCTACATGCAAAGATCAAATTCGGCACTCTAAATAATATGGTCCATCAGTTTGTAAAAGAGACGGTGCACTCGCTTAGCAAACACATCGAAGAATTAGGGAACTTTGCAGAAAAACAAAGGAAGGATATTGGTAGAAGTGAGCTAGGTCCTATAGTTGACAAAATAAGAGAAAAGTATGAAAATTTCGTAAATCAGGGTTTGGTGATGGATATAACAACATTTGTAAATCATCTTGTTTTAAGTGGAGAAGATAAGAAAATCGCTAAAGAGCTAGATATTGAAGACGTTAGAGATGTACTCCTAGATGCTATTACAAGTTCGGGTATTAACACATGTCTTGATGGTTGCACTGCTTGCATTATGCTTGAACGACGTTGCGAAAAACCATTAATACAGAATCTCAATCTTTCTCTAAACTTATTACTGCACTTTTTGAAGATATTGTTAGGTGAAGAAATAAAGGGCAGAGGTGATAGACTCGGGTTGGCAATACTCAATCAAGCTAAAGAGCGTTTATTTGCCTTTTCTCCATACATTGACGATGATGGAGCAAAATTTTTAGCAGAATTGGCACGAAAAGGTGTAAAAATTGTACTTATGACATACGAGAAGTTTGCATCAAAATACAAAAACATTTTAAATTATCCCAATATCGATATTTATACTTTGAAAAATCCAAAACATTATAAGTTTTACATAATTGACCGTAGAGTGTTGGTAAAGACAAGTCAAAATCTCAGCAATTTATCCTCAATAAACGATTTTGAAATTCGGAACATACGACCCGAAGATGCAGATAAGCTTGAAAGAAAAGAACTCGAAAATGGTGAGGCCTTTGAGCGAGAGTAAAGAGCGCATAATTGAAGATTTACTTGATCTAGTTGCCACATTGGACGCAGAATTTGAAAAAAAATCAAATTCTGGAGTTCCATTAGTTCCATTAGCTGGTTTGCATGTATTCCCAGGCATAGTTTTGCTGCTTAAACATTATGCTCTCTCAATACAACGTTATAAAGTTGAGGAATTTGTGAGCAAATATGATCATTTTATTTTAGTTTTTCCGGACTTTCTTTCAATAAGAGCTGTTAGATTTTCTGGAGAAAAAAAGAAGCTTGATATTGACTCTTCTTTTTGGATTGAGAAACTCTCCAGACAAAAAGGGAAACGCTCTAAAATAGGAGAAGAACTATTGGGTTCGTTTATCACTCAAGGTAAAATTGAAAACGTTACCAATCTCTTTACCTTTCTCCAGATACTTTCACCTCTCCTGTTGGCACTGATAAGACCTCTCTCAAAAGATAACCTCTTTATAATCCCCTCTCCTTTATCTTTCATAACCCATGAAATTGCTGAGTTTCATTCGCCGAGGAAAGTTTTTCTTTCACCTTGCACAATGACTGTAATTCTAAAAAGTGCTAAATACCGAGAGATTCCAGTTCTTGGAAAAAGGCTTAAAGGTATTTTTTCAGATAATGCTACAGC
>Ga0080004_1182470_pt1 | contig 16854 bp, 14 predicted proteins | sample WasSprMetagenome_FD_69207 | JGI IMG/M metagenome (GOLD analysis project Ga0080004, IMG submission 69207) | Sulfidic aquatic microbial communities from Washburn Spring, Yellowstone National Park, USA - WS (SPADES assembly) (version 2) | ecosystem: Environmental > Aquatic > Thermal springs > Hot... | reverse complement strand
AAAAGCCAACAATATTTACAAACTATAAAAGCTGAAAAAGCAAGCGAAGAAGAGATTAGACAAGCCTTCAGAAAACAACTGTTGTTAGTCGCAGGGTTCAAACCAGACGAGATTAATAATATGGATCTATCGGCTATTAGCGACGAAGAACTTCAAACCATAATAAGGCAAAGATTGTTGGGAGAGAAAGTAAATGATGTCTCCAAAGAATGAGACTCGCAAGCAATAAATATGGTGTTGTGTGATATTTCCGATAGCAACATTTAGTGCCAATTCAACATGAACATGATAGAGAAAAATATGAAACTCGGAGCATAGAGTAAAAGATGGTGAGCTCGTGAGTAAGGTTCGGACTCCAATTATCCTTGTTAACTTCAAAACCTATCTTGAGGCGACTGGAAAAAGAGCTGTAGAGCTAGCGAAAATTGCTGAAAAGGTTAGCTCGGAAACCGGCGTGTACATAGGCGTTGCGCCTCAGTTCACGGACATCCAAGCCATAGCAAGAGAGGTTGAAATCCCAATTTTTGCCCAACACATCGACCCTATTATGCCCGGAAGCCATACAGGTCAAATCTTAGCAGAGGCAGTCAAAGAAGCTGGGGCAATTGGCACCCTCTTAAATCACTCGGAAAGGCAGCTGACCCTCGGTGACATTGCGGCAGCAATTAAAAGAGGAAAAGAAGTAGGACTAACCACATGTGTATGCGCCAACAACTCAGAAGTCAGCGCCGCAGTGGCCGCCTTAAACCCAGACATGTTAGCCGTTGAACCACCCGAACTAATCGGAACAGGCATATCCGTTTCAAAGGCAAAACCTGAAGTTGTAACGAGAACGATAAAACTCGTTAAAGCTATAAACCCGAAAATGACAATTCTCTGCGGTGCAGGTATCTCAAGCGGAGAGGATATAGTCGCAGCCTTAAAACTCGGAACAAAAGGAGTACTGCTTGCTAGCGGCATTGTTAAATCAAAAGAGCCATATAAAATTCTAATGGAAATGGCAAAGAGTACACTCCTTTCCTAAATAGATGAAAGTCGCTTGTTACGCATAGTTATGGATGCGCGTTAGCTTATTGCTAAATTCGGACAAAAATAGATTTTAATTTGTTTTGCATTCTTATTATGCCTTTGTGTTTTTGACCGTAAAATTACTAATGTTCTTGGAGTGAAGGTGCGCCCGTTACGCTCAGTGATTTGGTTATGGATACTGGTTATGCCGGTCCAATAGCAATATTTTAATAAGGGAGAAAGAGACTAAATTCCATACTGACTACTGGCTTATAAATGAAGCTTCTGAACTATCAATTTAGCCTAGCATCATCCATATAGTTCTCAAGCTTGGGAAAATCTATAAGTACGTAAGTACGAGAAAGGCGGATACCGTAGACTAGCAAAAATGCATGCACATATCAAAACAAAATAAGAATGCATGTTGCCATTCCTGCGTGTTGATCCTGACCGTGGCCATGCGCGCGCGCACAATAGTCTTGCAACATGGAAACAGCAGGGACAAAACCCAACAGAAACGCTACCAAAAACAATAACACTCAAATAGCAAAACAGCAAACACATACATATAGTAAAACTTAAATAAAATAATTAAATCAACATTTTTCTATGGAAAAGGCAGAGCTTAACGTTCAGAAGTCACGAGAATTGTTTGAAAAGAGTTTGCGACTAATACCTGGTGGTGTCTGTAGTTTTAGTCGAGGCCCTCCCTATGGTAATATACCTGGCAAACACCCTTTGTATATGCAAAAAGCTAAAGGATCGATAATTTACGATGTGGATGGAAATGAGTACATTGATTACTTGTTAGGTTTTGGTCCTGTGGTTTTGGGACACGCACATCCGTGTGTGAATGAAGCAGTCCGAGAACAGCTCGAACGAGGTGAAATTTTCGGTGCAAATAGTGAACTTGAAATTAAAGTAGCGGAAAGGATTATCAATGGAATACAAGGTGTTGAAAGGGTTATATTCACGAACACAGGTTCAGAAGCAACACTTCTTGCGTTAAGGATAGCCAGAGCGTTCACGGGAAAGGAGAAAATCGTTAAATTCGAGATGGCATATCATGGATGGCATGATTGGTGTATGGTTGATACGTTTGCTCCTCCGCGAAGAATTTATGGTGGAAGTAAAATATCCCCTCTTAAAGCTCTTATGTCACCTGGTGTTCCGTCAAGTGTGTTGGATGATGTTATTATTTGTCCATGGAATGATTTCGATGCTATAGAAAAGATTGTAGATCGGCATTCACACGAAGTGGCTGCATTGATATGTGAGACTCCCGGCCCATCTGGGTTGATGCTACCGCATAAAGGATATTTAGAATTTCTGCGAAAAATAACTCATGAGAATGATATCATATTAATATTTGATGAAGTAAAATCCGGCTTCAGATTAGCTTTTGGTGGGGCGATGGAGTATTATAAAGTTACGCCAGATTTAGCCGTTTTCGCTAAAGCTATGGGAAATGGTTTTCCTATAGCGTGTGTTGCCGGGAAAAAAGATGTGATGCAGCCAGTTGCTGAATATCGGATAATGTATTCAGGAACGTATAATGCTCATCCAATTTCAATGGCAGCAGCTCTTGCAACTTTAAATGAGTTGGAAAAGAACAGCCATCATGTGATTCAACATATATGTAAACTTGGTGAATATTTTAAAAATGGGATGAAAGATATCATCGAAGAAACAAAGGTGGAAGCTATTGCTGAAGGTGTTGGTTCCATTATATGGTTACTTTTTTCCGACCTTGAAAATATAAAAGATGCCAGAGACCTTTATTACTCAACCACTAAGTATAAAGACAGATTTGATATCTTTCGAAATGAGATGTTAAAAAGAAAAGTATTTCTTCCGGCTTTCGTCCATCCGTGGTTTATATGTGGTGCCCATACAAAGGAGCAAATTGATAAGACAATTGAAGCGGTTGAAGAGTCTTTAAAAAAGGCAAAATTAAGCGGATAAACTTTTAAAATAGCAAGCCCCGGCCGGTTCATAGCATAGCGCAAATTATTTATATAAGTAGTTATTTTAATTTGAAAAATGAAATACCTGTAGAGGTAGAGATGAATTAGATGAAAATTAGTTACAAAATTATTGCTATTATATGTGTAATAGTGGTAGTAATCGCGGCTGGAGTTTACTATTACTACACTACCCTGCCTACTACCGAAATGGTTAAAATTGGAGTAACCGTTTCTTTGTCAGGAACTTGGGCGAATTACGGTGAGCTACACAAGAAAGCATGGACAGCCGCTGAGTGGGCTGTGAACGAATTAGGTGGCATATATGTTCCTGAGTTTAATAAAAAAGTGCCATTAAAGATTATCATGTACGACGATGCTTCAGATTCCACGCAAGCTATAAAAATGTATGAAAAATTGATTACAGAAGATAAGGTTGATTTCTTATTCGGCCCATTTGGAAGCCCTCTTAACTTAGCTATAACTTCAACAACCGAAAAGTATAAAAAACCCATAATTGTGATAAACGCCGTGAATTATAAAATATTCACTCGTGGTTGTAAATACGTTTGGGGTGTGCAGCTTGTGTCCTTTGGATATGGCTATACTCCTTTTTGGGCCCTTAAGGATTATATTGATAAGGGACTCATTACTGAGAAGCCATTAAAGATAGCTCTGATTTATGATACGTCGGAGTGGGAACCGATGGTTGAAGGAGCCAAGGACGCCCTCCAGAAATATTCAGAGTATTTTAATTTGGTGGTAGAGGTACCTTATGAACTTGGTGCAGCAAGTTTTGAACCAGTCATTTCAGAACTTCAACGACACGAGTTTGATGCTTTAATTGGATTTTCAACTTACTCAGATATCTGCGGGATAGTTAAGTACATGAAAATGGCAAATTTCAGACCTAAGTTTGTATTACTCTTCGATGCCAACCTACCTGAGTTCATTCCGCAGTTTGGCAGTGATGTTGAGGGTATTTGCAGCTACTGGGATTGGCCTATTCCTAAACCTAATGCTACACCCCTTTACTCAAAGTTTAGGGAATATTTCTTAGCGCATAATTGGGGGGAACCCAATGTTGTATATCAGGGTGCCCTATGCGCAGCTCTTGAAGTGGCTATTCAAACGATTGAAAAAGTAGGCTTAAATTCTGAAAAAATCCGAGACTATATTAATGAGGCAGAGTTCACTACGTGTGTTGGTAAAATGAAATTTGGAACCGTTACAATGTGCGGTCAAACTATGGAAGGAATGAATATTTATGCCAGAGGTTGTGTCTTCCAGATACAAAATGGAGAATATAAATGCGTTTGGCCCATCGAATACGCTGATTCCACCCTTAGATATCCTCTTCCACCTACTTTTAGTTAATTTATAGCGCGTTGTTGCTATGTTGGAAATTAAGAATTGTACGAAACGTTTTGGGGCTTTAAGGGCTGTTGATTCCTTAAGTCTTTGCATTGATAAAGGTGAAATTGTAGGTTTAATAGGACCTAATGGAGCTGGAAAGACCACTCTGGTAAACGTCATATCTGGCGTATATCCTCCTAATGAAGGTACAATAATGTTCGAAGGTATAGATATAACAAAGTTTCCTGCATTTCGCAGATGGAATCTTGGTATTACGCGTACATTTCAAACAGTAAACCTTTACTCCTCTCTTACCGTTAAAGATAACATTTACTTGGGGTTAATAGGGAAAAAGAAAGAGTTCGAAACAATACCAGCGCATATACATGACTTTGCTAAGTACACAGGCCTTTTTGAAAAGTTCGATGTTAAAGCTAGTTACCTAACTCTTTATGAGCGAAAAGTTACTGAACTGTTAAGATGCCTTGCAATACGACCTAAATTAATAATGGTGGACGAGCCTGTGGCCGGTTTAACTGAAAGTGAACAAAAAGCAATTTTTTATTTATTGAAAAAAATCAATGAAGAAGGGGTAACAATAATTTGTATTGAACATTTAATGAAATTTGTTATGAAACTTTGTAAGCGAATAGTTGTAATGGATAAGGGCAAAATAATTGCTGGTGGTGATCCCGTTTCTGTTTGCAGCAATAAAAAAGTGATAGAGGTGTATTTGGGTGAAGAATATACTTGAGGTAAAAAATCTTTCCGCTGGTTACGGTGAAATACAAGTTGTAAGAAAAGTCTCATTGAATGTTCCAGATAACGATATAGTTGGAATAATAGGACCTAATGGCGCAGGAAAGTCAACCATAGCGAAAGCGATCGTTGGAATCGTTCCTATAAGCGAGGGAGAAGTAATCTTCAATGGAGAAAGAATAAACGGTTTAAAACCTCATGAGATTATCAAGAAAGGCATAATCTTAATATCAAGTGAACCAAGTATTTTCCCAAAGATGACGGTTAGAGAAAATCTTATATTAGGAGGACAACTTTACAAAAATAAAATCGAAGATAATCTCAAAAACGTTTTTAGAATTTTTCCTATATTGGAAGAAAGGAAAGATCAACGTGCAGAAACATTAAGTGGTGGAGAAAGACAGATGCTTCTAATAGCAAGAGGACTTATGACAAATCCTAGGCTAATCATTGCAGATGAGATCTCAGCGGGGTTGGCGCCTCAATTTGCAAGATTTACTTATCAAATGCTCTCAGAAATAGCTAAAAACGGTGTTTCAGTTTTAGTAATTGAACAATATGTTCAAAGGGCTTTAGATATATCCAATACAATTTATGTGCTTGAGAACGGGTCGATAGTACTTGAAGGCCCTTCACATGAAGTTGCAAAACATCCTAAGATAAGTGAAGTATATCTCGGGCTAGGAGGCTATTAGATGCTTGATAGAATCATAGAGGTATTTTTACTCGGTTCCTTTTACTGTAGCATAAGTATCGGTCTCAATTTTATTTTTGGAATAACTAAAATAATTAATTTTGCTCATGGAGAGATATTAATGATAGGTGCAATGATCGCGTATTATCTCTCTACGTGTGGCATGAATCCTTTTTTAACGATCCCAATAAGTATGCTTTTGACCTTTGCTTTAGGATCTATCACTTACAAAACTGCATTTGAAAAAATATCACAAAATGAAATGTCCACCCTTATTTCTTCTATGGGTTTATCATATACTTTAATGACGATTGTTAGAATTTTATTGGGTGCTGGGTACAAAATCATCTCTTTACCCCTTCCTTCAATCTCCTTTTTTGGTTATTACGTTTCGCTAACTCGTTTAATGATAGCTATCATAGCATTGGCTACTGTAATTATTACGCACTTTTTCTTAAAAAAAAGTCTTCTAGGATTAAAAATTAGAGCTGTTGCGCAATCAACATTAGGGGCTACGCTTGTTGGAATAGATGTTAACAAAATAAGATTATTATCGTTTGCGATTGGTTTCAGCTTAACGGGGATCGGAGGAGTGCTCATGGGATTATTATTTGCAATTCACCCATATATGGGGGGGTTTACTTGCACTTTGGCTTTTCTAATCGTGATTTTCGGGGGACTGGGAAGCTTCCTTGGAACGATTATAGGATCATTTGTTTTTGCTTTTATTCAACAACTAACCATTCTGATTTTAAATCCAGGCTACACCTATGCTGTAGCTTTCATATGCCTTGCAGCTGTTTTGATCCTTCGAAAGGAGGGCATTCTTGGAGGTAAATTTGCCTTATGATGAAGCTAAAGTCTTTTCATATTGCAATAATCTTGCTATTTTTCTTTTTCCTAATGACACTTTGGATAGAGTCGATCCCTGGTTATTTACCTGTGCTATTAAGTGAAACAATATTTTTAACAGCTCTTGCCATGTCTCTCAACATAATTACAGGTTCTACTGGTTATCTCCCATTCGGCTTACACTTTCTTTTTGGAATGGGAGGTTACGTTTACGCGATTTCTATAATTAAGTTTGGGTTGCCTGTGTACTTTGCTTTAATTTTCAGCGGTCTCATTGGTTTATTATCCTCTTCGTTTTTTGGCTTTCTTGCATCTAAAATTAAGGGAGCATATTTTGCAATAGCAACATTAGCTATAGCTGAAAGTATGAGATACATTTTTGTTAACTGGGATTACGTTGGAGGCGGATATGGAATGACACTGCCACCCGTTTTTCATCTATTAGATTTTTACATACTCTCCCTCTTAGTACTTGTATTAGCGACTTTAAGCTTTTATCTTATTCAAAAGAATGAAAAGCTACGTATAGCCTTAGCAGCAATTAAAGAAAATGAAGAAGTTGCAAAAATATGCGGGATTAATGTAACTTGGCCTAAATTCATGGTTATGATAATAGGAGGTTTATTTATTTCCATGCTCGGCGGTGTATGGGTTCATTATCAAACATACATTACTCCATCATTCGCCTTCAATGAAATGTATACCGTTATCGCAGTAGGGGCTTGCTTATTAGGGGGGATTGGCAGCTTTCAAGGTGTGCTCCTTGGCGGCCTAATTTTTGCAATAATTAGAGAGTATTCTTGGCTTATTTTCCCCGAAATATTTCTATTGGTGTTAGGGCTTTCCTTAATAATTACAGTTCACTTCTTTCCCGACGGCTTGTTTCATTACTTGGAACAAAAATTCGGAAAGCGTTAAACTATCCTTTTAGCGAGTGAGCTTGGGCAAATCAATAAGTATCTGAAACATTTTACTAAATTAGATTAAACTCGTCGATCCTTCAGTCCTATTTTATGGATATCAGAAAGCTTCCATTAATGGATTAATCTCCTTTGGAACAAATGAACACCAACTTGCAGTACATCAAAACTTTGTTAAGGATTATTTAAGTGTTGGCGCCGATCTTCGGCAACGATCGCGGCGCTCAAACGGAACTAGCCAACAACTTTTTTCACGCAAAAGCTTTTAATAATTGTTTTTTTACTTAGTTTGGGTATAAAGATTGTTTACAAGGGAAGAGGTCATTAAAAGGCTGAGGAAAACTGTTAGTAGTGGAACGCCAATTATTGGTGCAGGGTGTAGCGCAGGCATCATAGCAAAGTGTGCAGAAATCGGCGGAGCTGACCTGATAATCGTTTATAGCACCGGAAAATCAAGGCTTATGGGATTACCAACGGTTACTATTGGTGATTCTAATGCCTTAACATTGGAAATGGGCGAAGAGATAATAAACGTGGTGAAAAATACACCGGTTATTGCTGGCATCGAAGGTTCAGATCCTACTAGGAGGATGGATAAGCTTCTGAAGAAAGTTATTGAGATAGGATTTTCGGGAGTGATAAACTTTCCCACGTTAGCTCTCTATGATAGAAATGAATATTACCGCAGATCAAGAGAGGACGTGGGTATTAGTTTTAATAAAGAAGTTGAAATGATGAAGTTAGCAAGAGAAATGGGACTATTCACAATGGCTTATGTCAGGTATCCGGATGATGCACGGCAAATGGTCAAAGCCGGTGTTGATGTTATATGCGTGCATGCGGGCAGAACAGCAGGCGGTCTTGTTGGTGCAAAAAAGACGGTAACCCTCCAAGAGGCTTGCAATCATATTCAAAATATAGCTAGAATAGCTAAATCTATAAATCCTGAAATAATTGTTTTATGTCACGGTGGACCAATTTCTAAACCTGAACATACTCAGTATATTTACGAGCATTCATGCGCCATGGGGTTTGTAGGAGCTTCAAGTATTGAGAGAATACCTATTGAAAGAGCAATAATTGAAACGGTGAAAGCTTTTAAAAATCAAATTATTCGAAGATCAGATATTTGAAGGAGGTGTAGTATGCGGGACAACTTTAAAAGTCCTCGAATAATTAACGCAATGGAGATAGAACCCATTACCATAGAAGGAGGGGCTCAGGTAAGAAGAGTCATAACCAAAAAAAATCATAATGCTCACCTAGTCTTCTCATTAGTCGTCGAGGAACCTGGGAAAGGACATCTGTGGCATGTGCATCCCGGCGACGAAGTAATTTTCATTATGAAAGGAGAAGGGACTCTGTCATTTGTAGACGAAAATGGAACAGAAAAACACTTGAAAGCAAAGGAAGGACATGTCGTATTTGTCCCACTGGGCCTAAGACATCAATTTATTAATACTGGTACAGAATCAATGATGTTGGTTGTTGCCATAGCCCCTCCACATACCTAAGTTAGTTATTATATTAATTCGGATAAATGGCATACATAGCCTTGAGGCATTAAAATGCGAACATGACTAACATATTTTGAGTAAGATCAAAAATTTTAAAAACAACAATAATTAACTAAATTACATGCAAATTGCTGATGTTAAGAAAATCTTGGTAAATATTGTTGGTGAAGAGAATGTGTCCGATGAATACTTCGAGCGGATATGTTATTCTAGGGGTTGGTCTGCAGAAGAGCCTTTTCCTCCTTTAATGATCGTAAAACCTCAAAGCAAAGAGCAAATATGTGAGATTGTGCGTATAGCGAGTAGGTTCAGATTACCAATAAGTGTTTATGGTGGTAACTCTGAGCTCGTAGGTTCGCATGCTAGGTGGTCGATAGCCCTTGATATAACAGGACTTAAAGGAATTACAAATTTAGATGAGCAATCTATGACGGTAACAGCATTGGCTGGAACAACATGGGAAGAGCTTCTTTATGAGCTTCATAGAAGAGGGTGGACCACCGGACCACGTCTTCACTCAGCCCCTTCTGCAACGTTAGGTGGCAGCGTCGCATTATGCTCAAATGGACCCAATGGTGCAAAATATGGCTTAGTAGGTCATCAAGTTATTGGGTTGGAAGTAATATTGCCTAGTGGTGAAATTGTTAAGACTGGCTCAGCAGCCCATAGATGTTGCAAACAATTTGTTAGATATGCTTGGGGAAGCGATCTTACAGGACTCTTTATTGGTTCGCATGGAATTTTTGGAATCATCACTGAAGTAACGCTGAACATTTATCCATTACCAGAAGCCGAAGTTGTGGTCGGATATGAATATGAAAGCATAGAATCCGCCGTGAAGGCCTTATATGAAATTCAAAGACGGCGCAGACCGATAGAAATGGTTAGAGTGCAGGTTCCTGAAACTATTGAACTTTCCTGGCCAGGTGTTAATGGTAAATCTGCTCTTTTACCGCTTGTCATTACAGGAACACGTGAAGAGGTAGAAATTTGGAAAAGACAAATTGCACAATTATGTTTGAAAGAGGGAAGAGAAATAACGAATGCTGAAATAGTTGAAAAGGCAATTGATTACTGGAAGAATTTCTCGTATAGTGCCCCAGATTATAGAAAGTGGGCTAAAGAATGGGAGGGATGTAGCATGCAGATAGCTTTATGCAATGCTATTCCAACACTTGAATTTCCTAAAGTGTATCACGCTTTTCATAACCTCTGCCAGAAAGAAGAAATTGACAAATACAAAATAAAGGTGTACTGTGGAGCTTTTACTTCTTTGCCTAATGGTCTTAACGCCACAGGATGTATAATTTATGATGAAAGAGAAATTTCATCATGGGTAAAAGCCAAAGAACTTGCACGGAAAGCAACTGTTTTATTGACTGAAATGGGACACACTCCGCAGTATATGGGTCGACTTAAAAGCATACCAGAGGTCATCTCTGGATTAGGATCATATATGGAGCTTATGAAAGCCCTAAAGAAAACAATTGACCCTAATAACATTCTAAATCCAGGCCAGTTTCTGATACCTGAATATTAAGCTGGGCGAAGTCATGAAGTCGGAAAAATATGTAAAAGAGTTATTTCTTTGCAATCGCTGTGGGTACTGTCGGAGGTTAATAAACCCAAATACCGGAACTTTTGGAATTTGCCCGACATACGAAGTTAAAGGCTTTGAATCTTATACGGCAAGAGGGACGATAAATATTGCCAGAGCGATATTCGAACGTAGGCTTTCCATCGACAAGCGTCTAGCGGATCACATCTTTTCTAAATGTCTTATGTGCAAAAACTGTCAAATCCACTGCCCATCACAAGTTGACATTACTCTTGTAACAAGAACAATAAGGTCGCATATTTTTGCCACTGGACTACTTCCTGAACCATTAAAAGAAAGAGACGCATTTATTGAACTAAAACATAGTGTTTTCGATAAGATTCTGCAAAGTCGAGCCGAAACTACTTGTATTATGCTTCCAAATAAAGGCAACATCCTTTACTTCGTTGGGTGTTACGATAAATACGTATATCCTTATCACGCAGCAGCTACAATAAAAATTTTTAAAAAAGCGTTCGGAGATGTTGCATATCTACATGATAATGAGTGGTGTTGCGGTCTTCCAATACTTAACGATGGTAACTATGACCTTGCAGAAAAAATTGCCAGACATAATGTGAATGCGATAAAGGCTTCTGGCGCCAAACTTGTAATAACATCATGTCCAGGCTGCTATTCCACCTTGAAATCTGAATATCCGAAAATAGTAGAAGATATCCCATTTGAAGTTAAGCATATTAGCGAAATTATTGCCGAACTAATTGATGAGAACAAAATATCTTTTAAATTGAAAATTAATGAAAAAGTAACTTATCATGATCCATGTCACCTAGGGAGATACGAAGGTGTTTATGAAGAACCCAGAAAAATACTATATGCAATTAAAGGAATAGAGTTCGTTGAGATGCTAAGAAACAAACAAAATGCATTCTGTTGCGGAGGGGGGACGGATCTTCCCCTCATAAATCCGAAGCTTTCATTATCAATTGCAAAGTTAAGGGTCAATGAAGCTCGTGAGGCAGGGGCTGAGGCAATTGTGACATCGTGCCCTCAATGCATAAAAACCCTCTCCCCGGCGGCAAAAAGATCACAAATAAAAATTTTCAATTTACCCACACTAGTTGTTAATGCGATGGGGATACGCTAAGCTTCTAATTTTTAAATGAGTTAATAGTCTTACTAAGCGAAAGAATTATTTTTAGCCGTGTAATTGGGATTCTAACCGAAGAAAACTTTCAGTTGAAACTGGTTTATTCCGAGGCAAGAATATTTATGTGCGTCCGCTCCATTAAATATGACAACCAACAATAAATCCCTCAAGTATAGCATCCAATATTTTACGTGGTTTTTTGCAATCTCCTATCATATAAACCTTATACTTACCCTTGTCTATTAAAATATGATAAAGCATATCATTCGGCTTCATACCCACCGCGAAAGCTATGGTATCACAATAAATTACTTTTTCTCCATAGAGACTCTTGGTTTCGACTACAACGCAATCTGGTTTAATCTCACGAATTGTCGTCTTAGTTAAAATAGCTACGCCAGCACTTGATAAAAGTTTAATGAGCATTTGTCTATTAGCCGCATGTATATCCTTCCATAAAATTTCGCTTTCAATTTCCACTATGGTAACCTTTTTCCCTTGACCAGCCAGCCAAAGCGCTGTTTCGCAACCCTCAAGTCCCCCTCCTACTATAACCACACTATTACCTGCATTTTCTTTTCCACTTAACAAGTCGCAACAACTTACAATTTTAGGTCCTCCTTTTACATAATTTGTTAAGGGGATTAGAGGGCTTGAGCCCGTTGCCACAACAACTATGTCGGGTTCTTCTTTCTCAATGTAATTTACATCAACCTCCGTATTGTACCTAATTTCTACCGGCAACCTATTCAGCTGCCTTAAATACCAGCTTAATAATTTTTTAACGTCCTGCTTAAAATTGGGAGCCCCAGCCTCTATTAAATGCCCACCTAGCATGGAGGTTTTTTCGCATAAAATGATCCTATGACCCCTTAACGCAGCAACGCGTGCAGCCTCCATCCCTGCTGGTCCCCCTCCTACGATTAAAATTTTCTTTGGATTCCGAGTCTTTGATATTCTGAACAACTTTTCCCTTCCGCATAATGGGTTTACCGCACAGCTTAAATGTCTACATTTAGAGCGAGGTCTGTATAGACAACCCTCGTGACAACCTATGCATGGACGAATGTCCTCTATCTTTCCTTCCAATACCTTTTTAGGCCAATAAGGATCGGCAAGTAACGCTCTGCCCAAAGAAATTACATCGGCCTTTCCTTCTTGAATTACTCTTGCTGCTAAATCAGGTTCGTCAAGTTTGCCTGCAACTATTATTGGCACATTAACTACCTTTTTAATTTTCGCCACAAACTCGATTGTACATCCGTGCGGTTGGTATACTGGTGGATGAGCCCAGTATAACGACTCGTAGCATCCAGCATCTAGATCTAACGCGTCAACACCTGCCCTTTCTAGTTTTTTAGCGATTTCTATGCTTTCTTTTATATCTCTACCCTTTTCGCCACCGAAACCATCATCTATGAGATGTTTGACACTAAACCTGAAAATTATTGGATAATTTTTTCCCGTAACATTTTTAATAGCCTTAATTATTTCCATGGGAAAACGCAGCCTTCCGTCTAAATCTCCACCATACTCATCTGTTCTTTTATTCCACAATGCTGTCATAAATTGGTCTATTAAGTATCCTTCATGTCCATGTATTTCTATTCCATCTATTCCTATGGTTGCTGCCATTTCCGCTGCATGAGCAAAGGCTTCAACAATCTGCTCGATTTCGTTAACCGAAAGAGGTCTACAGGTAACAGTTGGTCTCCAAAACGCTGGAACAGCAGATGCAGAGACTGGTATAAAACCTGCATCTATGAGATTTCCATAAATAACGCGACCGGCTCCCGCGGAAAACTGAATAAAAATTTTTGTGTCAAATGCGTGCACGAGGTCGATTAACTCTCCCCATATTGAGAGATTATCTGGCCTGAATATTGGCCATAGTACGCTATCTCCAAGTGTTAATGGCTCTATTTTATTTTCTACTTTAAAGACGCTTGTTATGATTGCTCCAACCCCACCCTTTGCTCTTTCTACGTAGAAATCTATGGCTCGCTTAGTCAATCGACCCTTCGAGTCACATAATGATGAAGGGGGCAATAAATTCATAGGCGCCATAGCTAATCTATTTTTTATTAGGATACTTCCTATTTCAACAGGACTAAATAGTATAGGAAACATCAATATCACAATATTGTTCTATAGTCTTAACGTTTTATGATTTTTGTTTCATTTGCTCTTTAATTTTTTCGTCTAGAAGGTTTGCTGCGAGAGTTGCGCACTCCTCATCGTTAATGTGAAGATCAACTTTTATTATCTGTATATTTGGTTTACTTTTATCCAAATTATTTTCCAAAGCTAAAGTGAAAGCTTCAATTGCAGCTGGATCGTGCCACTGTTTATTTGTAGGTTGCCCATAAAAATCGACACACATGACTTTTCCGTTTAAATCATACGCTGACCATCCTTGTCGAGGAATAATAACAATCGCTGGTCCTTTACAATTATTTAATTTTTCCGCAATTATTTTCCCAAAGATTTCACACTCTTCCTTACTTGTTCTCATCAGAATTACTTCTTCAGTATGATGATGGAAGTAACGATTTTTGAACTTTTCTGGTAGTTTACCTCGAAAATTAACCATATCTAACGCGCCGGGCAATATCACCTGAGGTATCATTCTTTTTGCAGCCGATGTAAGCCTGATCGGCCCCGCGTTGCATGAACCTCCAATGAGGGTGTCCGCTATCTCGTGGGTTGTTGCATCTAAAACTCCGACAACTCTTTTTTCAGCCAATATGAATTCCTCCATAGCTTGCCCGCCTATTCCTGTTGCATGGAATGTTATCACTTCATAGCCTTTTTTCTCAAGAATATGCTTAGCCATAATAACATGTGGCGTCGTGACGCCAAATTGTGACATGACTATTATTGGCTTTTCTTTCGAGATTTTTGGTTTAAATTTAACCATACCAGCAATGGCAGCGGACGCCCTCGCCAATGATAAAACTTCCAAACTGTTTATTGATGTTCCCCCAGACAAGTCACATACCGAGGGAATCACACAAATATCACTATGTCCAATTACATGAACAGCTGTTTGAGGAGACGTCGTTAATATGATTTTAGGAATTTTAAAAGGCAAAGTTTTCATTATTTTTATGGCCATCGTAGATCCAACACTCCCTCCGTAGCCTATAATGCCGTCAATCTCATTTTTTTTCAGAAGATTATGAAGTAGTTTCACCGCCGCATTAATCATTAAATTCATAGCATGAATTTTTTCCATTTTTTCAAGTTCCTCGATAGTTGTTTCCATAAGCGCTATTACTTTTGCATTTTGAAAGTCAGGATGCAAGAATTTAGGTTCATACTTTTTTAAACTTATATCTATTAAAATTGCTCTATGTCCAAGTTTTCTAATCATATCGCTAAGATAAAGGCCCTCAATTTCTTTCGTATCAAATGTCCCAAGCACTACTATGTTTTTTCTCACTTTCAATCTTAATCCTCAACTCTCCGAATAGATTCGTTTACGCAAAATTTTTATAAAGCTTATTATTAACTTGATTCCAAGACAGGTTTAGATATTTTGGAGCTTCTTCATTAACCCATATTTAATTTTTAAATTCTCATAAATTTTCATTTTTATAGCTGAACGTTGCTATTAAAATGCTTGTTTTTCAAACGAATCTTAGCGTCTTTAAAAATTTCTATTAATCACGTAAGATCTTTTCAAGTTTTTCTTCTCCTTTATTTCTGATGTGATAGAGAATCTTCCATTTCAGCACTTAAGTTATTTAGCTCTGACCCACTTTTGTCATGAAAAGCGAGTTTCAAAGGGCTAAATTTTATAAAAGAGAGTTGAAATAAATACATAAAATTAGAGGTAATTAATAAAAATTTTAAGCAGGTGATGAAGTTATGGTTCTACCTTTAGAGGGTGTACGTGTCCTAGACTTGTCTCGAATTTTGACTGGTCCTTTCTGCTCTATGATATTGGCCGATTTGGGTGTCGAAGTAATTAAGGTGGAAATGCCTGGGCGAGGAGATGACACAAGACTTTGGGGTCCACCATTCATTGATGGTGAAAGCGCATATTTCCTATGTTTGAATCGTAATAAAAAGAGCATTACTTTAAACTTGGAGAATGAAAAGGGGAGGGAGATTCTATATAAGTTAGCGCGGAAGTGCGATGTTTTTCTGGAGAATTTTAAACCCGGCGTGACTAAAAGACTTGGGGTGGATTACGAGACAATAAGTAAGGTTAACCCACGTATAATTTACTGTTCGATAACAGGTTTTGGTCAGACCGGCCCTTATCGGGACTATCCCGCATACGACATAGTCATTCAGGGTATGGGCGGCTTGATGGATATTACAGGTGAGCCTGATCGTCCGCCGGTTAGAATAGGTGTGGCTATAACAGATATTGGAGCTGGGATGTACGCGGCTATTGCTATTCTTTCCGCTTTGATTGCCCGCGAAAAAACTGGGAAGGGCCAATGGATTGATGTATCGCTGCTCGACTCAACAGTTTCGTGGCTCACCTATATGGCGGCAAACTACTTTGCCACCGGCGTGGCTCCTAAAAGAATGGGATCCGCCCACCCAAACATTGTACCATACCAATGCTTTAAAGCCCGCGATGGAAAATATCTAACAGTTGCTGTGGGAAACGATAGAATCTGGAAGAACTTCTGTGAAGCATTAGGGCTGGAAGACCTTATTGAAGACCCTAAATTCGCCACTAACCCTGATCGAGTTAAAAATAAAGATGAACTAATACCCTTGTTAGAAAAGGCATTTTTAAATAAGACTCGTGATGAATGGATAGCAATACTGCTTAAGAAAGGTGTGCCGTGCGGTCCCATCTACGCAATGGACGAAGTTTTTTGCGATCCTCAAGTTCAACATAGAAAAATGCTTGTTGAAATTGAACATCCAAAAATAGGTAAGATAAAACAGATTGGAATTCCAATGAAATTTTCTGAAACACCAGGAGGGATTAGGACACCGCCACCATTATTAGGTCAGCATACCAAAGAAATTTTAAAAAACCTGTTAGGATATTCTGAGGAAGAGATACTACAGCTTGAAAGGGAAGAAATTCTTTGAGAGTGCATT
>Ga0080004_1085306_pt1 | contig 16868 bp, 18 predicted proteins | sample WasSprMetagenome_FD_69207 | JGI IMG/M metagenome (GOLD analysis project Ga0080004, IMG submission 69207) | Sulfidic aquatic microbial communities from Washburn Spring, Yellowstone National Park, USA - WS (SPADES assembly) (version 2) | ecosystem: Environmental > Aquatic > Thermal springs > Hot... | reverse complement strand
CTGTATATAACGCTTCCTCTATGTCCCGAGTGCTTAACCCTCTGACATACATCTCCGTGGATAGTTTTTCCAGTACCTCCGTATTATTCTTGAAAAACTTCTGGATTTCCGAACGAAACGGTTCCTGGCTGTCACGTACCTGCGGAACCTCCACGGTTAATACTCCCTCTGCTGTCTTCAACTTACGAGGCTCGTATCCGTTCCGATACCCTTTCATCTCACTGCCCTGCTTCTTACGCTGGTAGTACGGCCGCTCCAGAAACTCCTCCACTTCCTTCTCCAGCAACTCCTCTACTATCAACAACTTCGCCTTCTCCATCAACTTCTCTATCGGATTCCCCGCAAACTTCCCTGCCTCTCTCATCCCTCTTACCATTTCCCTTATTTCCTTGCGTATTTTCTCGCTCGGTGGTATCCTTATACCAGCCATCGGGAAACCTCCTTTCTTGGTTTTAGGTGCTAACTACTTCCAAGATATTACAAAGGAGGTCTTCCCGTTTTTACAGGTATTTTAGGACATTACCTTAGAAGGCGATGAAATGGGATTTTTGAAAAAAAGAATATAAGAAAGATAATTGGGCAATTACTTGGCAATAATGTTAAAAAGCTGATGCAAAGGAGACATAAAGGGGATAAATGGGCAGCAATAAAGAGGCATGAGTTATGCTTAATTTCCGATAGGAAAAATTTAAAGGAAAAGAGATTGGGGAGATGTAAAAGTTATGAAAGATATTAAGGAGATAAAAACAATCCTTGAAACTTATAAACTCATTATCAAGGAGAGATTTAAGATAAAAGAGATCGGTATTTTTGGTTCCTTTGTTAGGGGTGAAGAAACAGTAAAAAGTGATATAGATATTCTTGTGGATTTTGAAAAGGAAGGTAAAACATTTGATAATTATATGGGCCTTAAATACTTTCTTCAGGAATTATTCGGTTTAGAGGTTGACCTTATAATGAAAGGTGCTTTGAAAGAGGAACTTAAGGATATGATACTGAGAGAGGTTTTATATGTCTAAGCGGGATGTAAAGATAATTTTAAAAGATATTCTAAATGAAATTAAGAAAATTGACAAATTTACTAAAGATATCGCTTATGAAGCTTTTGTTTGTGATGAGATGAGGTTCTATGCAGTTTTAAGATGTTTAGAAGTTATTGGCGAAGCAGTTAGGCAACTGCCAGAAGATTTCAAGAAAATACATTCTGAGATAGAATGGCGAAAAATTGTAGACTTACGGAATATACTAGCTCATCAATATTTTGGAATAGAGTCAGAAATTATTTGGGATGTTGCAAAGAATAAGATACCTGTATTAAAACACTTCATTGAAGAGATATTAAAGGAGAAGTAATACTATGCTTAAATTCCGCTGGGAAACTGAATTTAAGGAAACGGAGATTGGGGAGCTATCAATGAAAAAATGAGAAAATTAAGGAGGCTGGATTATGCTTAGAGAAATAAATTTAAAATCAGAGGTCATAAAAGGTTTAATAGGAATGTCTGGATTTGACAAAGAAGAAATTTCAAAAAAATCTAGGATTTCGTTAAAATCTTTAGATGAAGGTAAACTTACTATTCCCCAATTAAAGAGACTTGCTGAAGTTTTAAAGAGACCTATAGCTGCTTTCTTCTCAGATGAGATTCCATCTTTACCAACAGCCCCAGATTACAGGTTAAATAGAGAAAAAAGAATTAATCCAGAAATATTTATGGCTCAACGCAGATTAATTTATTTATTAGAAAAATTAAAAGAAATGGGAATTGAAAAATCAAGCATTCCAAAAATCGAGCCAAACATATCTCCTTTTCAGCTGGCTGAAGAATTTAGAGATTACTTAGGAATTGAAGTTATAAAAAATCAAAAGCCCAATGTTACATTAAGCAAATATAAAGAAATTATTGAAGACAGGTTAAAGTTTCTAATTGTTGAATATCCATTAAAACCCCAAAAAAAGAAAGAAACTGATGATGTCCGAGCTTTTAGTATTTACTATTCAGAAATAGGAGGTATAGTTCTAAATGAAACAGACCATCCATCAGTTAAATTATTTTCTCTTTTCCATGAGGTATGCCATCTTTTAAAAAGAAATTCTGGAATCTGTTCATCAGATTATGAAGTAGAGAAAGAATATGAAGAGGAGAGTTTTTGTAATAAATTTGCTGCTGAATTTCTTGTTCCTTCGCATGATATAGAAAAAGGATTACAAACTTACACAATTCCTGAAGAAACTATTTTAGAGACAGTAAGTGAATTGTCCAAGCTCTATAGTGTTAGCAAGCAAGTAATCCTTCTTCGCCTTTTATATCTTAATCGCTTGTCAACAGAAAAATATTATTCCTTAAAGGCACAGTTAGAAGAAAGGGAAATAAAACAACAATTTGGTAGAAGAAATTGGGAAGAAGTATTTAAAAACCGGGTAGGGAATTTGACAATAAAAGAAGTTAAAAAGAGACTTCAAGAAAATAAGTTATCCTTTTATGAAGCACTTAATATTCTTGATGTAAAAACGAAATACGCAGAAAAGTTTTTATATGAGTAGAACAAGACAGCAAAGTTTATTTAAATCTAAAATTTATTGTATTGATGCAAGTTCTATTATCAATCTTTTTCGTCATCACGGGTTGCCATATCCACCTTATCGTGCTGATATTTTTGAGGGTTTATGGTCAAAACTTGATCAGATTATTAAAAATAGAGGACTTATATCGCATATTATAGTTTTTAAAGAAGTATCAAAAAGAGATGATGATGCGGTCAAGTCCCAAAATGCCTGTAAAAACAAAAAGACCTCTCAGGCATTAACCACCTCCTTTCTCAAGCCCTTTTTAATACCAGAAAACTTTTCCTCTTCTTGATTCAACTGTGTCCTGAGTTGTTCTATCTGTTTCTGCTCTTTCTGGCTCTTCGGAATAACCCTGGTTCTTCTCCTCTCCTCCACGAACATCCGTTCCACCAGGTACGTTGCTTAGTCTCTCTTTTCCTTCCTCATAGGTAAGTGCATCCCGGATGGCTACAACCTCCGGCTTTATCATCTGCCATAACTCCGGCGGAAGTTTGTTGGAGAGATTCCGCATCCGGTGCACCCAACAGCGGATACGAAGACAGCGCGGGAATATCTCCTCTATCGCCTTTATCAATCCCGGCGCTCTGTCGCTGGTAACTGTCAAAGGTGTCTTTAACCCCCGCTTTCTCATATTCCTTAAAAAGTCACGGCAGAAATCGTAACTTTCCTTGTTCCCTACATCCATATGCAAAAGTACCTTCCTGCCCTCTGAATCTATACCATATGCTACCAGTATAGCCTCGTTAGTTCGGATGTACGGCCGGATGGATTCATACACCGCGTCCACTATCAGATACACGATGTCAAATTCGCTTAAGTCCCGGCTGATAAACCACTCATATTCTTTCCACAGTATCTCACTTACCCTGGATACGCTGCTTTTGGACAGCAGCCGGTCCCCTGTGGCTGTATATAACGCTTCCTCTATGTCCCGAGTGCTTAACCCTCTGACATACATCTCCGTGGATAGTTTTTCCAGTACCTCCGTATTATTCTTGAAAAACTTCTGGATTTCCGAACGAAACGGCTCCTGGCTGTCACGTACCTGCGGAACCTCCACGGTTAATACTCCCTCTGCTGTCTTCAACTTACGAGGCTCGTATCCGTTCCGATATCCTTTCATCTCACTGCCCTGCTTCTTACGCTGGTAGTACGGCCGCTCCAAAAACTCCTCCACTTCCTTCTCCAGCAACTCCTCCACTATCAACAACTTCGCCTTCTCCATCAACTTCTCTATCGGATTCCCCGCAAACTTGCCTGCCTCTCTCATCCCTCTTACCATTTCCCTTATCTCCTTGCGTATTTTCTCGCTCGGTGGTATCTTTATACCAGCCATCGGGAAACCTCCTTTCTTGGTTTTAGCTGCTAACTACTTCCAAGATATTGTACAGGAGGTCTTCCCGTTTTTACAGGTATTTTAGAACATTACCTCTCTCCTGTTATTGAACAGCCTAATTTTTTGTTCATCGTCCTGTAATCTTTCCTTTTCTATAATAAAATCGTAAGCTGAATCAATTACAGGCTTAGAAAGGAGGTGAGCAAACATGAAAAAGATAAGCACAATCATCGGTAAAATCGTAAGCTGAATCAATTACAGGCTTAGAAAGGAGGTAAGTAAACATGAAAAAGATAAACACAATCATCGGAAGTATTGTCCTCACAACCTTTATCGCCATCGGAGGAGTTTTCGCTCAGCAGGCAAAACACACAGGAAGCATCCAGGTTAACAACGATAACGAGGCAGAATATGCATCAATGGCAACCATATCTCTTGACTCCGCCATACAGACAGCTCTAAATCAGGTTCCTGGTAAGGTATTGAAGGCTGAGATTGAAAATGAGAACGGGTATCTTGTTTATGGGGTTGAGATTGTAAAGGCTGACAAACAGATAGCGGATGTGAAGGTTGATGCAGGAAACGGAAAGATACTAAAGGTTGATGTTGACCATAAGGACCACAATGTTCATGAGGTACATGAGGAAGACTCTGATAATGAGCGCGAAGAAGTAAGCGAAAGGTAATATAGTAACCCAGGGGTGGGGTAGGGATATTCCCGCCCCTGGGAATGTTCGGAAATTGCCAGTAAGGGCATGACACCACCGTGCTTCTATAAATTACTCCCAACCATGAGTGCGCGGGGGTTCGCCTGCGGCGGTGTGCTTGCTATTACAGCTTTTTCAAACAGTTTCTTTCGGCCCTTGTAATTTATAGATGTGTGTGGTAGGATTTTATAGAAACAAATACAAAGGAGGTTATCACATGAACCCAAAAAACAATTTTCCATGGGGTATTGTTTTACTCGCTGTTATTATTCCGATTTTCCTTTGCTTCTCATACGCGTTAACATCAGCACAGACCATGCCAAACCAAACTGTAGCATCTTTGAAACAGCTTGAGTCCCTGACCGAGCATCTAATTGACCTTGCTGAAGCAAGAGATTCTAAAGCGGTAATAAATGCCCTTAAGGCATTAAAAGAAGGTGGTTCAACTCTTGAAGCAGAACAAACAGTCGGGGCAGAAAAGACAAAGGAATTACTTGCGAGGATCAATAAGATGAATAAGTTATGGCGTATGAAAAAAGTGGATGAGTTCATTTTAGAGGCTAATGGCCTTTTTCTTGAGTTTATTGACCTACTGTATAAGTCAGGCCCTCAGGATGTTCCTCGGGAAGTAGTGTATCTTGACTATCTTGCTCGAGAATTACAGTATAGGCCTAAGATAAGGGATTGGAAGGGTACTGAGAAAGCAGTGAGGGAGGTTCAGAATACATGGCGGGCTTTATCTGTCAAGATTAAAGAAAAAGGGTTGATAAGTCTCGTTGAAACTACTATTTCCCAATTGCCGGAAGCTCTTCGCAAAAGGGATGTGGGACAACTTTACTTTATTGGGCAATTGCTCTTGGATGAAGTGGACATGATGGAGAATTATTTAAGGAAACAATAGGGAAAGATACATGCGTATGTGGTAATGCACGGGTGACGAAAGGGGACCCTTGGGACTAAGAACTCATTGACACTCCCTATAATCATGCTAAAATAGCTAAAAACCTTTTGGGGGGCGATGGAGCATGCATCCTCTCATTCGTGAGGTAGAAGCAAAATACTTGAGGACAGATATTCCTAAGATCTCTCCTGGGGATACAGTTAGGGTTCATTTTAAGCTTAAAGAGGGCGAAGAGAAGGAAAGGATCCAGGTCTTTGAAGGAGTAGTTATAAGAAGAAGGGGTTCAGGCACATCCGCCACCTTCACCGTTCGGAAAGTCTCCTTCGGGGTCGGAGTTGAAAGAACCTTTCCCTTACACTCACCAAGGATCGAGAAAATCGAAATAGTTAAGCGAGCTAAAGTAAGAAGGGCAAGGCTTTACTATCTAAGGGAGAGGGCAGGTAAATCTGCCAGGCTCAAAGAGCGTTTTGACCAAAAGGTCATGGAATAGCCTTGAACCTGTAGAGAAAGTCTATTGGTCTCTTGGCTATTGCGCCATAGCAGGTGTGGATGAAGTTGGTCGTGGCGCAATAGCTGGTCCCCTACTAGTTGCCGGGCTTATTCTACCTAAGGATTACCATCATCCCCTTCTTAAGGATTCTAAAGAGCTTAACCCAAAGCAAAGGGAAAAAATAGCAGAAGAGCTAAAAAGGGTTGCCGTTAGCTTTAGCTTTGGCTGGGTTGAAGTAGAAGAGATAAAAAGGCTTGGAATTTTTAAAGCCTTTCTCCTTGGGCTTGAGAGGGCTATTCAAGGGCTTTCCAAGCCTGACCTTATCTTGATTGACGGACCTCATGCCTTACCAAACTTCCAAGGGCTACAAAAAGCCCTGGTAAAGGGAGATAAATTAAGCCTTAACATCGCTGGGGCAAGCATTCTTGCCAAGGTGGAAAGGGATAGGCTTATGGAAGAGCTTGACAAACTCTATCCCGGCTACGGGTTTGCTAAGCACAAGGGATACGCTACGAAAGAGCATATTTCTGCCCTTAAAAAACTTGGTCCATCTCCCATCCATCGAACCTCATACCACTGCTTTGCCCAATGGTTAACGAAAAAAGAGGCTTAAAAGGTCGATTGGGAGAGGATATTGCCAAAAAATATCTTGAAAAGCAGGGATATAAAATCATTTCCCAAAATTTCCGAACAAAAACCGGGGAAATAGACCTTATCGCTGAGAAAAAGGGGACGCTTGTTTTTGTTGAGGTTAAAGCTGGATGTCTGGGAAAGGATGACTTCCCACCAGAAGATAAGGTCAATTACCTCAAAAGAAAAAGGCTCATTGAGACAAGCAGGCTTTTTTGCGCAAAAGAAAAAAAGCTGATGGACAGAATAAGGGAATTTAGGTATGATGTATTGATAGTAGACCTTGAAAAAAGGAGTGTGGTAAGGCACTATGAATCAGCCTTCTTTGCCGAAGATTGAGCCTCTTGGTCTTACGGTCGAAGAGCTTTTAGAAAAAAGGGATGACGATTTAGCCAACCTTTTAGCTCCTCTTAAGTTCCATGAAGTCCTTGAAGTAGTGAGACAGACCCCTTGGAAGGATAAGGCTCGAGTCATTCTTCTTTCTCCCTACCCAGAAGGCGTGGTAAAAAACCTTCATCCGGCGGAGCTATTCTTCACTATGAAAGCTTCTTCGCTTGACCTTGCGGTTGAGCTTCTTTCTTATGCCAAGGGAAGCCAGGTCCAGTTTTTCTTTGACATTGATGCCTGGTATAAGGATAGGATCAAGGCTGAAAGGGTAGCAAGCTGGATAGTCCTTCTCTTTTCTGCCGGGGAAGATAAAGTTTTAGAGTGGCTTAGGGTTGCGGATTGGGATTTTCTGATAGCCATCTTTCAAAAATTTATCAAGGTTTATAAACGCCCGGATGATGTGGACCTGCTTGAGGCTTACGACTGGCTACCTCCTTATACCCTCGACGATGTTTATTTTATTGAGTTTAAAGTAGATGAGCTTGAGTTTTATTTTCGGCGTATGATTGAGATTTTGCGAGAGGAGATGCCAGAGCAGTATTTTTCGCTTCTTGAAAGCGTAATCTGGGAAATCCCGCTTGAGGTAGAAGAGCGGGCTTACAGGTTTCGCAACGCAAGGCTCGAAGACGAGGGTTTAGTCGACTACTTCTCTGCCCTTGAAATCTATAGTCCTCTTCATCCCAAGAGAATTAGAGCCGTAGAAGAAAAATTTGCCCTTCCTTACGAAGGAGAGGTTGAGCATCCTCTCTTTTTGGTCCCCGTTGAAGATAGGGGCTTTCTTATTGAAAGGGCTTTGGCAGAGATCACGGATGCTTTAGTCTTAAACAGGATCAAAAGAGAGCTTGCTTATCTTATTACAAAGCTTGTCATTGCTGATTTTGTGGTAATTGATGGCTTAAAGGAAATGGAAGAGACAACTAAGAAGCTATGGCATAGTCTAAACCTTGGGCTTGATTATCTATCCCATGGACGGGTTGATTTAGCCAAGGAATTTCTTACCAATTACTACCTTGAGGACATCTTCCGAGTTGGGCAAACAGCCTTGAGAGAACTTAGGCGCTATGCCATGAGGATCTTAAACAGTAAAGATTTTGACCAAACCTTTCTACGGTATCTTGACCAACCCTATTCTGGTTACATAAAAGGGGTCATGGTAAAAAACCTCAATCAAATAAAGCTCTTTCAACCGGAAAGAATTGGCACGGCTGAAGAGTATACCTATTTTTCCCGAGAATCAGAGGTCAAGATGGTCTGGAGATATATCGAGGAGGTAGGCTATCTTGCAACCCTTTTAGATAAGGCTTTTGGCGGAACGGGACCTATTATAAAAGAGATGTTACAGCCAGATAGGAACTTTGACCTTTTAAACTTGACTTGGTCGGCAATTGTCCTTACTTCTTTAGCTCAATGGCTTTTAACCAAAGATTTTAGATTTAAGGCTATCCCGAAGAAGGAATGGAAAAAGCTTTTTCCGATGCTTATGGAGAAAAGGGGTGAGCGTTGCTACTTTAGAGAGGAGCTAAAAGAAGCCCTTAAGGAAAACTTTAGAGCCTTAGCTCAAGCAACCTATTTTGTTGAACCTTCTTTCATAGAAAGCTTTGTGGAGAATTTAGCGCACAGGATGGAAGCTGAGTTTGCCTTTGCTGAACCTTCCGCCCCTCCTGACCCTAAGTATCAAACTTTAATTCTCATCGACCTTAAAGGATAGGAGACGACTGATGAAACAAATAAAGATAGGTCTTCTCGGTTTTGGCACCGTTGGACAGGCGGTATATAAGCTTTTGACCGAGAACGCTAAAAACATAGCGGAAAGAACTGGTTTTTTGCCTGTTATTGAAAAGGTTTTGGTTCGAGATTTAAAGAAGAAAAGAAGTTTACCCATAGACTCAAAGTTGTTAACTACCGACCCAAAAGATATCCTTGAGAATAAGGAGATAAGTATAGTTTGTGAGTTGATGGGAGGGATAAAGCCTGCCGAAGAGTATATCCTTTCTGCTCTTGAGAGGGGGAAGGCAGTGGTCACGGCAAACAAGGCTCTTCTTTCGGAAAGGGGGGAGAAGGTCTTTTCTTTAGTCAACGAAAGAAGGCTATATCTTGGCTTTGAAGCCTCGGTGGGAGGTGGTATCCCTATCATCAAAACGATGAAAGAGGCTTTGGTTGGGAATAAGATTAAACGGATAGTCGGAATAGCAAACGGCACAACCAACTACATCCTTACTCAAATGCTTGAAAAGGGGATGGACTTTGCTAAAGCCCTTCGTTTAGCTCAAGAAAAGGGGTTTGCTGAGGCTGACCCAAGCTTAGACCTAAAAGGTATTGATTCGGCTCATAAGCTCTCTCTTCTTGCAAGCCTTGCTTTTAATTTTTTCATTCCCTTTGAGAAGGTTTATGTTGAGGGGATAGATAAGATTGAGCTCATTGACCTTGAGTTTGCAAGGCAGTTTGGATATGTAGTTAAGTTGCTCGCTATCGCTAAGGAGGATAAAGGAAAGTATGAGATAATGGTTCATCCTGCGCTTATACCGGAAAAACATATTTTGACATCTGTTAGATTTAACTATAATGCTTTTTACATACAGGGTGACTTTGTGGGGGACATTCTTCTTTATGGTCTTGGGGCTGGTGGTGCTCCCACGGCAAGTGCGGTGGTGAGCGATATCGTAGATGCCATAGAATTCTTAACCACAGGAAAGCGAGGGCTCATAAGCTACCCTCGGTATGAAGAGGAAAAATTAGAAAGAATAAGACCCATTGAAGAGTGCGAGTTTAGATATTATTTTCGGTTCCAAGCCTTGGACAAACCTGGGGTCCTTTCAAAAATATCTGGAATACTGGGCAAGTATGGGATAAGCATAGCATCAGTGGTTCAGATTGGAAGACAAAAGGGAAAGGGGGCTGTTCCCATTGTTATGCTTACCCATGAGACGAAGGAAGGGCTTGTTTCTAAAGCTTTGAGCGAAATTTCCAAGCTTGATGTAGTGAAAGGAGAAGTTAAAAAAATAAGAATTTTTGAGGAGTAGAAAAATGAGGGTCTTTGTTCCAGTAGGAACTTATAGAATTATGGAAGATAAGAGAGTATGCTTACATGCAGGTCCAGCAGGAGCTGGAGTTATCCTTGGAGCTTTGAATAAAGAAACCCGATTTTCAGCCTTAGCCTTTTTTCTTTTTCCTCGCAAAAATCAAACTATTTCGGTTGAGGATAATATTATTTTTTCCGGGGAAGAGCTTTTAGAGTACTTTTGGGATGAGTTAAAGGAGAAGAATGAAGACTTAAAGGGTCTAACTTGGGTGTTAGCTGGAGCAAGCAAGTTTAAAAGCGGTCTTAATGACTTCAAACTAATGGAGGAAAACGTTAGTTTAGCAAGGAATTTTCTTACAAAACGAGTAGGGATTGAGAATTTCTACGAGTTTATATTCAAACCCACCTTTGTTCTGGTTGAGGTTGATAGTTCTGCTAATACCATTAGAATTGTTTGTAATGGAGGGATGTTGTGTCTTTAGGTAAAGAGCTTCTTCTTGAAAAGATCTTTTCTAAGGTTGACCAGATTCCCACCTTTCCTAAGGTTGCCCAAAGGGCTCTTGAGTTGTTAAGGGATGAAAACGTTGATTATCGCAAGCTTGAAGAGGTAATAAAGACCGACCCTGGGATCGCCGTAAACTTTCTCAAAATCGTAAATTCTGCTCTATATGCACTTCCGCGGAAAGTGGAAAGCATCGCGCAAGCTTTTCTTTTCCTTGGTGTAGACCAAATTAAATTTATCCTTCTTTCAGCTGTAATTGGAAAGTATTTTGACAAAGAGATGATTGGATATGGGGTTAGTGCTAAAACAATTTGGCTTCATTCTATTGCTTGTGGAATTGCTGGAGAGCTTTTAGCAAAAAGAATAGGTGCCTCAGAAAGCTTTATGGAAAGGGTCTATCTAGCCTGTCTTCTTCATGACATCGGAAAGATAGTGCTTGACCTTTACACCAAGATTGAGGTTGAACATTTTAAAAACATTATCAAGGAAAACCCCGAATGGAGTTTTATGCAGGTTGAGTGGCTTGTTCTGGGGGTGGACCATGGTCTTGTGGGGGCAGAGCTTCTAAAAAGATGGGAATTCCCCGAAGATGTAGTGTTTTCGGTAAGGGCGCATCATGACGATAGTTTGATGGTCCAAAGGAAGCTCTCAGCCATTGTTGCCTTAGCAAACGCTATTGCCAATTTGATTGGGTTTTATAGTGGTATCGACAGCTTTTACTACTCCCTTCACGACGACCTACTAAAGTTTTTAGGAATAAAACCAGATGAGCTTGAAAAGCTCTGCGAAATAACTTTAGAAAAATCTTTGCTAATAGAGAGGGAACTATTATAAAATTTACCCCCTTGACAACTTTCAAAACCGTAGGATTATTAATAAAAAATTTTAGGAGGAGGGATTAGCTATGAAGAAGGTGCTTTCATTGGTTCTCACCTTAGCTGTTGCTGGTATGATTGGTGTAACAGCTGGCTGCAAAAAGAAAGAAGAAGCTCCTAAGACAGAGCAAGCTCCTGCAACCCAACCTGCTCAGCCAGCACAGCCTGCTCAGCCTGCAGGAAATGAATCTGCTAACCAGACTGGTCAGGAGGCTTCAGCTGAAAAACCCGCTGAACAGCCAGCCGAGAAAAAGTAGTTTTTAAAAAAAGGGGGCTATCGCCCCCTTTTTTATTGTAAACCTTTTTACCATTCTTCTTTCTGTTTTTCTTTAAATTTTTTGTCTTTTTCTTTAGATTTCTTATGATTTTCTTTAAATTTTCTGTCCCTCTCATCATCTTCAAACTTAGGACCCTTATCTAAAAGACTATCATAATATCCTCTATCTTCAAACCGCTTTTCCTCTATGAACCTTTCTTTCTTTTTCCCCTTTTTTTCTTCATACACTACATAATGGACATCAACGAAGCGAGGGTGTTTTTCTTTATACTTGATAACAACCTCAGGAGGCTCCTTGTAGTATTCAGAGATAAACTTTACATTTGAGAGGACGATTATATCATGGTCAGTCAAGACAATCTTTTTTTTATGATGCTTATGATATCCCCAGGCTTTACCATAAGGTGGACCATAGACGATGTACCTTTCAAACACCACCTCCGGTCTTAAGCCAAAGCGGAGCATGATTTCAACCCAAGAATAACCTCTTTGCCGAAGCCTTATGACCACATCGGGAGAAACTCGCGCTTCTTTTACGATTAAGAAAAGGACCGGAAGCTCATCCTCAATTATTACCGGATACCTTTTTTTTATGATAATGATTTCCTCTTCAGGAACCCTAAAATAATCTCCGATGGCTAAATAGAAGCTTCTAACCTTTCCATCAGAAAAAGAAATGCCTAAGTCTACATCCTTGGCATAGCCTTGAGGAAGTGCAAACACCAAAAGCCAAAGGAAGAAAAAAAATAATCTTTTCATATGTCCACACCTCCTTTGTGTTTTTATAAATTTTTTTGCAAAATTTATTCCTTAGCAAAAGGGCTTTGTCTTAGTAAGCTTTCGACAAATTTGTCGTCTCTTAAGGCTAAAGCGTTGCTATTTCTGTAAGGTAAACAAGGATTGTTGCCCAGATGCTTTTGCTTTTTCTTCATCATCATGAGGAGGAAAAACCGAGACCTTTCCATACACCCCGTCATATCCAGGCTGGACAAAAACTTTACCCTCCCGCATACGGGAGATAGCTAAAACAAGCCTTTCATCAAGGATTTTTTTTAGCTCATCAAGAGATTTTTTCAAAAGGATGTCAAACTCCGTGCCCACTCGCTCAATGACCGTTCGGTAAAGCTTTTCTACGCTTTTACTTGAGGCGTTGAGGTTGTAGACCTCGGCAAGGATTTCTATTAAAGGGACCAAATGGACGGAATAGGGTTTATTCTGGGGAATGTAGCCTTCATCTCTATCGGCAAGGTCTTCTATGCGGTGAAGGACACCGATGGTAAGCGGAGCTCCGCATTTGGGACACCTTCCGCTATTGAGCTTCGTTTCCTTTGGATGTAAAACTACTCCACAGGCTCTATGCCCGTCGTAATGGTATTTACCTTCTTCAGGATAGAATTCGATGGTATAGGCAATTTCCCCCTCTCTAACCCCACGAAGGATGCTTTCATAAGTTAAGGGTAAGAAAAAGGCTGTTGCCTCTCTTCCGATCTTTGCCGGGGAGTGGGCATCTGAGTTTGAAACAAGGGTAATCCTGTCAAGGGCTGAAATTCGCCAGTTCATCTCCGGGTCAGATGAAAGCCCGGTCTCGATAGCAAAAATGTAGGGTGTTGCCGAGCCGAAGGCTTCTTCCAGGGTGTCAAAACCTGAGAAGGCTCCAAAAACAGAATACCAAGGGGTCCAGGCATGAGCAGGAATTACCAAAATCTCTGGCGAAATCTTCATAAGTTCTAACACTAAAGCCTCTGCTTGAACCCCAAAGGTTGGACGTCCGTCAGCAAGAAGATTGCCAAGCTTGGAAAGATATTTGTTTATCTCTTCCACAACCTCAAAGTTTGGAGCAATAAGAAGAAGATGAACTCGACGGTTTGTTTTAGACTTTGTAGAATAAATAAGGGATATTTCTGCGGTTGGCACAAAATAGGGGGGCTCCCCAGCTGAGCCCTTGTAGATGTAGAGCCCGCTTTTCCCATCATACTCGAGGAGTTCTTTTAGCTCTTTGAGGTAGGCTGGATGGGTAAAATCGCCTGTGCCAAGGACTGAGAGCCCTTTTAACTTCCCTACTTCCCAAAGGGTCTTTGGTTCCATGTTTTTTGAGCTTGCTCGGCTGAACTTACTGTGGATATGAAGGTCTGCAAGAAAGGATTTTTCAAGGACCTCTTTTGGCGGAAGAATTTGGTTCTTTCTTTGACTTTCCACGGCTTTTAATTTAGCACTTTGATGTTATCTTTAAAGAGTATGGGAGAAGATAGACAAAAGGTCGTCTGCACAAACAGAAAGGCAAGCCATCTTTATGAAGTGGAAGAAACCTATGAAGCTGGGATTGTGCTTGAAGGCTGGGAAGTAAAATCTTTAAGGGAAGGTAGGGCAAACCTATCCGATGCCTTTGCCAGAGTGGTTGATGGAGAGGTCTTTCTTTATAACTTTCACATAAGCCCTTACCCTCATAGCAGGGAGGCAAAGCTTGCTGACCCAACAAGAACGAGAAAGCTCCTTCTTCACAAAAGGGAAATAAAAAGGCTTGCTGGTAAGGTGCAACTAAAAGGCTATACCCTAATCCCCTTAAAGGTTTACTTTAATTCCCGAGGCATTGCCAAGGTAGAGTTAGCCCTTGCTCGGGGAAAAAAGGTCCACGACCGAAGGGAAGATATCAAACGGAGAGAGCTTGAAAGGGAGCTTAACAGAAAGTATAAAGGAAAGATAAAGTAAAAGTCTTTTAGATGCTTCCTTTAGAGCTTACCATCAAGGGGTTTGGTCCCTACTTAGGGGTCTCGATATCCGAAGAGGAGTTTCGGCTCCTTCAGGATAGCAGGCTTTTCTTGATCTTTGGGGAGATTGGAGCCGGAAAAACCACCCTTTTTGATGCCATCCTCTTTGCCCTATACGGCGAGACAAGTTTTCCTGAAAGAAAGGCTGAGCATCTCATCTCCCATCATATTAAACCAGGGGCTCGGGTGGTCCCAGAGGTTGGCTTCCGCTTTCTTTTTGGGAAGGAGGAGATTAAGGTTGTAAGAAGGCTTCCAGCCTTAGCTCTAAGAGGTCAAGAAGCCTATCTGTGGATTAATGGAAGGCTCCGTTCAAACAAGCTCACAGAGGTAAACCAAATTTTGAAAGACATTCTTAAGCTTGATGCTAAGCAGTTTAAGAAGGTTTTGCTTCTCCCCCAAGGAGAATACCGCGAAGTTCTTCTTGCTGAAAGAAGGGAAAGACTTGCCCTTTTTGAAAGGCTCTTTCAGCTTGAGGTCTTCTCTAAGCTTGAAGAGTATCTGAAAGAGAAAAACAAAGAGCTAAAGGCTGAATTGGATAACTTAAACACTGAACTTTCAACCCTTCTTCGGTCTTGCGAAGCCCAAAGCTTAGAAGAACTAAAGGAAAAGATAGAGGGGACAAGAGAAGATTTGAGAAAGCTCCATCAGAAAGAAACACTCATAAAAGAAGAACTAAAACAAAAGGAAGAAACCTTAAGAAGATTAGAAAACCTTTGTCTGCTTTTTGAAAGAAAAAAAGCCTTAGAAGAAGAAAAGAGGCTTCTTTTACAGAAAAAAGAAGAGTTTGAGGAAAAGGAAAAGGAAGTGGCAAGGCTTAGGGCTTTCAAGGAGATTTTGCCCTATTACGAAGACCTAAGAAGACGCTGGAAGGAGCTAAAAAGGTTAAAAAGCTTAGAAAAGGAAACGCTTGCCAAGCTTGAAGGGGAAAAAATAGCCTTTAAAGAGATAACAGAAAGGCTAAGCGAGCTTGAAAAAGAAAAGGAGAGGATTTCCGCTTTAAGGGAAAAAAAGGTAAAGCTTGAAGAACTTCTTAAGCTTTTGCAAAGAGAAAAAGAAGCTAACGCCAAGCTTGAGAGCTTAGAAAAGAGACTAAAGGAGTTAACAGCTCAAGTTGAAAGGCTAAGGGAAGAAAAGGAAGCCTTAAACATTATGGTTGAGCTTTCAAGGCTTGAGAAGGAGTATCAAGACCTTATCCGGCTTAAGGAAGTAGAAAAAGCCTTATGCGAGCTTGAAGCAAGCATCAAAGACCTTGAGGAAAGGCTTAACGAGAAGAGGAAAGAGTATGAAGCTTTAAGAGACCTTAGCCTTCTTCAAAGGTTTGCTGAGAGATTGAAGGAAGGGGAAGCCTGCCCGCTCTGCGGGTCAACCTTTCATCCCCATAAGGCAAGCCTATGCGAGAAAGATATCGAAAGAATAACCCTCCTTTCCGAAGAGATCCCAAAGCTTGAAGAAGAACTTAGGAAGGAAAGAGAAAAAAGGTCAGAGCTTTTAGGAGAAAGAAAAAGCCTCCTTTCAAGGACAAGGATAGAATTTGAAGAGGAATTAAGCAGGAAAATTGAAACCCTGAGGTCTGCTTTAAAAGAGAAAGTTTATCACCCCGAGCACCCCTTCTGTCACCCCGAGGCGCAAGCCGAGGGGTCTCCCCATATTAAACAATCTCAAAGCCTCTCCGAAGATGAATTAAAGAAAAATTTGGAACTGCTTGAAAATAAAGAAAAAAATCTTCATAAAGAAAAGGAGGCTCTTCTTCAGGATAAGGCAAGGCTTGAAGAGCAACTAAGGAGCGTTAAAGTTAAATTTTCTGAGTTTGGCTATGAAGAAAAGCCATCCCTTGAAAAGATAGAAAGAGAACTTATAGACTTGAATAAAGAAATCACCGCCTTTGAGAGGGCTTTTAATGAATTAACAAGCAAAAAAGAAGAGGCTTCTAGAAGGCTAAGCGGACTTCAGGTTAAGCTTGAAGAGACAAGGAATTCGCTTAAAAGAGAGGTTTTGCATTATAGGGAGGCTTTAGCCAAGGTCTTCTCCCTAAAAAAAAGAGGACTCTTCTCTAGACTTTCCGAATTAAGAGAAGCCATTTCCCGTGTTGCTTACCTTGAGGGGCTTGAGAAGGAGGTTGAGGACTATAAAAAGCGTCTCTTTAGTCTAACTGAGAGCTTGGCAAGGCTTGAGGAAGAGCTAAGAACTAAACACCAAGATTTTTCCCAGATGAGCCTTGATGAGCTTTCTGTTGAGCTTAAAGTCCTAAAAGAAAATGTTGAGGGGCTAAGGCTTGAGAAAGAAAGGATTGACAGGGAGGTTGCAAGGCTTGAAGAAAACTTAAAAAGGTCTGAAGCAATTAAAGCCCAGGTTGAGGAGCTTACCCAAAGGGTTTCCCTTTTGCGAAAAGAGCAGGGGATGCTTGAACATATCA
>Ga0080004_1109228_pt1 | contig 16870 bp, 14 predicted proteins | sample WasSprMetagenome_FD_69207 | JGI IMG/M metagenome (GOLD analysis project Ga0080004, IMG submission 69207) | Sulfidic aquatic microbial communities from Washburn Spring, Yellowstone National Park, USA - WS (SPADES assembly) (version 2) | ecosystem: Environmental > Aquatic > Thermal springs > Hot... | reverse complement strand
TCTCTACGACTACGACACCGTTCCGCCTTACCAGTTCAGCTTCTACCCGCCAAGTGGCGAGGGGTATTACGAGTTCTACTCTAGGGCGAGGGACAATTCCGGAAACTATGAGAGTGCGCCAGCGGTTGCGGACGCATGCTGCGGCTACGACTACACCGTTCCATACGCGCCCACGTTGATTTCACCGGAGAACAATGTCTCCCTTGTTGATAGCACGGGCAGGCCGACCTTCAGGTGGAGTTCTGTGACAGATTTAAGCGGAATCACCTATATCCTTCAGATAGACAATGACTCCGATTTCCTGTCGCCAGCTTATGAGCTGGAGCTGACGGAGAATCTGCACCAGGTGGAGAACGTGCTGAGGCAGGACAACTATTGGTGGAGGGTTAAGGTCAGAAACGGGGCAGGGCTGGAGAATGTTTCGGCGAGCTTCAGGTTTGAGCTTATCGTCCCGCCAGTCTCTTCCGTCCTCCCAATCTCTCCCTACTGGCGCTCGACCTCCCCCATCATCATCCAGGTCTCAGCCTCCGATGCGGACGGCTCCGTCACCAAGGTGGAGCTCTGGTACCGCTGGTCCCCCGATAACTCAGGCTGGGGCTCCTGGATTCTCTACGACTACGACACCGTTCCGCCTTACCAGTTCAGCTTCTACCCGCCAAGTGGCGAGGGGTATTACGAGTTCTACTCTAGGGCGAGGGACAATTCCGGAAACTATGAGAGTGCGCCAACCGAGCCAGATGCAGGGTGTGGTTACGACTGCACCAGTCCACCCACACCATCGCTCATTTCGCCAGAAAACGGTGCAGGTGTAGATCACTGGCCCTTCCTATCTTGGACCTCGGTAACGGATATGTCAGGTGTGACCTACGAACTAGAAATCGACAACGAGCCCAGTTTCCAAGCGCCCGACTACAAGAAGGTAGGATTGACGGAGAATTGGTACAAGGTGGGGAACTTGCTGGAGGCAGGAGCGTACTACTGGAGGGTGAGGGCGGTGGATGGTGCGGGCAACGTTGGATCTTGGTCAGAGAATCGCTCCTTTATCGTTCTCAGGGGTTGGCTGGTTTTGGATTTGTTCACTTGTGAGGTAAGGGCCAAGGCAACTTGGGCGATTCTAGAAAGTAGAAGCTTCTGGATTGGGGTTAAAGTTGGCGAGTGGATGTTATTGGAGGAGACGAGCTGCTCACTCTTGTCTCCATCAATTGGGTTCTCTCTCTCGCTTTCTCCAAGTGCGGCCGATGTCACACAGGGCGGTAGCGCTAGCACGACGATTTGTGTGAACAAGCTCTATTCCTGGTACTTCAAGACGGTCTTCCTAAGCGTGCAGAATCTGCCACCCAACACAACCTTCACCCTGTCCGTGCAGGGCGCAGCACCAAGCTATTCCTCCACCTTAACCATCTCCACGAGCTCCCTCACCCCACCCGGTGTTTACCTCATCAGCATGCTTGCAACCGACGAAGTGGCCACGGCGACGTGTACCTTCCAGCTTGAGGTAAAGGCACCAGCGGTGCCAGCACCACCGGCGCCCGCGCCGCCACCTCCGCCCCCGCCACCGCCTGTCAAGTATCCGCCAACTTCCAACGTTAGACCCATCCTGCCTTTCTGGAACTCCTCCCTGCCCGTCCGGGTTGAAGCAGAGGCATCAGATGTCGATGGAACGGTGGTAGCCGTCAGACTTTGCTACAGGCACTCCATGGACAACCTGAGGTGGTCGGATTGGAGGGTGTATGGGGAGGACAACGAGGCCCCATGGAGCTGGGAATTCTCACCGCCCGAGAAGGAAGGCTATTATGAGCTTTACTCCATCGCAGTGGATAACGATGGTCTGGTGGAAAATGCACCGGATGTCCCAGATGCAAGTTTGGGCATCGACCTCACACCCCCAGCTACTCCAACACCTCTCTCACCTGCTGAGAATAGCCCAGTGCCTGCTAAGGTGAGATTGATTTGGTCGGAGGTCGCCGATCTATCGGGTGTCCTATATGAAGTTGAGGTGGACAAGAGTTCGAGTTTTGACTCGTCCTTCCTGCACCTCACCACAACGGAGAGTTCACTAGAGTTCGAGTGCCCGAGCGAAGGTAGAGTGTTCTGGAGGGTTAGGGCGGTGAACGGGGCTGGCCTGAGATCGGCATGGAGAGTGGCTAGCTTCAACTGCGTCCTAGTGAGACCGGTTGAAAAGAAAGTGCCATACCTACCGGCGCTTGAACCAGTCAAGCTGGATTTGACTCCCATGCAACCTCTCTTCCTCAGGAAGGTCACGCTAACTTTCACGAGTCCGCTCGAGAATCTGACGGTCTTCGTTTATGAGTTCAGGAAAGCGGAGTTTGCCGAGAAGTTCAAGGTCCTTCCCGAGTACGGGTACGTCGCCTGGGTTTCGCTAAACGTTCCAGTTGCCCTGACTTGGCGCACTGAGGTTGAGTTCCAAGTTCTGCGCTCTTGGTTGAAAGAGAGGAACTTGCACGAAAACACGGTTGTCCTGCTCCTGTTGCGTGGAGGAAAGTGGGAGAACCTTCCAGCCAAGCTGGTAGGTTCAGATGAAGTGTTCTTCTACTACACGGCGAGTTTCTCTGGATTCTGTGATCTCCTTTCTGCCGCTGCCTTCAAGGCAATTGCCCCACCATTACCCACACCCCCACCCGCCCCAAGACCGACACCGCCTTACATATTCTACGCGCTTCTTACGATTCTGGGTACGGTGGGTGTAGGGTTCGCTTACTTCTTGTACCAGCGCAGGCTTGTAATCAGGCCGGCGATTTCAGTGGAAAGAATTGCCAGACCTTCCCTGCCCTCCCTGATTCGCCCAACCGTTGAACCAGCCGTCCCGCTGGAGAAGCTCGGACCAAGACCCATGCCAGAAGTTATCTCCATTCCGCCGAAGCTTGCACCTTTGAAAGTTAAACAGATAGTGCCGAAAGAGTTTCCATCCTTCAGGGAGGCATTAGAGGGCATCAAGAGGGTTGGCATTAAACCGGCTGTATCCCTAGAGGAGATGGCGAAACTTGCGAGACCACGTATTTCACCTGCTGTCAAGCTTGAGGAACTCGCAAAGGCGGTCGAACCGCTCAAGGTGAGAGAAGTAAAGAAGACGATTCAGCAGCCCTCTGAGGTTCTCAAGAAGCTCAAAGAGGTTTCTGAGCGAGCCTAAGCTTTTAAATACTACTACCACTACTACCAATGAAGAAGGTCAAGTGCCACATTTGCGGATATACGTGGGAATACAAGGGTTCGGGCAGATTTTATGCGACCTGTCCACGCTGTCTGAGGAAGGTTAAATTGGCTGACCCGGGTGAAAGGCATGGCGCTTAGAAAGAGAAGGGGTATGGTTCTGGGTGTCTTCTCGGCGAAAGGGGGGGTGGGCAAGACCACCACGGTTGCCAACCTTGGAGCGGCACTCTCCCAGCGGAGGAAGGGAAGGGTGATCATCGTCGAGACGAACATGACGGCGTCGAACCTAGGTCTTCACTTGGGAGTAGTCGATCCCCCCGTAACGATTCAGGATTTAGCCCTTGGCAGAATGGATGTAAGAAAGGCGATCTCCAACCCGGATGGAATCTGCAAGATGGACTATGGACTCCATTTGCTTCCGGGTTCAATTGCCTTCACCACGGATGTTGGCATGGTGGATTTGAGCTCAATTATGGAGGAGCTCAGAAAGAAATATGACATCATAATCCTCGATTCAGCTCCGGGTTTTGCCCCCGAGGTGATTTCTGCCATGAAGGTCTGCGATGAGGTCTTGATCTGCTGTCAGCCCCAAATTCCAGCCATCGCTGGAACCCTTCAGAGCATGAGGGCTCTGGAGAGGTTCAAAATCCCGATTCTGGGGGTGGTTCTCACTCGGGTGACGGGAAAGAGGTACGAGGTGCCCACTTCTGAAATAAGAAGAACCCTCGGTTGGCCAACGCTGGTGGAGATTCCGGAAGATGATATGGTTCCGGAGAGCATAACTAGAGGAATCCCGGTCGTGCTCTATGCACCCAGTTCTCCCGCAGCCCAGCAATACCTCAAGCTTGCTAGGATGATCCTGACTCACCTGCGGGCGAAGAAGCCGGGTAGGAGGGCAACTAGGGGCAGAAAGAAAGGAAAGAAAAGGAGATAATTTTACTTTTTGGCAAGCGCCTGTTCGAACTTGGGTGCCAGCTTGGTTGGAGGGATTTCGATTCTCATTATTTCACTAGCAATGCTCTGCAGTGCGAGGGAGGCAGGGGAATCGGGGTAGAGGGCGACCACCGGCAAATCCCTCCTAAAGGCATCCTCCACGAGTTCATCATCCTCCACCACTCCAAGAACTCTGGCTATCTCCTCCGCTTGGATGGTCCACTCCTCCACCCTGGCATGCCTTGGGACCCTGTTGAGAACCACACCTATCCCGTCCAAGCCGAGAAGCTGCTTTAGACCTAAGGCGGTCTGCTTCGTGGAGAGGATGGAATCCAAATCTGGATTGACCACATACAGGAGTCCGTCGGCGATGGAAGTGAGGATGAGGTGTTCAAAACCCACGGAAGCTGGTGTGTCCACGATGATATAGGAGAACTTCTTCCTCAAGGTGCTGAGCATTCTGTCAAACCTCTTGACGGTGTTTTGGACGAAACTCACCATGTCTCTTGAACCGGGGGGGAGGAAGCGCCCTCCTGCGGGAAGGATGGCGAGCTTGGGGAAGAGCGGCTTCCCGTTTACCTTCAGCTGGCAGGAGTAAACCGCATCGGCGAGGGAGCACTTCCCCTCCAAGAAGTGGGCGAGGGTGAGGTCGGTTCCGGGGCACATCTTGAGCTCCACGGTCCTGACGTGGATGTCCCCATCGATCAAGAGGACCATTTCATCCTGAAGCTTGCTCAGCCAGCAGGCTATCCCCATGGCAACCGTGCTCTTTCCGACCCCTCCCTTGGTCCCCAGCACAGAAATTACGGGCATCTTCACCCCCTTCTGATTTTTTCAAGCGTCCCCGCGTTTCTGAGGGCTCTGAGGGCGCTGGCCAGCTCCTCCTCCAGTCCCGCTCTTGGAATGGTTTCACAGGGTTTGGCCTCTAGTTTCAACTCCAAGTTCCGGTGCACGATCTTGGCGTTTCCAAAGCCAGTCTCAAATCTTATCAGTCCCGCTTCCTCGAGCTTTTTGAGGTGGTAGCTCATGAGGATGTTGGTAATCTTCCTGCCGAACTTCTCGCTCGCCTTTCTCGCCATCTCTGCTTGTCTCATGGGGCCCTGTTCGAGAACGGTATAAGCCCACTGCCTTATGGGATCAGAAAGGGCCTCTGCAATTTTGAAAAGCCCCTGCAGGTCCACGGGCTGCCAACTTTCGCTTGGAAATAGCCTCTCAGGCTTTCCCTTTTCTATCTCCACAATTTAGTTTATCCTCGGTGTATAAATCATTTTTTATGACTCGCGAGGTATCTTACGACGGGATCCGGAATGTTGAATCCTTCCTCCTTTTCCTCCAAGTAGCCGTACCTCGAGAGAGATTTCAGCAGATATGTTAGGTTCGATTTGGAAATGGGCCCCAGTCTCAAACTGGCCCACTCATATACTTGGGACCAAGTGGTTGCCCCCGAAGCAACCGCCTTGAGCACGACCCAATAGCGCTCACTCCCTCGGAGGATCCTTTTGCTTTCCTCCTCCGCCAAATTTGCCGCCCGTTTCAAAAAATCTTCCAGCTCCACCTTCCCCTCCGAAACATAGGTGTGTCCGTAAAGAGTCAGCCATCCTATGAGCCCGTTTAGGACCTCGACCACCTCTTCAAGATCGGGAGGTTCAACGCCCGCCTCTTTGAATCCCCTTTCCAGAAAGTCCAACGATCTATCGCGATCGAGTCTCTGCAATTTGATGATCTTTGCATACCTTCCGTAAAGTGGGGAGGAGGGGTCCTCGAGCCCCAGGAAGTCCTGCAACAGACCTACCTCAGACCCCGCCAGCACAAAGACCAAATGGTCCAAATTGTCCGTGGCCCATGCGATGAGACCGTCGTATCTCACCCGACCTGCAAGCCTGAGGTACTGGGCCTCGTCAATGGCAATGATCATTTTCCCCTTTTGTGCCGAGGCCCACTCGTCGAGACTCTTTAAGACATCGGTTATGGGTGCTCCCTTCTCCCTCCAATCGAGTTGTACCTCAAAATCAGCGATTTTGATTCCCCGGATTTTTTCCAGCCAAGATGCAATTTTGTGACTCTTGCTGAGCCTTGAGAGCTCTTGGGATAGAATGCGGTAGAGGTGGAATCTTGAAACGGAACCATGCGCAAAATAAAGCTCCCGAAGATCCAGCTTGATGAAGGGCATCTGGGATTGGGAGAGGGCAACGTTCAAAAGCGAGGACTTTCCAAGTCTCCTTATTCCCTCTGCACTATTATGAGCCTTTCTTTCTCAAGCGACCGAAGAATCTCTCGCAGCTCGTTTTCCCTGTCGTAGAAGTCCTCTATTCTCTTTTTTCGGTTCAGGGTCAAAAAGCATGTTCAACCCCTTGAACTAGTTCAACCCCTTGAATTAATGTTTTTGCCTCAGAAATTCGTCCAGGAGTCTTTTGCAACCTGAATGTACTTTCTGGGCAGCCTCAATCGCTTCCTTAGCCGATTTTTCGTCGAAGAGTTGAGAAGGTGCCAATCCCTCCTCTTCATCTCCATACATGCTTGGACCTCTTTGTGCTGCGAGCCTTGCCGAGATCTCCCGGAACTCCTCCGCCAGCCCTGAAAACCAAGCTGGAAAACGATCCTTCACCTCTGTAAGCAGCCCACCTACGTCATGCTCCTTGGGGTACTCTACTCCATAAAGTCTGAGAGCCGCCTTGAGGGAGAGTTCAACACACTCCTGGCTGAGTCTGACGGCGAAGGGAAAGTTACCCTCCGTGAGGGCGTGCTCGGCCGCCCTCAGTCTGCTTTCAGCCTGGTGGAGGTACGCCTTCGCCATGGTGTCATTTCTCATATCTCGAAGACCTCTCCCTCTCTGACCACAGGCTTGAGTATCCAGTATCTTGAGCCGTTTGGAAGCTCCCGTCGAAGAGCTCCAAGCTGCTTGAGCCTGGCACGAATCTCATCCAGTATCCGTCCCAAAAATCCCTCTCGATCGAAGAGGATTATCCCATCCTCAACTAGGTCGAGATAGATGGGACGGTGGACCGAAGCCTGCTCAGGTGTCAGGGGATATGGGGAGACCCTATGATAATGTCCGCTCCTCCTCCAAAGTTCAAGCACGAGCTTTTCTACGGGCTCGAAGCTCAGGGGCTCCTTCCACTTGTATCCCCGAATGACCAGCAGAAGGTCGATGTCACTGTTTGGCTTGTAGTTCCCCCTAGCGAAGGATCCGAAAAGGGCAACCGAGAGCACCCTTTCACCATAACGATTGAAGAGTTCTCTCAGATAACGTTCAAGAATCGGTCTGATGATTTCCGGCGGTTTGAAATTCCGCATCAGTACTTGGCCAGCCTTCTCCTTCCCGTCACTTCCCCCTGGGTAGAGAAGAGGTATCCGGCCGTTCTCTCGAAGGTCGCCGGCCAAGCGTGAATCTCGTTTCCAAGGAGATTCGAGAGTTTTTTGCGTGCATAATAGGCTGTCCTTCTGGGAAGGTTTGAGATGAAAACATCGTAGCCTTTTCTGAGAAGTTCCGCAACCTCTTCGTACGGGATGGGGGGAGATTTGGCCTTGATCGTTACCTTTTCCTTCTCTTTCTCCCCGATGGGTTTGATTCGCTCCATGACTATATCCCTATGGTGATTTGAAGTGTTACCTTTCTTGTGTGCCAAATGAGGTCGCACAAATCCCCGGTAGGCACTGGTCCATAGACGATGTACTGCACGTTTTCCGGATTTCTCCTTACCTCCGCGTACCAAGTGTATGGCTGACCATAGTACTTGGTGGACAGTTGCGCGAACCTCTCGGCAAGTCTCTTATTTTCCTCAAGCAAAAATTGCTCCCAAAGGGAAAGATGCAGGGGTTCGGGGATGATGGTGTAAACAAGCATCGGGACGGCCGAGCAACCCTCCTCAACCTGTGCGGAAATCCTGATGGTGACCGAGCCCGAGCACATGTAATTATACGACCCCTTGATTCTGTACTCGGCGGTGAAAAGGTTGAAGGTGTAGTTGTCAGGATTGTTTTCACTCAGGTCGAAGAGAACGGGAGGGACGAGCATGATGTTGTTCTCCGCCTGCGAGAGGATGAGGGCGCCATCCTCAAAGTAGACGGAGAAGTTCGGGTGATAGAAGTATTGGGAGAAGTAAGCTATGTAGCCGCTCGAGCTGGCACTTGTCTCTTTCGAGTTCAGAATTCCGTAGCTTAGGGGAGGGGTGAAGAAGAAACTCGAATAGCGCTCAGATACCATGCCCACCTCCGTTCTGCGCTGGTTTTCGAGCATGTCTATCTTGTTCTTCAGGCTGAGGAACATGTTAAGGGCGCGGTCTCTGTAGATCACCTCCTCCTGCTGGCGGGACTGCGTGAGGGCGGCGTTCTGGTAAATTACGAAGCCGATGGATAGGACCATGATTACGAGGATGACGCCAACGACCTCCGAAATCCCCCTGTTCTCCATTTCCACCGTTTAAATCTTGTATATGTGAAGGATAAACTTACCCGACGACTCTGGATTTCAGGTTGTACTGGAGGTTGTCCTCTTGGAACCTTGCCACGACCCCGGATTCTGAAACCCAAAGGCGGGCATTCCACCCTCCCCCCAGCTGGAGGACTTGACATTTGAATTCTCCCGCGGGTGTCCTAACGGTTTCACTTCCAATCACCTGAGCGTTTACAGGGGCCTCGGTTGGAATCGGAAGCTGAAGGAAGCTGAACTCCTCATAGTACCCGCTCTTCAGATTTCTGAATCTCACCAACATCAGGAAGTGTTCCGGTGTGGAGAGATTTGGTGGAAGATCAAAAAAGTTTTCATGCACCACCCCCTCTGTGGAGGAAATCCAGCTGGTGTGAACCTTGTTGAGTCCAGCCCAGACATCAAGCCCCCCCGTGACGCGGACCTCTGTCCCACCTGCGTTTTCCGCCACCTGCACCTGCAAAAATCTCAACCCCCCTTTCTCGTCCATGAGATATGATCCGCTCCTTTGGAGGCCCCTCGCGGAAAACTCGAACCTCACGTTGTAGCATTTGACGCCACGGTACAGGGTCTCCTGCGGACTTACCTCCAAGAGGAAAAATCCACCTCCCTCAATCTGATACTCGAGCCTCTCGCCGAGCAGGGTTCTCTCTCTTCCCTTGACGTACACGAATAGGGCGGAAAGCAGGAGAAGTGCGAGCAGAACCGATGCCAACCCAGATTTCCTCATTGTTTTTCAGGCGGGAGGATATATGTCGTTGAAGACTTCCTCGATTTCGTAGCCCACGGCCTCCCCGAAGGGCAGGTAGGGTTCAATCAACTTGTTGTCCAAAAGCACCAGCACGTGCTTCGCCTCGCCCTTCCTGCAAATCGCCACGAAGACGCGCTCCGCTGGATAACCGGATGCTCTCAGCATGGAGCATAGAAGGAGGGCAAAGTCCTCGCAGTCCCCCCTCCCAAGCTGAAGAGTCTCCCTTGGGAGCTGCCAATAATCTGGCTGACGGTAGGCTTCATTGTCTGGAACGTATGAGAGATGGGTGGAGATCCACTCGCGGTAGATTTCTAGGAGGTTTTCACCCCCGTCAAGCTCCGCCACCAATCTCTTCACCTCCGGGCATCCTGGTGTGACAAAGATCATTTTCTCTCTACCCTCCGGAATTCTTGGAAGTTGGAGATCTAGGTTAAAGGTGATGAAGTTTTCCCTTTCCCCGCTCACCCTCACAAGCCCGCTGTATGAGCCGGGGGGCAGGAGAAGTGAGAATTGAACGCTTCGCAGCTGATGAGGCTGAAGGATACCTATGCTCTCCTTTCCCGTCCACCCGCTGAGTCTTGCTTCCAACTCCAGCTGTAGTGGGGAGTTCGTCAGGTTCCAGGCAGAGCACAACAGGATTACCGAGGCCATGGGTTCATCGTTCTCCCCATGCACCCACTCCACCTGTTTCAAGACTCCCACCTGAACCCCACCTTCGTTTCGAGTCGAGAGGAAATGGGCGAGAATCACCCCCAGTATCAAGCCTGCGATTAAGGCAACCGCTAGAGATTTCAAACTAAGGCTGATGTTCATCGAATTAGGTTGAGAAGCCTATGGCGATCCAGTAAATCCAGATATTCCAGTTGCTGACGGCGGCATTTAATTTGTCCACCTGTTCGCGAACTTGGAAGGAGGAGTTGGTGACATTGTAGGCTTGAAGCCAGAAGTCCTGAGTGTTGGCGTCTGGGTTGTCAGGGGCAAGGATAACCACAGGTTTCACTCCAGAGGGATAGGAAACTGGGAAGTTGACCGGTCCAGTGGTGCCTTCGGCGGTCAGCCCGCTCTGGAATTTACCCCACTGGATGAGCAGACCGCCAATCTTTGCATAGTTGTCTGATATTCCAGGAAGGTTCTGAAGCAGCAGTGGGCCTTGAACTATCAGGTTATCCCTGACTCTCACCTCGTCCCATTGGAAGGTGAAGGCACCCATTCCCCACTCGACGGGTGGAGGGGCATAAATCATCGAGCTCGGGGCACTCATCTTCAGATTTCCAGCGATTTCCAGGGCTTCGGAGGGGTTCGTTACCCCTATCCCGAGCTTTCTTCCCAAACCAAGGCTCCCTCCAAGGAAGACATCGTTCTCGAACCTCACCACTCCCGACCCAGAGGCGAGTCTCAGGGTCATCCCTCTCCCCTCGTACGGATTGGTTCCAATGGTTACGTTTTCGAAGCAGATGTTCTCGTATATGCCAAGCGGTCCAGCGTAGGAGAGGGAGAGGAGGAGAACCGAAATTCCAACCGCCAGAATTAGGAAGCGCCTCATCATCCCACCCCCACCGCTATCCAGTTTATGAAAACGTTCCAAGCGTCGGAGGGCGGAGTGGAATCTTCATCGTACTGCTCGTAGACGATGAAGCCGTCTCTCGTCACGCTCTGTACTTGGAGCCAGTAATCAAAGGAGGTCGGGTTTATATACGAGGTAGTATCGGCAGTAACCACCACTCTAGGTTCAGAGTAGAATTGCCTCGGGAAGGCAATGTAGTATCCACCTTCTCCCGACCTTCCCGTCCTCTGCCTCCCCCACTGGATGAGGAGGGGCCCTATCTTTGCCCAATAGCTCTCTCCAGATTTTGCGACCACGTAGTTGCTCATAGTTCCTCTTTCCCCAGGCTCGCTCGCCACGAGCCAGCCACCCACTCTCAAGTTGGGAATTTCCACACCTTCGGGGCTGATGGCCAACAGAACATCGGATGGTGTCCCGAACCTTATGCTGTCCTCCCCGTAGATGTAGGAGTTGGCGTTGACGAACTTTACCTTTCCCAGCACCTCCAGCCCCTCCACCGTTCCAACCGTTCCGATTCCCATCCTCGCCCCCACGACAAGATTCCCGGCGAAGGCGGCAGTGTTTTCGATTTTCAGAATTCCGGACGGCGAGGAGAGGCGGAGATGGGCGGCACGGATGATGGTGTTCTCGATGAAAATGTTTTCGATTTGAGTGAGCCCGCCGGCTTGTGAGAGCAGGACGGCGAGCGCCAAGGCGAGAACCGCGGGAATGATGAACCTCTTCATCTTCACCACCCTATCGCCATCCAGTGGACGGGTATATCCCAGCTTGGGGGTGTGATGGACTTGTCCGCCTGCAGCCATACGCTGAAGTTGTCGCGGGTGACGTTGTAGACCTGACAGACCCAGAAGTCGAATTCACCAGTCGTCGGGATTTCTGGGGTGACCACGACGATGGGGAGGGAATTGAACCTGACGGGGAAGCTTATGGTGAAACCATTCTCCCCGCTCAGCCTCAGCCCACTGTTCTTCTGTCCCCACTGAAGGAGGAGTCCCCCTACTCGGACCCACCACCTGTTTTCTGCTCCCAAGGATGACCCGTTCTCGAGCCCGGCCGATCTAATGTTAAGCACCCTCAGGCTTCCAAGAATCGGGAGGTTCGTGTTGATGGCTCGGAGAGGCTTGTCCCTTGTCTGCTCCATCCCCACCTTCACAGCTTCTGGCTCCCAGATTCCAGGTTTCCTGCACCTCAGGTAGTCTGCTGGAATGGGGTAGGTCTTGCTTCCACCTGGCGGAGTCCAGCCCAACCTGAGGGCCCAACATCCGCTCCCCTGGTTCATCTCAATCCTGATGGGGATGGGTCTGTCGAGCATGGTAGTGTAGGCGTACTCGGTCGGACCTTGGGCCTTCCACTGGGAAATCACCACCTGATTGTTCAGGTAAAGTTGTCCTGCATCGTCCGTGACGAGGCAGAAGGTGTGGGACTGACCGGCCTGGTATGGTTTGACCCATCCCTCCCATCTCAGGCTGAAGTTCTGAGCCAAGTTCTCCCAGGCGTTCGTTCCCGTCTTTCGTTTTTTGACGGAAAGGTCGTCAACCGCAATCCAAGATTCCTCGTTACCACCAATACCGGCGGAATCGTACACATGAACGTACAGCCTAACGGCGGTCACTTGCGACTTCACCGTGTAAGTTTTGGATGCTCCAAACCAGGTGTTCAGGGTTACTGAATGGGAGCCGGAGACGTACCAGACAAGGGCTGTTGTCCAGCTTCCCCCATCCAGAAGATCCACCCTTATCTCTTCCGTGTCGAGTTCCCCGTCTCCTCCATAGAGCCAGTACAGGGACACGTTGATTTCGTAACCATAGGGCACGGGACTGCTCAGGGTCTGGCTCCAGTAGGCGTACCCGTCGTAGGTGACTTTCCCGTCCCAGGGTCTGTCGTAACCCCAGACCTTCACCGAACCGCTCCCATCGCCCGTGTGATCCTCCGGTGCCCAGCCTGGGTGCTTGTCTGCCTCGGTCGGGTCTGAGTGATCGCCTAGCGTCCAATATGCCGGTTGTCCATCTCCCTTAGCGAACTTTCCGTTAGTTGCTTGCTCTTGCCAATCGCCCGCCGCGCTTATGATTTCTAAGGAGACATCATCACATACCATACCAATATGCTCGTCCACGCCCGGCCAGTATTCATAGTCCCCAATACGCAGGTGAACTTGAATCTGAGTTACCTCGGCTGTGGTAGTGTAAGTTTTCTCCATTAGGTACCAAACGCCTGTACTTACATTTCGGCTCACATTCCACGCACCATCGAATCTAAACTGGTACAGGGTATTCCATGTACCTCCCTCGTATATGAGCAACTCCCGGGTTTCGTAATTTAGCTCACCATCCCCAAAGTAGAGATACCATGCCCTAATGCTGATTGTTGTCCCGGGCGGAATAGGAACGCTTAGAGTTTGAGTCCAAGTGGCTTCCTCGATGTCTGTGTACATGTATCCCTTTGGGTCTGCATGCACTATTATCGAACCGCTCCCATCTCCTGTGTGATCGAACGTTGAGGTATGTCCATTTGAGGTATAAACGTATCCATACGAGGCTCCATCGTAGGGTGTGTGGTCGTAATCTATCGGGTTGAGGGTCCAACCAGAAGCTGAGTTCGCGAACCTTCCATTAGTTGCTCCCTCCTTAGTGCCTTTAAACACTGCGTTAATGGTGTGATTATCAGGATCATAGCCAGGATCTGAGATCTGATAACCTCCGCACTTGTCAGGCGCACTGTAAACGTCCGTCCCCTTGAAGACCTCGAAGTTCGTCCGCGCATAGTAGAAGTACCTCAGCCCGGGATCCATTACGGCATCAATGTTGTCCGAGAGAGGGGAAAGGGAGGCTCCCGGATTCCCATAATACATGTATATCTTTCCTGGGGTGCCGGGGGCCCTCACCCAAATCCTCGTCGAGTTTGTGTTCTTCCCGAATTCTACCCACCAGGGGAGTTCCGTCACCCCATCCTCGGCCGTGAACCTGAGATCAGCTAGGTCCGACCTGAGTTTTCCTTCCTGGATGAGGGCGGCAGTGTTGAGGTTTAGGCAGACCTGAACATCCGTCATGTTGTGGACCACATCTCCCGCGATGCAGTACGTCACCTCTAGAACGGGTGGATTGGTCCCCTCCCTAGAGTCGAAACTCGCCCAAACCCCATAAGCCCATTGGTCCTCTATGTCGGTTCTTATCATGAAGGAAATCTTGTTGTCCGAGTTCAGCTCTCGTTGGACTATGTCATACGGGACATTCCATTCTTTCCATTCGTTTACCGGGTTTTGCCCGTCGTTCGGCCCGTACCAAGTGATGGAGCCTATGAGGTTTTCGCTCGGATTGGGTGAGGTTGGAAAGGGCTGGTTGTTCCAGGTGATGGTAGTCTCGTTCCAAGCGTCCGTTGAAAAGTGCAGCACGACTGTCATGGAGGAGTCGGCCTTGTAGTCGGCTTGCGTGCAGTAGAGCCTTAGTTTTGCCGAAATTATTGTGGAGCCGGGCGGGATGGAGGAAAGATTGAAGCGAAGGTAGCTCCTGTGGTCCCAGCGCTGGAGGAGCCAATCATAGCTCTCTACTCTGAGATCCGTTGTTGTACCGTAGTTTGTATTAGGATTTCCTTCTACCACTTTTGCATCCGCCTCGGGATTCAGCAGGACGGTGAAACAATTGTCCGCGGAGAGGATGCTATAAACCTCCGGAATCTCTACTTCCCTTCGATAACGCCAATTGGGATTGAACCAGGCCGTGTTGTCAAGCGAGGCACCAATCCTGAGGTTCTCCCCCAGAATCGCCGGACTTGGTCCACTCAACTTCAGATTTCCATAGACCTCTAGAGCTTCCGATATCGGTAACCCATAATAATACGGGATTCCTATTCCAATTTTTCCCGCCACATACGTGCTTTCCGGTCCCGCGCTCACATGAACCGACTGAAGGAGGTCGCTGATTAAAAGCTTGTAAAGGGTGTGCTCATTGGTGTAGGTGCTGGAGGTTCTTGCACCGATTCCCGCCAGCTTCCCGGCAAGAGTCCTTGGAATGTCTTCGTAATTGAGGACCTCTACACCATCGAAGTAAACACTGAACTCGTTTGAGGATTCCCTCGAGTAGAAGTAAATCTGGACGAGGTGCCCGCCGTTCTGGATGTTTTTTGAGACCTGTGTCAGGATGTTGCCGTTGAAGCGGAGCTCTATCCTGTCGTCGGCTTGGTTGAAGACGATGAGGTATCCCCCGACAGCATCGCTCTCGCTCTGGGGGGTCTGGCTGCAGCCGAAGTAGAACCAAAGGTACCCGCCTCCATCATAGTCAGTCCTGTATTGGAATTCTGAATAGAAGTTCCTTCTGAGCTCAAGCTGGTACTCAAGCGCCCCCCACTGGTTTGGGGCGTTTTCGGTCAGAACAACCAGAGAGTTCACGGTCGCGTTTCCCCTGAGCGTCGCGTCCTTTGGGTAGCTTCCCTGCTGGTACCAGGCCCAAATTTTTCCGATTTCGATGGGGCCCTCCGTTGAGGAAAGCTTCAGGGTTAGAAGGGGGCCGTACCCCGGCTGGGTGGTGATGAGGGTGTTCTCAATGTAGATGTTTTCGATGATGGTTTTGGCCCTCCCGGCGGGGGGGAGGTAGTATGGGACGGAGAGGGGTGAGGAGAGGATGAAGGCAGTGGTGCTTGCGGGATAGTGTATGAGGTATGCCCTTTCGATGGCGACGAAGTGCGCGTTCTCGCTCCCTTCGAACCAGATGCTGAATCGGTTTCTGATTAGATTGTCCGAGCACCAAACCAAGAGCTCCTTTGCCCAGTCAGGGACCTGGCCGGGAACTTGGACGGTCTTTTTCTCAGTGGAGAGGTTGTCAAGTCTCAACCTCACGCTGACATTTTCCCCCGTGACCTGACTCACCAGAACCCCCTCCAAAAGAAGCGAAACGTCCGAGCATCGGAGGATTTCCCCGCCTTGATGGAGGAGGGTGATTTCGGTGAGGTTGTCCCAGGCACGTGTAGATGCGAGCGTCAGGGAGACGTTGGGTTTTGCCCCCGGTGAGATGGTTGCAACGGTCTTGGTGCTCAGGAACCAATAGAGGAGGGCGCCAACTAAGGTTATAACGATCAGTAGAACTGTTCCGACCAAGGGTGAAATCCCCCTCATCAATATAGTATCCGAGACATCAAATATGATGGAGGATTCCGGACTGACGCCGGTCATTTACTTTGTCATGCTTTCATTTCTTTTCATAGCGCTCTTCGCCGTTTGGTACGGCAACTACCTCGAGAGCTCCCTCAAGGAAGCCGAGGGGAGATATGCAAGCGCGGTTCTCGACTCCTTCCGCTACCTCGAGTTCACCCTGTCCCAGCTGAGAGAGTTTGGAGAGGTGAGATCCGCGGATTTTCCCATGGCGCCTGACTTCCCCTTCCTTGTCTCGCCCATAAAAAGAACCAACTTTTTGGAGGTCGAGAACGGTCAAGTGCTGACTGGAAAGTTGAGGGCGAGGGAGACGGGTCAGGGAGAGTGGTGGTTCGACGCCGCCTGGGATCTGAGGAGGCTCATAACCATAAGGAATCCGAACTCCCAGCCTCTCGAGAACTTTCAGGTTAGGCTCAAAGTACCTTGGGAGTACGGGATGAGGGCGGACTTTGCGGACCTGAGGTTCACAGGTTCCGACGGAGCAGAGCTTTTGCCCCACTACATCGAGACCAAGACCCTCGAGAACTTGGTTTTCGGTCTGCACTTCGATGAGGGGAAGGGTTTCATGGCTTTCGATTACTCAGGAAATCTGAACGATGGGGAAATCCAAGGGGCGACTTGGACGAGCAACGCGCTTTACGGGGGTGCGCTCAGCTTTGATGGAGTGGATGACTATGTAGTGATTCCAAACTCCCCGACCATAAACATAACCGGGAACCAGATTTCCATAGAGGTCTGGGTGTACATTCCGCAGCTCTCCCCCGCCGTTGAGAACATCATACTTTCCAAAAACGTATACAACCAGTACAAGCTGGGGTTCCTCTCAACGAATCAGTTTAGGTTCACCCTGCAGAACGCGGCGGGCAATATACTGGACCTGGACAGTGG
>Ga0080004_1196186_pt1 | contig 16878 bp, 34 predicted proteins | sample WasSprMetagenome_FD_69207 | JGI IMG/M metagenome (GOLD analysis project Ga0080004, IMG submission 69207) | Sulfidic aquatic microbial communities from Washburn Spring, Yellowstone National Park, USA - WS (SPADES assembly) (version 2) | ecosystem: Environmental > Aquatic > Thermal springs > Hot... | reverse complement strand
TGAAATGAACGTTAAACTGTTAGGCGGTAATTCTTGAGATAAAAAATAAATAATTATGTTAGTGTCAATTAAATATCTCTTTCCCATTCTTTTCTGCTTTTTTCAATGTATGATAATAGTTTTTTGGCTTCTTTTTTAGATAGTGTTCCAATAAATGATGATGCAGGAGCAAGATCTTCTTTTATTTCTTTGTTAGATTTAAGATTTTTCAACTTGCCTGCAAACTTTTTAGAAAGTTTATTTTCTTTTTTTTCAATTGTTTTTGAATGCCCGTTTTCTTCTTCTATTACTTTAATTAAGTTTAATTCTTCTAAATCGTGCAAAAGTTTGAGTGCTTTTTGATTAAGTATTTCAATATGAATATTCATTGTTTTAATATTTGTAGCAAATATACAAAAAAGATATTAAAATGCACAATTTTTGGGCGTTCTTGGGAATGGTATTACATCACGGATATTACTCATTCCTGTGCAGAATAATACCAAACGTTCAAAGCCCAAGCCAAATCCAGAATGGGGCACTGTTCCAAAACGACGAGTATCCAAATACCAATACATTTCTTCAGTAGAGATATTCATTTCTTTCATTCTTTGATAGAGTAATTCGTATCGTTCTTCTCTTTGAGATCCGCCAATTATCTCTCCAATTCCAGGAAACAAAATGTCCATAGCCCTTACTGTTTTGCCATCTTCATTTTGACGCATATAAAAGGCCTTGATTTCCTTTGGATAATCAGTGAGTATCACGGGCTTTTGAAATTCTTTTTCTACTTTTTCGTACTTAATGTAAATTTTAATCAGATGCTGAATAAAATCTGGAACTGTCATTTTATTTTCATCTGCAAGCATTTTCAATGCCTCATGTACTTTTTCATTAACCCAAATCTTTTTGAATCCGTTCATATATATCAATGCCTCCAATTATTAATGAATTTTGTTATTTTGATTTCTTCCTTATCATTGCCCCCAATGTAAGGATTTTTACATGTGTAAATTTTAACGTGAAGCTTAGGCAATGGATTAATAGAAATCAGATCAATTCCAATCTCTCTAAATCTTATAAATGAATTAAATGGAATTAATGATTTGTTTCTACCTAAAACACGAGAATGAGCTCCTACAACTGCTTCTCTTAAACTCATTGATAACAATCTTGCTTTCTTTTTTAATTTTCTTAAGTAATGCTTTGAATAGAATGAATTAAGATATGATTCAAACTCTTTCATAGACCTATCAATTGAGTGCTTAATTAAGCACAAATTTGAATATGCTTCTTCCAGAGAATCTGAGAAGAAGTGAATACGAATAATTGGATCATTAAATACTTTCGGGGAAGAGTCTGAAACAGTTTTATTAAACAATCTTGCGTATAGACTTTCCTTGACCTTTTTTAAATCATTTATAGTAATATCAAATTTAGATGAAATTCTGTAAATTCCTCTTCTTACTTTTATTACTTTTTTTCTTTTAAAAAGTCTTATTATAGCATCAAATACTCTTTTAGAATCTATTCTTATTCCATATTTATTTTTGGCATAAACAGAAATGTCTGAAGGAGAAAATACATCTGAAACTTCTAAAGAGTATTCTAAGATGAAGTACTGAATGTAACCATGATTTCCTATAAAATTATTAGGTAGTTTCCTTGACCTTTTATAACAGATAGATTTATAAGATGGATTATTAAATGAATTACTTGGCATTGTTTATGCCTCCCTGAGCAGATATCTATATCTGCGATGAAGTATTATATAAAACTTTTCTCTAATTTTTTATAAAAACTTATCAAATTTTTTAGTTTTATATAAAAGATAAGCAACAGCTAAGACTGAGAAAAGGAAAGCTTTATTAGTCTCAGTCTTCTCAGTATTCTCAGGTGAGAAAATGAGCAAAAAAGCAAATGAAGATCGAATTGTATTCAAAGAATACTATCTGCACCTCAGTCTTCTTAATCTAAATGAATCTATTGGCATTCTTGAAGGACTTGTAGCTCAGTTTCACTACTACTACAGCTATGTTGTCATTTCATTTCTTACTCACAAAAAGAACAAAATTGACTTCAAGAAAGTGAAGAAGAGAATTAAAGAAATTGAGAAAGCTTTTGATGATCTGAAGAGTGCAGTTTCTTCTGCAGAAAGGGCTGTAGAGGAGTTTCTCTCTGAGGTGAAAAAATGAAGGTGATTAAGCTTTATAGTGAAGATAATGTTCCTAGTGAATTTTCCTATCCTACTAGAGGTTATGTTGAGTATGCAATTTATGCATTATTCTGCTTTGATATAAACAAAGCAAACTTCTACTGGATTGAAGAAGAAGGAAAAAACTATCTCTTCATAACAGATGAAAGTGATAAAAGCAAAGTCATAGAAGCTGTAAATAAGAAAGAATACATTGACTTCAATCCAAATGAAGATCGATTATTAGGATACAGGGCATTCAACAAGCTTTGGAAATTAATGAGTGAGAAAATAGCAAAAGTGCGAGAAGTCTTAAGCGAGGTGAAATAATGAGCAAATACGAATACATAAAATCAAGATTAGAGCTTTTTAAATCATTGAAAAATGAGCTTCTTAAAGACTATGAATATTTGAAAAAGAAATCAGCAGAAGGAGATTCTGAAGCTGAAAAATTAGCAAATGAAATTATTGAGGCGATAAAATGAAGTTAAGATGTCCTAAATGTGCTTATGTCTGGGAATATAGAGGAAGGCTTATTAAAGCATGCTGTCCATCATGTGGTAATAAAGTTGATACAATAAAGTATAGAGTGGTTGAAAAGTAGGTGGAAAAATGAGTATAGAAGAAATATCAGAAAAAATGGATGAAGCAATTGAGCTTGTAAATGGTCTTCAAGACGTAATAAAAATAATTGAAAAGATTGGAAATAAAATTGATGATAAAGATACAAAGAGAATGTTTGCTACAGTTTTAATTAGCGAAATACTACACAATCTTAACTTTTCATCAGTTGATGTCTTTGGAATAGTTGAGACAATTAAATACGAAACAGTTAGCAGACAAGTTATCGAGCTTGTTAAAAACATTATTAATGGGTTGATGAAAAATGAATGAATGTTGCAAGGAGAGTCTTAAGATGATAAAATATATTGATTATCCTGAAATAATCAATGGAGTTCCATTGAAAGTGGAAATGATAAGTGGTCAGCTTCACTATTGTGCCATATGCGGTAAAATATTGGGATCATGCTCAGTATGCGGTAAAGATTATGGATTCCCGTTTATGCTTTTCATAAACAAAGGCAGGAAGGGAATGATCGTTCTCTGTTCTTATTGTCTTAATAAACTATTGGGGATGAATGTAAGATGATCTCTAAAGGAGATAAAGTCTATACATACTTCTTCAATGTCAAGCTAATAGCTGAGGTAGTTGAGATAAAAGGTAATAAAGCAAAACTGAGATTCAATTATAAAGGAAAAATAAAGCATCATTGGAGGGATATTAACACTCTTAATAAAGTCGGGTGAGAAAAATGGCAATAATAAAGGTATATTTAACACCAGTAACATGGATTAAAGCTCCTTTAGTCTTTAAAGACCAATTAAAAAGATATATTCAAAAAGGATGGATAAATTATAAAGAACCAGATAAAATTGATAGGGCATTCCCAAGGACAAATGAAGGAAAAGCTTATATTCCGAAGCTATGGCTTGAAAGTGCCTTAGTAAGGGCATCAAGAATTCTAAATATTGAAACAAGAATTGCTAGGGAATGGGAAATTGTCAAAAAGGTTGGAGAATTATACATTCCAGTAAACTATATTGAAATCCCAGAACAACCTCTTGTTTATGCAAGAACAATTTTAACTAGTCAAAAGCAAACATTAGAAGTATTTGAATACATAGATGGTACATTCACACTGGAATTCATAGTAAAAATAAGTGATGGAGACCTTCAAAAATTTTTACAATTGTTGTCTATAGGTGGAGAATTGGGGATAATGAGCGCGACTAAGCGTGGATATGGAAAGTTCAAATGCGAAATAAGGGACATTGAAGAGGAGATACTAAAAGAAGAACTTGAAAGGAAGAGGAGAAAGACTTAAATTATTTTTTTTTCTTTTTTTATATTACCTAATGACTATATGGAAGGTCATTTATAAATTTTCGTTCATCATTTCTTACCCTCAATTTGCATTAAGTACATTCTTCGTTGTTTTACCCTCATAACTGTAATTACCAACATACATCATCTAATACTCATAAAACTTTGCTATCATCATTCTTCATTTCTCAACATATTAAGACAATCCACAAGGTATCTGTCACAATCAATATTATACAAACTAAGATCACATCGAACATTTAAAACGAGCATTTGCCATTGGATAACCATCATAAAACATTTTACTAAAACTTAAATTTTTGAAATTAATATTTGTAATTATGAGCTCTAAAGGAGAGAAGATTTCAATATCATTAAAAGAACAATATGCAACTGGTAGAAGAGTAAGTCCTTTTTGGAGGACTTGGTTCCCATTCTCAACAAGCCTATGGATTAGAGATTATTTGATTTCAATTTATCCTAATGATGACTACATATGGAACATGTGGAAGAAATACAGTAATGATCTTTATGAGTATAGACTAAAGACAAGACCTGAGCTTGAGTTCTTCAAGCCAGGAACATACCAGAATTTCTGTAACTATTTTTACTGGCTAAGGAGAATTGGTCTAATTGAAATGACAAGGACTGAACCAGTTGAAAGGGAATGGCTAACTGGTAAATTTGTTGATAGGCACTATTATAGGATAGTAATAGAAAATAAAGATCACCCTGGATGGATAAACCCCAGAAAATATCTTTACAGAGAAAGCTGGGAAAAACATCATTGATTTTTCTCAGCAGTTGCTTGAAATAAAATATCCTGAACTTTCGGTATTTTCTCCATCATTCCTTTGGTCGGGGATGTGTAAAATTGATATGTTGTTGAAATGCTTACATGCCTTGCTAAAACCTTCCCAATGATCTCAATTGGAACACCCCTCTCAACGAGAATTGAAATTATTGAGTGCCTCAATGAGTGAAAAGTTATCCTCCTCTTCTTTGTGTTTATTCCAATCTTCTCGCAATACCTTTTAAATGCAATTTCAACTGCCCTATCACTTATTTTAAATAATCTCTTTTGAGATGCTTTTTTATTTATTCTAATGTACTCCTCAATCATTTCCATTATCCAGGGCTCAATTTCAAATTCAACAAATTCTTCTTTTCTCCTCTTCAATATAGGGAATACTATTTTGTTCTTTTCTAAATCTACTTCACAGCTGAGAACCTCATTCAACCTCCTTGCATAAGCAAATGCTAGTGCAAATATCAACTTGTACGGATATTCTGATACTTCAATAAGTCTCCTAACTTCCTCAGCTGTAAGAACATCGGGTTGCTTAAATGAAATTCTTGGTATCATCTTCTTTATTGCCTTTAGCTTCCTCTCATCAACATCCATTAGCATTATATCAAAGTATGAAATTATATCTCTTACGTAAATTCCAAGGGACTGATCTGACACCTTGCCTCTTAAACTATCCATCCACTTTGCTAAAGAGTCAAGTCCTGGCTCTAAATTGTTCTTTTCCAGGAATTTATCGTACATCTTCAATACTTTTAACTTCCTTTTCAAAGTAGCCTTTGAATAAATAGAAGATGCTCTACTTACAAATGTTTCAATATCTATCACAATTAAAATTAAAAACTATTAAACTTTATTCTTTTCGGTTTTTATTAATCAAGTATGACTACTGGAGTAGTCCTACATGCACATCTTTCAGTTAAATTCTTTACTTTCTAAATATGCATTTACATTCTTTACTCAATATTTCAGCTAGTTCACTCTCATACTTATCCATTAATAATAATAATCTCTCATAGTCTTCTCCTGATGGGTTTTCTTCATCGTTATAAAGTGATATAAGAGTAGTCATTACTTCTATATCACCTAATAGATAGTCTAAATAACACAACTTAGCGTCTCTTTCAGCATCAACTACTGTTGATCTTAAAGCATTCAATATTTTTTTACCTGAAATTGTTCTTGTCCTTTTAAGTAGATCTGATATAAAATTTAAGAACCTATCTCTTACTTTTTCATCATGCATAATGACACCAATTTAATCTTTTAATAATTCTATTATAAACATTTCCTCATTTATTAATCCTCTTTTTACTGCTTCTTTAAGCAATGACCTTATTGTGTTTTTAAAGTACTTTTCAAGCATGAATCTTCTCTTAAGCTCATCATCTATTTCCTTCACTATTTTTTCATGATCCTTTGCTAAAATATCTGCCAAACTTTTTGAGCACTTATAGTGGAATTCTCTAAGCTTTATCAATGCATCAGTTGGTATTTCGCTATACTCTTTACCGCTATATTTTTCAACTTCTGGAGGGACTTCATCCAGTACGCTCATACTACTTCACTATATATTCTGTGCATGTTACTTCTTTCATTGCTTCTTCGTATCCCTTCTTTTTAATTTTATCATAAATAGCATGAAAGTTATCTATTATACATTTCAATGCTTCCCATCCTGTTTTATCCTTGCATATCTTATCTACTACACACCTGTGAGCAGAAGCGACCTGAGTCCCAGTTAATGCGCCTGCGTACATTGCAATCATTTTTGCTATGTAAAGCTCAATTGCAGTATTTGTAATGAATTCTTCATCCAATTTCATTATATCACCAATTATACTGTATACTTCTCTTTCTTATAAGCTTTTAGAAAAAATAAAGTAAAAAATTGTAAGTTTATTATTTATACTGTTTATGTTGCTGTTTCTTTGTATTCTTTGTGCATTTCATCTACAATACAAGAGAGTGCATCCCATCCGCCTTTATCCTTGCATCTCTCTACTGCTGCTTTATGCTTTTTAACTACTGTTTCTCCTTTATAGGTCATACTCTATATCACCTGTCTTCTTATTTATCATACTTGCTTTTATTTTTTGTTATGACGCAGACTTCTTTTTCTTTCATTGTATCTTCAACTGCCTTAACCAATATCTCATACATTTTATCGCTATAAGGACTGTAGTTAAGCATAACATTTGCTAAATTTATGCAAAACCTTATGCACTCAGATAGAGTGTACCCCTTCATTACACTTTGCAATCTCTCTAAGAACTTTATATGCTCTGGGTATAGGTATACTGTTACTCTTTCTGGCTTCATGTCCTCTTTGCCTCCTCTATCATCTTCTTTATATCTTCCTTAGTTATTCCCTTCTTCATTCCTATTTCTTTAATCTTTTGATATGCTTCCTTTGATGTTATTTCTCCTTTAAGTAGCCTCATAAATATGTCTTCTACTTCTTTTCCCATTTTCTCAGACATTATCTTTATTAGCTTTGATGTGCTAAGTGGAACGCATAGTGGGCATTGAGTTTGTTGCTGTTGTATAGATTGTTGTTGTCCAGTTTTAATAGTCTCAGCTGTAGAGACTTCGTGCTCTTTAAACATTCTATCTACTCTGTACACTCTTACTCCTTCAAATACAGCATCAACTACCGCAGGTAATAGTCTTGCAATTATTCTCTCAATCCTTGCCATCAATTTTACTAAAGCAGTACAGATTTATTAATAATTCGGTTTTTAAAACACTTACAATAACATTAATTATGGACGTCAACATAAACGTTCAATATTAACGTTCATATTACTATAGTGTTAACTCTGTAATACTTAATACTATTTATTAATATTAATAGGGGGTAGGTGGGTTTTATAATATAGTGATAAGTATAAGATAGCTTATTAGATTATTAAAAACGTTATTAATTGGCGTCCATCATGAACGTTCGCTAGTGTTCATCATGAACGTACACAAAACATTTATATATAGTTAAAATTAAAGTACATAATGTGGTCTAAATGTCAAATCCTTCTAATCCTGAAGATGTTGGTAAACAAATTATAGATTTTGTAAAGACATACTATCAGAAATATGGAACACCACCATCAGCAAGAACAATTAAAAAAGAGCTAAAGGTTGACTTATATAGGTATTTTGATGGAATGAAGGAATTATGCGAAAAGGCAGGAGTTCCATATAAAGAAGACGACGATGAAAAGAAATTTGAAGAAATTGCATTTAGTGTTGCTACAGAAGTAGTTAAAAAATCACTTGAATATTATACAGAAAATACGCTAAAACCAATGCTTAATTCATACTTTGAAAGATTCAAGCTAATAGAAAATGAATTAACGTCGGTAAAGGAGAAGGTAAAGCCAAAGGAGGCAGAAGAGAAAGTTTACGAGCTTGAAGGTTCAAAAATAAAGAAAACAATAGACTTCTCACCAATTACTCTACAGTACTACGATTACTACGTTACAAAGACTGGAGATAATATTAGCCTTGGAGAGTTCATTGATAATGTTATTGATGAGCACTTCAGAGAATGCCTTGGAATAGAGGTAGGAGTGATAGTAAGACCTGGAGGTGGTATAAGACGGGCAAGATAACAGAGAGGCTTGAAAAAGAAGCAAAGGAGAAGGATGAAATAGATAAGATGTTAGAGGAGATAGAAAGAGAAGAATTGAGGAGGGCAAAATTGGCAAGACTTAGGGAATATAGGCTTGAATCAGAAAAAAGAGTAAAAGAGCTTGAAAAGTCACTTGAAAGCATATATCCAAGTGAAGGCAGCACAGCTGTTGTTACCCCGCTAGAAGTAGAGGCAGCAAAGGCAATATCATCCCTTCCAGAGGACATGCAGAAGAAAGTACTGTCAGTATTAGCAATAATCAAGTCATCTGGTAGGACAGAATCGTCATCAACATTGCTTCCACTTGTTCTATCATCTGTAATGTCAAATCCTAAGGCATCAACAGAGGACACAGCATCAATAGTGCTTAAAACAATAGAGACAATGACTAACCTAATGAAGAAAGAGGAAAAAAGCGATGTTAAGTCGCTAGTAGAAGCAATGAAGTCAATAATAGAGACTGTAATGGCTACTAAAAAGGAAGAAAAGACAGAGAGTAAAATTGTTGATAAAATACTTGAAAAAGCAGTTGATGCAATGATAAAACCTTCAAAGTCATTGATAGAGGAAGCATTAGAAAATCCAGAGAAGTATGAAAAACTGCAGAGAATATTCGGAAGAACAGATCCAGAGCTTCTTAAGATAATAAAAGATATGAAGAATGATGAGAGACAATGGATGATGATGCTTAAAAAGCTAGACCTAGATACAAAGCTAAAGCTATTGCAACTTCAACAAGAAGAAATGAAGAGGAAGGCAATTGAAAAGGGATTAAAAAGAGTAATATCAGCAGCTGCTCAGGCACTTGAAGAATCAGCTTCAGAGTCTGCACCAATGCCAGAGGGCAAGAAGGCAGAAGTTATAACTTTGATATGCGATGAGTGCGGATCAGAAATTAAATTAGCCCCAGATGCAAAGTCAGTAATATGTCCAAAATGTGGGGCGAGCTATAAGAAATGAGTATTGAAAAGGTGAGAAGACTAATAGTAGGAACGTTGGTAAATCTAGCACGAGAAGAAATAGTAAGTAGATGCATAAATGATGTTGTTGTTCTATTGAAGAAGTCAGAGCCTGAGGAAATATGGGACTTCATAAACAAGAATCCATCTCTAGTAAAGATAATACAAGATAACTACATGAAGAAGATAGATACAGTAATAAAAGTAATAAAATCAAAAGGTATGGAAAAGGACGTAATTTCATTTATAAACAACATAACAATTGAGGATGTTATTAAGTTTCTATACGTTAAAACAGTAAAGAATCCAAAGGCTAGAAGCAACTTAATGTTTATGGTTTCATCACCAACATGCATGAAGTGGCTAAGAGATAATATTGAAGAGATAAAGACATTAATAAAGCAGAAACTAGAATAAGTTTTTATATTTCTTTTTTTTTATTTTATTTTGGTGGTCATATGGCTAAAATAAGTATTAATAAAGTATTAGCATCAGCAATATATGGTGCACTTGATATAGGAATGAATGAATTGGATGCAAATAAGGGATGGAAGGAACCATTCAAAAATGCAACTGACATCTCAAGAGCAGTAGTGTTCTTAGGATCAGGAATAGCAAACTACTTAGGATTTGAAACTGAATATTCTGAAGCATTATTCTACTCATCTATTCCACTATTAGAGAAGTCAGTTTATAGTGCAGTAAGAGGATATTTTAAGGCAGGATTTACAGTACCAAAAGCTGCATCTGAATTAGGATTTAGAAGAGAAGCACCTACTCCTGCTCCAGTTCAAGTATCATCAACAAGAATAACAAGCTACTGATATTAATGATCGACATTAATTTAGTAGTTTCAAAGCTTCACGAATTTTTACCTTCTCTACCAGTACCTACAATAAACTATCCATGCGAAATTAATTGTCCTTTTTCTAATAGTTGTGAGTATCTTGGATGCTATTACAACGGAGTAATAAATTTAAGGTCTGAGGCAGATGAAAGAGTATTAGTTCATGAGTACGGTCACTACATATACCACTCAGCTGTTGGTAGAGGTAGATTAGAAGAATCTGAAAGATTTGCTCAATGGTTTGAAAAGTCATTTTACAATCCAGTTTCATGTAATTTATGTGGTAATAATTTAATATACAATGATGAGTTTGCAATATGTCCAAATTGTAGGTCTTTTTATAGTAGAGAGTATTATCCATTAGACTCTTCTATTGTTGTTAAAAGTATTATTGTTGGAAGCGTAGTTACTTTAATAACAGCATTCGCATCATTTTTAGCATCATTGATATAAAGAAATTTATATCTGAATTAAAAAATAATATATTGGTGATGTTATGGGAAGATCAGATACAGTTACTGTAACAGTTACTCCACCACCAAAAAGAAAATCAATTTTAAAGATTACTGGTGTATATCCTCAGTCAGGTCCATCACCTTTAGAAGTCTATGTGTATGGACAGCTATTAGATCAAGACGGTATTACTCCTTTACCAAATAGAACAGTTAAAATTGCTGTAAATGATAGTGTAGTTGGATCAGCTACAACAAGTACGAATGGAAATGTTACGTTTACTCTTACATTAACAGACGTAGGAACGTACTCAATATACTTAACATGGGATGGAGATGAATACTACGAAGGATGCGATTAGCGGGGATATAATTGCCTTCATTAACAGTAGATCCTAGTCCTCCTTGGTACATAGGAGATCAAGTATTGCTAATTGCTAGTGGATTTCCTCCAAACTCTACAGTATACTTTCTTTTAGACCATCCATCAAGAAGACTTATGATTGGTTCAAGTACAGCAAATGAAAGCGGATATGCATTTTTTGTATATACAATACCAACAAGTGAGCAGGGATATCCAATTACATACTGTACAACAATTGGATTTTTAGCATATGAAGCTTCAGTTGGAGGAACAAATATTGTATATGGACATGTTGAAATTCATCCACCAGACTTCAGAATAACTTCATGGACTGTTCCTTTATATGTACCTCCAGGAAGTACAGCTACAATAAAGTACACAGTTACAAATCAAGGATATACTGGTACTGAAACTCTAACAGTAAGAGATGAGACTAGAGGAGTAGTAATAAGACAAGAAGATCTATATCTTGATAGAATGGCAAGCAAATCATATACAGAATCAGTAACAATGCCAAATACAGACTTAATTATTAAAATTACTATTTATGAGCCAGTTTATAAAAAGGTAACAGATGAAAAGACTTTTACAATTTCATATAAAAAGCTAAAGTCTAAAATAGATTTGAGTGTAAATGTTGATGGTAATGTTGTTAATATTAGAGGAAGATTATATGATCCTGTAAATGGATGGGGATTAGCATTAAGAGATGTAAAAATATATGAGAATGATGTTCTAATTGGTACTGTGAAAACAGATTCTGGAGGTTACTTTTCAATGAGCTTAACAAGAAGCCCTGGAACGTATACATATTATGCTGAGTGGGATGGAGATGATACTTACGAGGGGTGTGAATAGTGGGAAAGTCAGATATTGTTACAGTTGAAGTTACTAAACCTACTGCTCCACCTGCTCATCAATTAACAGTAAGAGTAGTAGATGAGAAGAAGAGACCATTGAAGGGTGCAAAGGTTTCAATATATAGAAGATTGCCATTCTCATTGGTTGAAGAAAAATATACAGATGAAAGCGGATTTGCATATTTTGATGGACTATGGCCTTGGTTCTATGCAATGGCAGCAGACTATGAAGATAAAACAACTGCTCCAGTATGCTTTAATGTAGAATTGGGAAAGACATATGAATTCACATTAATTGTAAGACCTCCACCTCATGAATATGAAATGATAATCAACTGTGGGATTGAACCGATTGCAAAACTAGAAGAGTGGCTTGTTGAAAATGTTTCTTTGATAAGAGATACAATTATAGGATTTACACACCATGAATTTGTAAATGCATGGGTTGAGGGGTCAAATCTTCACATAAGATTTAGAGTAACTGGTTCACCATTCCCATGGGCAGCAGTAGGAGCAATTCTTGCAATATTGGTTGCTTTAATAATATTAGGATGGGAGATAAAAGAAATAATTCCAGAGATTCCGAAAGATGTCTGGTATTTATTAGGAATAGGAGTAGCAGGAGCTGGAATTGGAGCACTTATTTATACAATAAAGAAGAAGCGCTAATAGCTTGTAATCATAACAACATCTTCTTTGCTTAATAAGTACTCTAGAGCATCTGAAGAAGTTTTAAACTTCTTTCTATTGTTTAAAAGAAATAGTTTCCACTTCTTATAAAGCTCTGGAGTGCACCTTATAACAATTCTCTCAGTTTTGTTCACAAGTTTACCTAGTGCACACATCTTTTTATATATTTTTATCAATTATTATATCAGGTGATAAAATGTCCTATGTTTGGGATCCTATTATAGAAATACAGTTTAAACATACAGGAGCACAATCAAGTGGAGCAGAGTGGGTAAGCTCAGTATACGAATTACCACCAGGAGAAGTAATTGAAGTATTCAGAATGGAGATAATTCCACCAGTAGATACAACAACAGGAACAATAAAGAAATTAAAGTATGTAACATTAATGATTGATGGAAAAGAATACCCAACAATAAGAGCAAACTCAGTAATGTTACCAGCTGAGAGTCCAAACAATGCAGGAGTAGCAGTAAACTTTGGTACTCCATACCTATGGAGACCAATTACAGGAAGAATACCAGCGCCAATTGAAGGAATATGTCCAAAGGCTAAAGCAGGACAGACGCTAGGAGTAAAAGTTGTTGCAGAGGATGCTCTAACAGATACAGATGTATACACAATAATATTGAAGTGTGCTAGAGTGAGAGGAGAAGGAAAATTAGTTGAAGCAGTAGGACCAGTTATAGTACCAGGATTCAGCTTAGATACTGATACATATGCAAAGTCTGCAATTCCAATAAGAATTGATACATGGGATGAATTGCCAGGAGGATTAGCACAGTCAAAGCCACAGGTATTCCCACTAGTTACATATGCAAGAAACAAAGTTGCAACAACTCCAAACATATGGTATGATTTTGATTATAAAACAGGAAAAGTTGATTCAGACTGGATGAACTTGTCATGGAACTTAGTAAATAAAGAAGAGGCATACATAATAAATGCAATAGGAGTAATTCCAAATGCAAACTCAAAATCACTAAGGCTATACATTGATGGAAGGATAACAAATCCAGAGTTCACAACAAGACCATTGCCAGAGAAGAACATTTTCTACCCAGCTATGTTCTACGATGTGAATGTAAATAATGCATTAAAGAGAGCAGGACCAGTATTCCTACCAAAGCCATTCATGTTCCACGGAGTAAAAGGAGGAGTACAGATAGTAGACAACGGAACAGCAATACCTGCAAATGGAGTTGAAGTTCATGTATATGGAATAAAGTTTGTATTGAGGTAATAAAATGCAAGTAAGAGTTGTTTTGGGAAACATTTCAGCATATGCTGGTGCAACGTAGTCTAAAATAATTTTTTAATATCCTACTATTTTTTCTTTTTTTGTTAAGTACTCTTTAAGAATCCTTTCAACAACCTTACCAATAGGTTCTCCTTTATTTTTTCTAAGTTTTTTTAAAATTTCAAGAGTTTCTTTATCAACTGCAATGGTTGTTTTTGATTTTAAATATCTATGTCTTGGCATATAAGTTATAACTTATAAAAAATATTTAAGAGTTTCTAAATCGAAAATTAAAATTAGGTGAATATATGCCCGAGCAGATAGATATTAAGAAAGCTGTTAAGTATCCACCTGAAATAATTCCATTTGCAAAGCCAATTGATCTATATGCAGGAGATAATAAGGTATTTGAATACTCAAACATTCAGGGAATTGGATACATAGCTGGGATCTACGGAATAAGCTTTGCAAGAGCAGATGGTCTTAATTTCAGAATGAATGCAGATGGAGTGTATGATGTTGTTAGAATAGAAAATTTAGGTGCGGTTAAGGGAATAGACTATGAAGAGGAAGTAAAGATTCCTGCAAGAGACAGCATTACAGGAATAATATACACTCCATCTAATGTATCTGCATTTCAGATGAGGCATAAAATAAGAGTGGACAAGCCAACTGTTATTTTAAAATCACAGCTTGGATTTCCATTAAGCGACTATGAAAAAGAATTAGCAAGAAAGTACAATGTAGATGAGATTATAGCAACTCAGTCTGTAGTTCCATATGACCCATATGAAGGAATACAGAAGATATTTACTTACACATCTGTCCTATCATCATCAGGAACATTACTGAGACTGCCAGTTCCATCTGGATACAAAGCAGTACTATTGGATATTTCTGCATTAAGACCTACATCTCCAGCAACTGCTTACATAACATTACAAAGAGATCGTAGCGGATACTATGTATTTGAATTAGATCCATACTGTATGCAGAATTTAGAGTACTCAATGAGAGTATACAGAGAAAATTCAATAAGGATAGTATGCCTTGATGAAATGCTAGTTGAAATGTCAGTATCATCAGGAACTCATAAAGTAAGACTTGTTGTAGGCTTAGGAAAAATTACAATACCAGAGAAGATTAAGTGGGATATTGATCTTACTGCAGGAGAGATGGTAATTGCTGAAAAGGAGAATCTGTACGAGCTTGTAGAGGTAGGATTGAGATGAGCTGTCCAAAAGGTGTAGGATGCGGAGGATCAAGATGTAAAAACTGTCTAAAATATGTTAATCTAAATGAATATGTAGTATTTTACTCTGAAAGACCTGAAGCATTCAGAATAAACTATAACAAAGTAAATATAGTGAGGTGTTGTAAGTAAATGCCAGGAACAATAATAGTAACAGACTTCATGAGGTATTTAATTCAAAAGGGGATAGCAATATTAGATGATGTTGGAGCAAGAATTAGCATACCTCCATATGCAATAATACCAATTGAATATGCTCCACAAGAAACAGGAACAGTATGGATGCTATACTACTTATCGTTTGGAAATATTCCAGAGAATGTATTTGCAATAAAGTGCAAATTCATTAGGTCAAAGTATGGAGGAATGGTATTTGAACATGAATGCAGACCATGCTCTTATGCTGTAATAGATACTGGATGTCCATTTTGGTGCCCACTAACAAAGGGATTTCCATTTGAAATTACAATAGAGAATCTAACAGATAGACCTCAAATATTTGATGGAAGGCTTTGGCAGTTGAGAATACCAGAGGAAAAAATGCCGTTGGTTGAAGAGGCATTTGATAGATTCATTATTAGGGAGAGAGTAGAAATAACGCAAATAGATGTATCTGGAATAATTTATGAGCTTAGAGAAATTAAGGAAGAATTGAAAAGTCTTTCTCAGCAGTTATCACAGATTAGGAGGGTTGATCCTTGGTTACGCTTGAGGACTTAAAGCGTTTGTTAAGAGAGGAATTAACAAGTGGAAATCCTTATACTGCAAAGAAAATCTCAGACTTTCTAAGACCAATTTTAAAAGGATCAGTATTCAATACCTCAGTAACAGCAAATACTAACATTTTTTCATCAGATTTATCACCAACTAACAGTCCTACAACTTTCAGAATTTATGCATGCTTCGATGCCTCAGGGGTTCTATCTGTAGTGAGAACAAAAGATGGAGTTACAGTAACTGAACAATTAAATGATGGAAGTGCTCTTGTTGCAAATGGAGCATATATGTTCGATATAATAGTGGAAAGCGGAGAAACAATAAACTTTCAGTATTCAGTAAATGCCACAGCAATAGTATTAAAAGTAGTTGAAATTCCATCAGTAATAAGCTGAGGTGAGTAAAATGGTATTTCTACCTCAAGGAAAACCATCAGTAGTTGCAGAGGCAAGCTACGTAATAGAAAAGATTGGAAATGTCATCTATGCAAAGAATAGCAGAGGACAGATAGAGTTCAGCTCTGCTGACGCGACGGATGTAATACAGAGGGCATTAAATACATTAACGAATGGAGGAAAAATATTCATCAAACAAGGAGTATATTCTCTTGGTACAAAGCTTATAATCCCATACGATTATGTTACCATAGAGGGCGAGGGACCATCTACAGTCCTTCGAGGAACAGGAGCTGATGCAGTTATCGAGTGGAAGGAGAAAGATTGGGTTACTGTAAAGAATCTGGCTATAGACGGTGTTGATAAAGGGAGGGTCGGCATTCGCATTCTTGGAGCTTATGCCGACCCGAAGCATAACGGCTTTAACAGAATTGATAATGTCACTATTACACGCTGTAGCTACGGCATATATGCATATGTTTTGGATGAAAGCGTGATAGACAAGGTGCGTATATGGGCATGCTCTTATGGCTTAGAGCTTCACGATGCATGTGTAAACGATAGCATTACTAATTCTGTTGTAAATGGTTGTGACAATTGGAATT
>Ga0080004_1126990_pt1 | contig 16882 bp, 22 predicted proteins | sample WasSprMetagenome_FD_69207 | JGI IMG/M metagenome (GOLD analysis project Ga0080004, IMG submission 69207) | Sulfidic aquatic microbial communities from Washburn Spring, Yellowstone National Park, USA - WS (SPADES assembly) (version 2) | ecosystem: Environmental > Aquatic > Thermal springs > Hot... | reverse complement strand
GAGAGAATCCTTCGCCGAAATACCTCCAAGGGTAGAATATTCACTTACAGAAGATGGTGTAGAACTTAGAAAATCAATAATTCCCCTCCTAAAATGGGCTGCAAAAAGAAACAACGCAAAAACAAGTAAACACAGCCCTAAAGAGAACACGCATTAATCTTCGACGTTCCATTAAGAGACACTAACAGAAGAAATATCGCGTGGTAGCCAGATTGGTTTCAAAACATTATTTATATGAATGATGATTATTGAATGGTATATGAATTAGCTTCAAGCTTTAAACTGCATAATGTGGATGATAGTGATATTTTTGTTAATGTAGCCTTTCAGAGTTTCACCTTTGTTAGACGTAGAGTATTTAGAAGAACCAGCATGGTTAGGCCGTCATCGCCCGCAGCGACGGTGAACCACAGAGGAATAAACCCCGCTAGTCCTAATGCGCCTAATATTATTTTAACCCCTAAGGAAGCAGCTATGTTCTGTTTAGCGACACTAACGGTTTTTTGGCTCAGCTTAATTAAGTAGGGCACTTGAATGAGTTCATCTTTGACGAGGACTATGTCGGCTGACTCGAGCGCGATGTCAACTCCGCTGCCACCCATAGCGATGCCCACATCGGAGGCTGCGAGGGCTGGGGCGTCATTAACGCCGTCTCCAACCATTGCCATTAATCTATAGTTTTCTTTTATCCTGTTTATGATTGTTAATTTGTCTTCTGGGAAAAGTTCTGCATAAACCTCGTTAATGTCGAGTTTTTCGGCAACTTCTTTGGCTATTTCCTGCTTGTCTCCCGTGAGCATTGCCATATGGATTCCAATTTTCTCCAAAACCTTTACAGTTTCTAATGCGTCTTGTCGCACATCGTCAATGAGGCAAACGGAAGCTTCAGCAATTTTATTTATGGAAATGCACACGAAAGTATGTTTCTCGTCTTCATGAAAGGCATTTATTTTTTCACAGTTACATGAGTATTCTCGCATTAGATTCATGTTTCCTATAACTACTAGTGCGCCGTCGACACGGCCTATAATGCCCTTCCCTGGAATTTCTTCCACCTCTTTTGCCTCAAAATTGTTGAAGGGCAATTTCTGTTCTACAGCCTTTTTAATGATCGCCTTTGCAATGGGGTGGTTGGAAAACTGTTCCAAAGCAGCCGCATAGGCCAGCACTTTCTGGTCAAGTTCCCCAGCCGCTTTGACTTCATGCACAACTGGCGTCCCAAAAGTCAGTGTTCCCGTTTTATCGAAAACAATGGCCCTTACTTTAGCCATTTTTTCTATGTATATTCCTCCTTTGATGATAACCCCTTTTCTGGCGGCTATAGTGACTGCCGTAAAAATGGTTGCCGGGACAGATATTACGAAGGCACTGGGGCATGAAACCACAAGTAGTATCAATGACCTATACAGCCACATTTGGAATGAACCGCCAGCGAATTTTGGACCAAGTATGGCGACGAATGCGGCGAGCGATATGACTATTGGAACATAAACGCGGGCAAATTTATCCACCAACTTTTCAATGGACGCCTTTCTTTTTCTAGACTCTACAACAAGCCTTACAATTCTGGATACAAGCGTTTCTCCGACGCTCTTGTTAACAATAACTTTAAGAACTCCGCTTAGGTTTAGAGTTCCCGCATATACGTCGTCGCCGGGTTTTCTTAAGAACGGCATCGACTCGCCTGTAACAAGCGACTGGTCAACAGTAGAGGTGCCTTCAACCACGGTGCCGTCAAGCGCAATTCTCTCTCCAGGCTTTACAAGTATCGTCATTCCTGGCTGGACATCTTTCACATTCATGCTTCTTTCTGAACCGTTAACGATGACTCTTGCTTTGTCGGGTATGAATCGAGAAAGCGTTTCAACAGTTTTTCTGGCTCTTTCTTGAATGTAATCCTCAAAATACTCTGATAAGGAGTAAAGAAAAAGGACAGTTGCGCCTTCAAAAAGAAAGTCTAAATATGCAGCGCCTAAAGCAGCCATTGACATCAGAAATTCTACTGAAAACCTTTTTTCGAAAATAAGCTCTTTCAATCCGATGAGCCCTATATATACGCCCGCAACTGTGACCGATGCATGATATATTATTCTAGACAGGGATGCTGGTTCATTAAGCAATGGCATAGTAAATCCAAGGGGAACTCCTTGAAACAACAAGTCGAGCAAACCAGCTAGAACCATCGTGAGGCCCAAAGCCGCAGCTAGCTGAATCCATATTCGTCTTCTCTCGCGTTCATCGAACTCTTCTTTTATTTTCTCGTTATCGTTAGCCATTGTGCAACGTCTTAAAGAAAAGCAGTTTTCTATATTAGAATAGTGCTAAAATAGATGGGAAAAATATTAATGTATCAATAGCAATAAGCTGCTATATTAATAGCAGGATGTGAAGTTCAGTGACTGTAGTAAGTATAACAATCCCTAATGAGCTTCTCAGGAAATTTGATGAATTCATGAAGACACGAGGATATTACAGCCGATCAGAAGCATTTCGAGATGCAATAAGAAGCCTTATGGCAGAGACGGAGCTTGCAAAAATGGAAACTGGCAATGTAGCTGCCACTATAATGATAACATGTGACTACGCAAGAAAAGACGTTGATTTAAAAATGACCGAGTTAAGGCATGAGTTCGACGATGTAGTGATAGAAAATGTTCATAGGCATATTGGAGAAAAATATTGCTTAGAGATTTTTATTGCGGAAGGAAACAACAACAGAATACTAGACTTGGTCGGAAGAGTGAGAGGGATGCGTGGAATTCAGCAAGTCAGGGCCATGTTTATGCCATTGTAGAAAGTTCAAAATTGCACTAAGCACAATATGATTTAGAAGTGGTGACCGCGTTACCGTGACTCATCACTGGGGATATGTGGGTGCAATTTCTTCCGCTTTACTGTTTGGAATTGGGGCAACATTAAACAAAATAGTTCTAGCGGATGCGCATCCAACTGTTGTGGCTGGACTGATATACCTATTTGCGGGGTTGGCCCTGTCTCTAGTTCGATTCTCACCTCTTCGCAGTCGAGTCATGATTGTTCTTAAAACACCTACTAAGACCGAAATTAAGATTGGCAGAAAAGATTTTGCCATACTTGCGCTAGTTGTTCTTTCAGGCTCCACAATCGCGCCGTTTCTATTCCTTAACGGCCTTAGCCAAACTACAGCGATAAATGCTTCCTTGTTACAAAACACTGAATCTTTGTTCACGATGCTAATAGCTCTTCTATTTTTAAAAGAAAAAGCAAGTAGGAAAGATTGGGTTGGTATTCTCTTCCTGATTGTAGGGGTCTCATTTTTGACGACCAACGGCGAATTCTATGAGTTGACCTTAACTCAGAGCTTACTTGGGAACGCGTTAATTGTGGTAGCATGCCTGTTTTGGGGCATAGATAACAATCTGAGTAGAGTCCTAAGCAAAAAGAAGGACATCATTCTCATAACAGTTTTGAAATGCCTGACAGGAGGAACCATACTACTCTTGCTATCTTTGACGCTTGGACTTGAGTTTCAAATTCCATTATCTGCTTTTCCATACTTGGTATCTGCGGGAGCCTTCAGCATAGGTTTCTCCATACTCTTCTTTTTGTTCAGCCTCAGAGAAATAGGCGCAATGAAAACGGGCGTTATATTCTCAACATCCTCGCTATTTGGAGCTATGTTCGCCTTTATAATGCTCAAAGAAAATTTTTCTCCTATTCAATTACTAGCTGGTTTTGTAATGTTGTTAGGAGTTTATATTATTTACAAAAAGTAGCAGGCTAAAAGCATGAAAAACCGATAATTATGGAGCAGAAGGAGCCTTCTGTTAATAATGTTTAACAGAAAAATCCATTAGCTTTGAAATGTAGTCTTAGGACCAACACGAGGAAGTTGTTATAGTCTTGTAAGCTTTTTGTTGCTTATACACATGAAGAATGGGAAAAGTTTAAGCTTTTTATGTAAGTGTTTCAAAATGGGGTGTGCACGGAAATTAAAGAAAGAAAAAGGGAAAGTTTTCAGCTCTTTTCTTTTGTTTTTTCAGATTTTTCAGGCTTGGGTTCTTGTATTGGCTCTAGGAAGTCTGCTCCCTTTAGGCGTTTGGCGTCTTCTTCTGAAAGCTCTATTGTTTCGCCTTTTCTGTAGCGTTTGTTGCTTATGCGGAAGCTGTGCACCTTAACGATTTTGAATTTTGGCATGGCTAATTCGCCTACGTTATACCTGTTATCTCGCATATTGCTTGAGGACGTTTGATGCGAGGCACAACCGCTTCATAGACTTTAAAGAAGTGGTTCATATCCCTAAGCTGCACATAAAACGTTTTCAGGTCTTGAGCAACGCACAAATCCGCATTCTCAGCTCCCGTCTCCATCAGCAAAGCGCTGTCCGTTCCGCCATCAGCAGCCTTCAAAGCAGGCGTAACATAAACTTTTCCGCCTATCAACTCCTTAATCTTGTCTATCTGCATGACCGCCGTCTGCCCAATGAAGGTGTGCGCATCCAAAAAAGCTGAAGGCTGAAGAATCAAATCATATGGTCCGTAAAAGTTGTCTGCAACAAGCTCTTCCATAGCTGCTTTAACACTATTCACCGCATTAGGCGATGTTGCCCATGCTCCTGTGCTTGCCACCGTGTTGCGTCCCGTGGCTGTTGCTAAGCCCTGTATTCCCAGCTTTGGACTGCCAGCATACTCTCCTGTGAGGATCAGTTCGTCTTCAAGCTGGGCTACTTGCAATGCTGCGCTTTCCGCATTAGCCGTGTCCAATGGTGTGCCTTTGCGTCTGCTTGCTATTATGTCTCTCCAGTGGATGCGAAAGTCTTTGTGGATTATTGGCACTATGAGGCTTTTCCGCGTGTAAACGATAATGTCTTCCACTGGTGTTTCACCGTACATGCTGATTGTTGCCGGACTCATCTCCGTAAGCTCATCCCACTGCACTTCCATGACACCCACATCAGCGAGGTTATAGACTGGCAAGACTTTTCTGCCCACTAAGACTCGTCTTGCAGCCTTCACCACAGCCTCGTCTAATTGTTTCCACTCTTCCTCTATGAGTGGCGCTTGAGCTCTTCCAACAAACTGTAAAGGCTCCATTTCTAAATCACCAACCTCACCATAATGGGCTTATCTTCAGCAGAAGCGTCAACACTTTCCTCAGCGTAAGCCACGATTGGACCGTAGGGTGGAATGCTTCCAATTTCTGTTAAGTCAGGTTGCGCAGCAGTGGATGTCACGTTAGTAGCTCCTGCAGGCACGCTAACAGATATAAGAGCTGCAGCCTTCAACTTTCCGCCAGCAGCACAAACCAATGGAGCGCCTTTAACAACGTTGTTTCCAGACGCTAAAATTGCCACAACAACGGCTGGAGCCTTCAACACACGCACCGATTTCCCAGCAGGAAAAGCCGTGTCTATGGGCGTGTCCTTCTCTCGGTCAAGAATGCCTAAAGGTTTCTGCTCTCCGTCTCCTGCTGGCTGAACCTGATGGTCAGCTGTGCCCTTTTTAACGAACAATCTTGCCTTGCAGCTTGTGCCTTCCGTTACAAGCTCTTCAACAATGGGTGCGCCACCCACCAGAACGGCGTTTGAAGGTTTAACAAACGGCATAGCCTATCTCACTCCTTATGGTAAAGGTCGCCCACAGTAAGAGTCGACTCGCCTTTGCTTTCCACTCCAGCACTGCGAATGTTTTTAACCGTGCCCTTAACACTGTCAATGCTTTTCTGCACGAGCCTAAGCTGCGCAAGATCCAGCTTCTTCAACTCTTCTTCGCAAAGGTTAGCCTTCTCAAGAATAGATTTGATTGCTGTTTCCTTCTCCCTCTCAACATAAGCCGTTAAAGTCTTTGTCGCCTCACTCATAGTCTGCCTCAACTTCTCATTTTCAACTTCCAACTCCGCAATGCGCTCGTCCTTCGCTTTCAGCTGAGGTTCCAACGCAGCTACTCTCGCCTTCAAAGCTTCAACGTCTTCCTTTGGCTGATTTTCCTCTTCACTCATACTCTTCACTCAACAAACCACATTCACAAAGCAGAATATTATTTCACTTGATTTTGACAAACTAAAACTATTATGGACTTTACATTTTGGTTGACCGAAATTTTGATGAAAACGGATTTCAGTAAATCAAAAAGGCTTTAAATGCGTGCCGATGGGATTTCAGTAATGTATTTAAATTACGAAACAATTACGTTTAAATTGGGGTAAACATGAAGAGGTCAGCTATGGAGACTATGCAGGTTAGATTAACAGGGGATTTGATAAAGATGGTTGACAGGTTGGTGGAGCAGGGTATCTACAGCAGCAGAAGTGAAGCTGTTAGAGACGCCGTTCGAAAGCTTGTTGTGGAAAGCGAAGTAGGAAGCCTTGCTGAAAAGAAAACTGAGAAGACAAGCGTAGAATTGGTTAAAGAGGTTAGGAAGAAGATCTGGAGAGAATGCCTAGAAGAGGCTGGCGGAGACAAAGAAAAGGCACTTAGAATCCTTGAGCGAAGAATGGAAGGGTCAGAGTAGCTCTTCTGGTTTCAGCAACCATGATGTAGTCTTTTACTCGCTAATTCCCTATCCCTTGAGATAAAAACAGTTTTAAGCCTTCATGTGCCATGTGCCGTTAGCTCTTTTCGCGGAGCCCACTCTTGAGGCTAGAGGGGGTTAAGAATTTAAGAGCGTGTTAGCAGATATAATTGTGTGAAAGGCCATGGCTTACGAGGCTTTAAAGTTGAAGAAGTACTGGTTTAAGGAAGATGATTTGCTGGAACCCATCGATTGGAAATATGTAGATTCTCTGCCTAAAAGGGTTAAGCTTGGCTTGGAACTATATATGGAGGGCAGGATTTCCCTAGGGAAAGCCGCGGAAGTGGCGGGATTACCCGTCACGGAGTTTGATTACATAAGGGGAAGGGCCAAGATTCCTTTAAGGGGCCCGGACGATTAACATGGCCGTATCCAACACCACACCCATCATTTATCTTGTGAAGGTTAAAAGGCTTAACCTGTTAGAGCATCTTTACAGAAAGATTTACGTTTGCTCAGCGGTTTGGCAGGACATAATTCACCTCCAAACCCGCGGTCTTTTAACGCCAAATGAAATCTTCTCAATATCTCAAGCACGCCAAAAATGGATGATGCTTCAAGACCCGAAGGAAAAAGAGTCCATCGAGGTGAAAGAAAGCTTAATAGACAGGGGTTTGGGTTTAGGAGAAGCCTATTCAATAGCCTTGGCTAAAGAGTTAAAGACGACGTTTCTAGCCAACGACAAACAAGCAATTGAAGCAGCAAGAGATTATGGGATAGAAACAAGATGGTTCACTGAAATCCTATACGACGCTTTGAAAGCTAATTACCTAAAGTCCGTGGATGAATACATTCAAACCTTAGACGCTTGCATAAAAATGGGCCTATACGTGAGCAAGAAACAAAGGGAGAGAGCCATACAAAAGGCCTACAGCCTCATGTGAATTTTGATGGAAAATATTCCACCCAGTTAAAACGGGTAGAATTTAAATGGCAACTTTTAGCTGTTTGACAAGCGCATTTACCTTCGAAATTAAAGTATCTGCCGATTCGTAGCCTTCAAGCTGCTTTTTGATATTTTCTGGTAAGGCTTTAGCTTCTGGCAGTTCTGGGTTGTAGCTGACTTTTATGCCATAACGCAATGCTCGCCTTACAATGCGCTCGTAGATTATGTTCCGTTCCGGCTGTGTGTATTCCTCTCGGAATTGGCTCCAGCGTCCCAAGGCGTTTTTGCATCGGTCTTCTGGCACAAGCGGATAAGCATAGTTAACAGGGTCCCCGTAATCCTCTTCGTCTTGCGGGTAATCCTTTGGCGGAGTTAAATTGCCTTTGCCTTCCCGGAATTTTATGCCATACTTCTCTTCTCTGCGCTTTGCAGCCTCATGCAGCTTTCTCCTTTCGCCCTCTTCCTGTTTTCCACCTTTCAAGGAACTGCCTTCCTCTTCTGTTGCAGGTTCAAAGCTACCGCCATGAGCTTGACAGTGTTTGCGGGCTTCGCTTTCGCTCCAAGTTTCAACTGGATAGCGGTAGGCTTGCTCAACAGAGCCAGCGTCTTTTTCGCCTTTAGGCTTTCCATAAATCACACGGTAGGTTTTGCCGTTGTGTTTACGTTCTCCACTGCCCACTATATCTAGCGTTTCTGGATCTCTGAGCCTGCAACTATGCTCATTCGGATATGGATTAGCCCCCTTGAGTTTGCCGTCAATCCCTATACCGCATACTGGATAGCTGCATCTTCCAGTCCAGCTTCCAACCGCCACATGATCAATGAAGATGCTTCGCATAACATAATCGTAGTGTTTACCGTTAAACTCGCCTTTCCTTGGCTCAGGCTCCCAAAAGAAGCCTATGCTAACGCTTTTGATTCTGCCCTTCTTTATGTCACTCAAATATTGGGGGCTACAACGATCTTTGTAGAAGGTTAAATCCGCTTTTATGCGGTCTTCCTCGAAAACCGCTTTTGCAACAGTTCCTTTTATGTCCTCAGCCTTTGTAAGAATAACTTCAGCGGGATGGTTTTCAACTATCCAAGCATTCTGCGCAGTGAAAGCCGCTTGCTCAATTTCTTCAGCAGGTTCGTAAACAAGCATACCGTCATAATCGTAAACATCTTCTTTCGTGATGACAGCCGGCACAGTAAGCGTTTCATCATCATCTCTGAATTCAAACTTGCCAGCTTCAACGGATTTTAAAGCATACATTCTCATGTGTGGATGGGCTCCTTACAGGATTTTGAACTCGCTAACGGTTCTATTGTTGCGATTTTGCTGTGTCTATGAGTTTCTGCAGCCAAACCGTTATCGCGGTTGGTCCCACAAGCGCAGTATTAGACATCAAAGGTTATGCCTGTCAAATCCAAGCCCAAGGATGTAGCCGTTCCTATGGCAACTGTCCGTAGAAACTTTTTCCAGTTGAAAGGCTTGTCTTGTGCAGAATATCCAAGGAAAGCGTAGATTAAGGCTGCAAGAACTCCTAAACCAACATTGAACGGATTCATTTATTCACCATGGAAAAAGCGTATGGACTGCCTTATTATTTTGATTAGCCAAAATGTTACCGCTGTTTTAACCCGTACTCTTCAACCCATGAATAAAATGTTTGTGTGCTTATTCCCAAGTCTCTGCATATTTTGTTAACGCTGTGTCCAGCAACGATTCTGTCTGCCAGCAGCTTGTCAATAGGCTTGCCGAACTTGCGTTCCAACTGCAGTTTCCGCCTTGAAATTACAGAAGCATTATTTGAGAACACTGCGCCTTGAAGCTTGCTTAAACCTAAAACCACGTCGCCTCCAGGAATCCGCTCCAAACCTTCCAATTGCCTAATCTCGTTAACAGTCATCCAATTCGTCATAAGCGCCAACGCTCTCACTCTATCCAGCTCTGCGGCAGCCTTGTCACGCGGGTTAATTTCAAAACCGCCAAGCCACTTAATACGGTAATGCACATCTGGAACCTGCCCCATCCTCATCAAATCATCAATTAAACTCATTATCATGGGTTCGTAACGGCTTTGACAGTCACTAATCAGCTTGAAATATTCACGCTCGTTCACCTCGCTTCCAGCAAGCTGCCCAGCTTGCGCCCCGATAATCATGGGTTTTGGAATGCCAGAACCAGCGCTTATACGCTCCATAATAGCGCTGTAGTAAGGCTCAGGGTCTAGGGCTCTTCCTTCTAAGCCTTTAAACTCTATTTCTTGCTTGTCGCTTTTGAAAAGGCTTGTTTGCGCTGTTAAGGGACCCCACTCCCTAGCCCACTCTCTAAGCTGTTCTCTAGTTGCGCCCTTAACCGTGACAACAGGAAAGCCGCTGCCATACCGATAAAGCGTCTGTCCCATTCCCCAAGCAATGTTGCGTATCACAGTCAAGTCGTCCCAAACAGGCTCCAAAACACTCATGCCTTTCCAAGGATTGTCCAAAAGGCGAGTTGCCAAGTGAATAACACGGGAACAGTGAACCTCAACCTCTCGCCTTTCAGCCATCCTAACCTTATAGATTTGAGGCAGGCCAAACCCTGGGCTTTCCTCGTTCTCTTCTATTTTAACTTCTGTAATCATTGTCGGCGCATAAGCTTGAAGGTTAACGATTTTCTCAGGCTTATTAATGGGCTCTTTCAGTGTTTCTGCTTTATCTTGGTAGCCAATAACAATAATGGACCAACCATAGGCCCTTTCGAAAACTGAAGCCTGCGTGAAAACATCCTTAGCGTTAAGCAACAACAAAACTTTCTGCACTTGCTCATTAAACTTTTCCTTGTCAACACCTTCTTCAAGTGGTTCAACCTCAAACCACTTGTCAAAAACGTCATGGGCAACATGAAACGTAAGCAAATAAGCAATAGGCTCACGCCTAACAGCAAAAGTTATAGCCTCATGGGTTAAGGGTTGACCGAACTCAGCGCCTAAACCCGTGTGGTAACGTTGAATCTCAGCTTGCGTTCGGTCCACAGGCACAGAGGCAACAGCAAACCTTCTCAGAACCTTCTGCAAGGCAGCCCCAAAATTAACCACGATGTCCAGCCTCCGCCTTGGCTTCACGAAGAATCTGGCGAATCACTTCTTGAATCGAGCGAGCTTTACGCTTTTTCTGCTCTTCTAAAAGCCACAAGTAAAGCTCGGCGTCAACGCTTTGCTGGAATATGGGCAAATTCAACAACACCATCAACTATGTTAAAGCCAAAAAATAAAAGAAAATCTGAACATGTAAACTAATAAATTAAAAGGTTGAGAATATGAGGAATGACTCGGCGGAAGGAATGAACAGAAATGTCTCTAGTAATGGTGAGGATTCCTAAGAAAATTGCAAAGCAATGGGTGTTAAGACACGAAAAGGACGGGCTTGACGAATACAACATCTCTATCTTTTTGAAGCTCCAGTATGAATTGAAAAATTATGAGTTGACGCCTGAGCGCTTGCTCGTGTTTACCATGCATTTCCAGAAGCGTGGAGGACAGCCTATGAAGGCTAAGTTGTGGGTGAGGGAAAGGAAGATTAATGATGTGGTGGAACTAATATTAATAAGGGCGCATGCAGAGCCATTATGAAGGGGAAAACTATGCAAAGGCTCGTTGAAGCAAGGATAGAGATAAATGAGAAAGTGACAAAGGGTGAAAAACTACCAGAGGCCATGATCCTTTACGCCATGGATGCTGAACACTTCGTGATAGCGGCTAAACCCTTAAAGAATTTGGAGGAGAAAGCCCTCACAAAAACACAGGTTAAAGTGGTTAATGAACAAAACAAGCATGTCATCGTAATTCCCAAGAAAATATATGATTTCTATCACCTTGATGAAAACGACTACACAATTATGGCTTCTGACAAAGACCCTAAAACCATCATAATAGCAATCTAAAAAGATTAAAAGAAGATGAATGAGTCAGGCTTGCCTTCAGCCTCTTGTCTTGTTGCAGCCACTGCTAGGGCTAGGCTCCAGAAGCGGTCATCATGCGTCCCTTCGGGATGCGAGAATCTAACTTTTCCTTCTTTTGTCAACTCGAAACGTTCAATGTTTAATTCTGCAATCAAGTCGCTGTCATATGAGATTTTAAGCCTCTTTTGAACCATGCACTGCTTCAGCCATTGAGCCATCTTCTCTTTTGTCTCCTGCGTGAATTTTACTCCTTCAGCCTCTGTTATTCCAGCGTTAACCATGTCCTCAACAATGTAGTCGCCCACACCACTCATGTCCACGAGCACTTTGTTTATTGTTTGCCATCTGTCGCATAGAGTTTTAACATAGCCTATCACGCTTGCGTAGGGCGTTCGCAGCGGAAACTGATGCATGTGAATTAGTTTTATAGAAGATTCTTCTATTTGCACTACTGTTAAGATGCTGTAATCCTGATATTTGCCCAAGTCAAGACCAGCGTAAAACCCGCCTTTTGCTGCTTCCTCAAAATTGCAATACTCAAGCATGTGGTCTATGCAGCTTGTTATTAAAGCCTGTGATAGCCAAACGTTCTCGTCTTCAGCCCACTCCGCTAACATCTCCCTCCGCCAACGCCAAGGATCACCCTCATATTCTTTCCGCTTCTTGTTAAGCCACTCCTCAGTGATTGGTCCTTTCGGTTCTTTAGCCTGCTCGTAGGTTACGTGGCTTTTTCCAAAATGCTCAAAAGCCTTATCGTGGAAAAGCTTCCAGAAAACGCTGTCCGTTGTCCACGGCGTGCTGCTTGCTATAAACTTGCCGTTCGTGGTTGCCAAAGTGAAGCTTATGGCGTCAAACATCTCTTCATCATTTGGAATGAAGTTCATTTCATCGCAGTAGACGCAATGGAGCGTAAAACCGCGCAGGTTGTGGGGCGCATTTGGAAAGGCTTGGATTATGCTTCCGTTTCTAAGCCTGACAATAGTCCTTTGAGGTTTACCGACAAGCCTTCCTGGAACTTTGGTGAGGAAATAGTTGATTTTCGTTATGGGAATCATTGTTTGACGCCAGCTTGGACCCACAACGGCAATGTGCGAAGCAGGATGCGTCAAGGCGTAGTGTAGAAGCCAAGCAGCGATAAGATGGGTTTTTCCGCTTTGCCTGCACCATCGTAAAGCCACATCATTATGTTTGTCTAAAAGCTTCGCAGCTTCAAGCTGATATTCTGTTAGTTCTAGCTTTAGAAATTTTTGGCAGAACTCCACGAAGCTAGCTGGGATTTCCGCCTGTTGCGCTTGCATCTCGCTTTTCAGTTTCTCCAGCCTTTCCCTTTGCCTTTGCTTCATTCACCAAACGCTCCAACTCATCCAACTGCACATCTATCTGGCGTTCGTCAAAGCCTGAAGCCACACTATTCATGATTTGGGCAATGTAAGCCGCAACCCGAGCCCACATCTGCCTCTGCTTAAGCGTAACTTTAACAGCCACGCCCTCTTCATTTTGTGTTTTAACCTTGCCCTTGGCAAGGGCTACAGCTAAATCGAAAAGTTCCTGAAGGCTGTTTAGGGTTTTACCGCGAATACGTTGCGTGTCCACTCTGATTGTTTCTTTAAGCTCAGCCAAACGCTTAAAAATCATCATTTTGCGACTGGTTTTGCCTCCCAAAATCTAGACCCCCCTACGTTTTCTGCGTCAAAAAAATGCCCGTAATATTGCCCACAAGTAATGAAATGGCATTGAAGATTTCAGCATTCCACTTTCCCAAAACAACCATGTGAACTGCTTCCAGCACTGTTAAGCATGCAACCATGCTGAGGCTGAAGTAAACAGCATAAAGCAACCTTTGGCTTGGAGGCACTTTAACCTCAATCTGCTTGCGCTTATGCGTGGTTCGTATGGTTTTTGTTAAGGCTTGTCTAATTGGGTTTTTCACCGCTCACTCCTCATTCCTGAAGATTGTTATTCTTCGCATTAGGCGTCTGGCTCTGCCGTGGATGAAGGCTTGCTGGCAAACACGCACGTTTTCCGCATTCATTAGTTTAGGAAGTAAAACCCGAATGTTCTCAACAGTGCCGACAGGAATTATTGTGCAGTCAATCTGTCCATAACCTTGTGCGAAGAGCCACTGGCTTGCAACAAGAACGATGTGTTTAGCGATTTTTCCAAAGGCTCCAATGTAAACGCCATAACTTGTAACAGGCAAGTCTATCTCCGCACCAGCAGCTCCAGCCTCACGTAGTTCCTCAACGGTTTCCAATCTTCCTCGAGAAGCGTCAAGCCACGTAACCTCAATTAGATCGCCTAACTGCAACTCGCCAAGCTGCTTAAGCACCTTTTTATTCAAGTCACATCATCAAAATGCGAGACGTGAAAGCATTTAAAAACAAATTTGAACCACAAAACTAACAAGTTAAATAAAAGAAATTCTGAAACAAAACTTCAATTAACTTTATTTTTAAGAATACGCCAAGAAAAAAGCTTTCACAAAATGCGCGCGCATGCAAATATAATCGGCTTTCCGTTCCATCAAAATGCATAACGACATGTTCCGTTAAGAGACGCTAACAGAACAAAATGCAAATTTTTAAAATGCATTTAAAGCCCGTATTTATTCATTTAACGTTTCTCTGATGAAATCTTTTAGGACTTCTTTCACAGGCATTTCAAATCGTTGGCGTAATTGGTTCAGCATTTGTGTCCCTTTCTCAGTTATTGAGTAGTATTTGATGCGTCGTCCGCCCTTTTGTGTCCACTCGCCAGATATGAACCTGTCTTTTTCTAACTCGTATAGGAGTGGGTATACTATCCCTGCGTGGAATTTTTGTCCAGTTAACTTTTCTATCTCTTTGATGATGGTGTAACCAGACATGGGCTTTTGGCTTATAAGCCATAAAATAACGGCTCTGCTAAAGCCTCTCATAATGGCTCTGACTATGTCTCTTTCTTCTTCAGCCATTGGATATTCGCCTCTCTAGTTCTCATTGTGCCTCTGCATTCTTATTAACTTCTTTGCGTCAAGTTTGCAAAAGGTTGATATATCAAAATTTAAACTATTGTATTCGAGGCGCCCGTTTATGGTTGACGTTGTTGACGCGTTTATGCGCGGTCTTGAGAAGCCGCTTATACTTTGGCTGATATCTCAAGGGCCTAGGCATGGATATGAGCTCATTAAGGAAGTTAAGAGGCTGACTGGGCAGAAGTTGAAGCCTGGCGTGTTGTATCCTACCCTTTACCAGTTAGAAGGTGAAGGGTTTTTGGCTGGCGAACGGGTAAAGAAGGGTCGGCGGGAGCTGAAGTGTTATCGTTTAACCGAGAAAGGAAAAACTCTTCTCGCCAAAGTGCGTGGTCTTTTCAGCAATCCAATTAGAAGGGTGATTGCTGATCTAATAAGTGAGACAGAAAGGAAATGAGTTTAAAGGCCAAGTATCTTTCCCGCTAGCACATAAGCTCCTACCACAACCATTATTATGATACCGTATCTTCTTGTAGTTTTTTGTAGGCTCACAACATTTTCTGTTGTTGGAACCTTAATTGTGATTATGTAGCGCTTAGCGATTGGTATGCAAAAAGGAAGCGGTAAGAAAAAGAGTAGAAAGTATGAGGAAGGAACTGCTAGACCAAAGCCCGCATAAATGAAGGGTAAAAGACCTGTTGTTAAGGATAATAGTCCCATAACAATGATGCCTTTCTTCCTTCCATGTTTGACAACGAAAGTTTGAATTCCATTTTTACTGTCTGCTTCGTAGTCTCCAAGAGCTTGCAAAATGTGTCCGCTAGAGTGGGCTAAAATTAAGGGTATAGCGCTTGCTAAAACAAGTGATATGCTGACGTTAGATTGGGAAGATGTCCCAACTCCTATTAGAAATGGTAGTAGACCAGCACCTATGCCAGAAGCAATAAAATCCATGATTGGCACGCTTTTGAGTCGAAAAGGTGGAACGGAATAGGCAGTCCAAAGGGCGAGGTAAAAGATAAAAAATGTGGCAAGGCTCGTAGCAAACATAGACACTAAGAGTAAGCATAAAGTTATCAAGAAAAAAGAAAGTATTAGTGCAGTTTGTGGCGTGATCTTTCCTGAAGCCACTGGAAGACTGGATTTTACAATATTTTGCCGATCTTCTTCTCTATCAAAGTATTGATTCAAAATAAAGATGCTTGCTGTAGCTGACAAAAAAGCGAAAAAGACTACAATAAAGCGTTCAGGCGAAGGTAAACCTAAGAAGATGCTTCCGAAAACAAAAGAGAATATCCATCCAAGCCAGTTGTCAATCCTGGCAATTTCAAAATATCCTTTAAGAAACCTCATTTTTCTCCCTTTTCGTAGAAGAAAATTGAGCCTCATTGAAGCAACTTATTGAAGTCAACAGTGCTAAGCACCAAAGACTTAATGGTAGCAATTGATCCCGCGTCGTTTACTGTTTTTCACTTCTTTGCTTTGTGGCACTTTAGTTTCTTCGTAGGATATGATCTCCCCTGTGATTGCATCTATTTTCGCTTTGAAAGATCTCGTGGCATGAAAGAAACATGCACGCTTAAACTTAACTTCTCCATCCAGTATCCAAGCATTGCCCTCTTTATACATGGTTCTGAAAAATATCAGTTCCAACCGAGAGTGTCTTTGCTTAATAAACTGCCTGGCTTTTTCTTCCGCCTTCCTTGATTCCAATGTTTTCCACTCGTTCAAGCTTTAAAGCATAAAGCTTCATGAACTATTTCGCATTTCTTTCCTCAATCTTCCCTTCCAGAGGGACGTATTCTATTTTTCCAGTTACAGCTACACTGCCTATTTCCGTGCCGCCAATCACAATCTTTAAATTCGTGTCAACATTCCAAGCCCTCTTTTTGGCCAATAGAACATCAAGAACATCTGCAAGGGTTTTCTGCGTCATATTTTTCACACGGTAATTTAAGATAAGACATATCAAAATTTAAATGTTTTGGAAAATAAAATATATTAATCTAACACACTTGAGGGTTAGGTCAAAGAGGGAGAGTGGGTGGACAAGGCAGATAAAGGTTGTAAAGTTGTTTTGACTGCTGATCGCACTCTTATGAGCGATTATCACCACAATGAGTTTGTGGGTTTTGGGACTTGTGCTCCTCCAAACGTTATTCCAGATTGGCTTTATAGCTGGTTGTTCTTTCCTCCCATTAAAACGAAGGGCGGGGTGCCCGTTGCTGCGCCTTATGGGCTTAGAAAGATTGAGGCTCAGCTATTGATGGAAGGTTTTGATGTAGCCGTAGTTGACCCAGACCATTTGGAGAAATACCTTGCCGAAGCGAAGGTCATGGGTATTCATGTTATGGATCCTTTCGGCTTAGGTCCAGCATCAAGCACATTCGCAGCCATCTTAAAAAAGGAGCCTTTTTTGGCGCAGCACTTCCGCCTGTTATTGGAGAAGCCTGAAATAAAAATGGCGAAGAGGCGCGGCTTGAAAATAATTGTTGGAGGCCCTGGTGTTTGGCAGTTTAAATATAGGCCAGAATTTGTTAAGGAGCATGGAATAGACTGCATAATTGATGGGG
>Ga0080004_1118139_pt1 | contig 16887 bp, 18 predicted proteins | sample WasSprMetagenome_FD_69207 | JGI IMG/M metagenome (GOLD analysis project Ga0080004, IMG submission 69207) | Sulfidic aquatic microbial communities from Washburn Spring, Yellowstone National Park, USA - WS (SPADES assembly) (version 2) | ecosystem: Environmental > Aquatic > Thermal springs > Hot... | reverse complement strand
ACCCTTCCCATACATACCCATAAAACAGATAAGGGTAAACGTCACGCTCGACGGAACCACGGCAACACTTAAAGAGAGACCCATACAGTACGAGAACTGGACAACCGTTGTATGGCACGGTGTTTCCGTGGACTACCCTGTGGGCCTGTCTGACCCCCAGATGGACTTCGTAAAGGGAGACAAATATAACACAAAGCTAGTCTTCCAGGTAAAGTTTCCCACCACAAACATACGTAAGCAATACGTCACACTGTGGTGGTACGACGACCTAGACACCGAGCCCGCAGTATATCAGACACAGATACAATTTATCCAGGACTCTACACACAAGGACGTCTGGCACCCGCTCTACGACGTGGAGTTTGTTGACCAGGAGCACCGGCAGTCGAGAGACTACTACGACTACAAAGGCGTCGCGGCTTTTGTCCTAAGAGACCCGTCTACTGACTTTGCGTTTGGTCCATATAATCTTCACGGTTTTGGTAGATATGGTGGAAATCTTCAACATTACAGACCTTATGGCACATGGCAGGTTTATTATCAATACATGCGCTACTCGTGGATAAAGGCACCCATCAGGATCTTCGCTGTACTCAACACAGAATATGTGGGTAGCGTGTATGGAGACTGCGGCACAAGTCCCTGTAGTAATTTGTATTATTCAACCTTGGCGATCGTGCAGATAGTCAATGGGACAAGGTATATACCTGTAATTACTTATATCTATTGGAAAAACACGCGATCCGACTACGGCTACTGGTTATGCACAGAGATGGGCGCGGGATTCGCAGACTACTTCGCGTACACTGCAGCGGGCTACCAGTACAAGCAGAACCAGACATTTGTATACACTTACGACCAAGTTTCTTCAGCAGTAGTTCTAATCAAAAGGGACCCCGGTATATTGCTTACACACTGGAACAGTGGGGGCACTGGGAGAGCGGTCATCTTGAACCAGGCCGCAGTGAATCTGCTCCAAAGCATTGGGGGTACATATGCGAGTTTCTCGAGCACGGCAACCAATCCACAAGGCCTGCCGCAGGGCTCGATCGAGGCTGATTTTTGGCCATCCAATATTTATAGATCTGTGTCTGCAGGCACATTTTTAAGGTACTGGGCTGTGCTGTTCGATTTCAGATCCAGCGGTCCCGGCTTTAGTAACTATTACGGAGAGGATATGTGGAAGAACGCGTATATCTATGCTCCCATGTTCCAGGAGAAGTGGGCTCCTAGTATAGTGAAGCCATAGTGGCTAGGTGTTCTGCTAGTTTTCTTGTTGCCTTTGCCCTGTGGGAGTAGAGGTTTTTTTCTTGTAGGGTCATTTCTGCGTAGGTTTTGTCTGTGCCTTGTGGCTGGAATATGGGGTCGAAGCCAAAGCCGCCTGTGCCCCTGGGCTCTGCGGTTATTGTGCCAACTGTCTCCCCGGTGAAGATGTGTGTTTCGCCTGTGGGTGTTTTTAGGGCTATTGCTGACTGGAATACTGCTGTCCTGTCTGTGACCTGTTGGAGTAGCTGTAGTATGCCTTTGCATCCAATTGTCTTGTAGACGTAGTGGCTGTATGGCCCTGGGAAGCCCTTGAGGGCTTTGACGAAGAGGCCGGCGTCCTCTATGATTACTGGCTTGTCTAGTGCTGGTATGTGACGGGCGGCGTAGGCAACTATTTCTTGGAGTGTGTCTGCCTGTATCTCTATCTTGGGGAGGACTGCTGGCTGTAGCTTGTACCCGTATGTCTCGAGTATTGGGGCCATTTCTTGGATTTTATGCCGGTTTTTTGTTGCGATTAGTATGGTTTTGTCCACGTGTTGGGGTCGGTGCGGTTTGATTTGTTTTTAGCGTTTCGGCTTTTTGGCTAGCGGTATATTTATGTATAATGATTTCAATATGTATTGTTGTTATGTCTGGCCAGAGGGGATCTCTTAACAGGCAGGGTCCGTCGCTACGCGAGTGCTTGTGGTGTCTAGCTAATGGTCTCCCGTTGAGGTACGAGCTGGACGAGGCATGGCTGTCTAGGGTCCTTTTCCATGTTCAGGGGTGCCGTGACAGGCGATTTAGGACTGTCCCTTCTGCCGGTGCCACGTACCCGCTTGAGGTGTACGTGTCTTCTTTGGGGAGGATTTTTCCGCTGAAGACCGGCCTCTATAAGTATGTGTCTTGCTCGGGCAACCTTGTCCAGTCAAGCGTCAACGCGGACTTTGAGGGTTTCTTGTTTTCGGTTTTGCCGGGCAGGACAGTCACGTATTATGGGGAGAGGGGCTACATGTATGTAAGGAACGAGGTTGGACACGCTCTGCAGAATCTTTTCTTGTCTCTTGTGAGTCACGGGCTGTGGGGCAGTGTCAGGCTTGTTGAGCTCGAGTTTGGCCCTGGGAAGCCACAGTACATAGCCGCTAGGGTTGATGTTGCACGTGTGGATAGCCATTGTAGGGGATTTTCTCTTGAGAAGGGGCTACCGTTTGATACTGCTGTTGTTTTGCGGAAGAGTATAAGGAACTATAGTCGCGAAGCTATAAGCAGTGAAAGTCTATTGGACGTTTTGAAGTGGTCTATGGGGGAGATAGTTGCTGGTTCGCGTCCCTATCTAAAGTTCGGAGAGGAGTACGGTGTAAATGGCTCCGTAGCAGTATTTAATGTGAGGGGGCTCGATAAGGGAATCTATGAATTCAATGCGAAAGACATGGAGCTTGAACTTGTTAGGACTGGTGATTTCCGTGAAAAGCTCTGGAGAGCCAGCCTCATGCAGGAGTCTGTTCGGCGTGCAACCGCCGTGATAGTTCTTTTTGGGGACGGCCTGCTAGGGGAGGTTGAGGCTGGCGCTGTTGGCCAGAATATCTACCTGAATGCTGTGGATGAGGGGCTGGGCACCGTGGCTATAGGCGCATTTCACGAGGAAGACTTTTTGGAGGTTTTCGGCGAACAGAGACCGCTGTATGTTTTTCCCTTGGGGAAGCCCGCAGAATAAGAATCCACAGAATGGTTAATATTCTTGAACGTCAACACGTTATATAGGTGTGGTCTGGCTTGCCCAAGTCAGGGGAAACTAGGGTTCCCTGGAAGGTCCCTCCACGCGTGAAAGTGCTTGAGGCATTGGGCGCTGTTGGCGACGGCAGGATAATTTTTACAGGTGAACGCGAAGCCCAAGTGACTGGCTCTGATGGTAGCAGGATTTATAGGGTTGTGTGGGATGGGGGGCTAGGTATTTCCTCTAATGATAACGGTTCTGTGTACAAGGGGTATCTCGGTTACCCGTCAATCGCTTTTTTGATGCTTAAGGGGGTTCTCCCCTTTGATCAGAGGCTTGCGGATGGTCTCAAGGGCATCCCGTGGAGGGAGATCAACGAGAAGTTCAAGAACTATAGGGATACCGAGATGTATGTAAAGCAGGTTTTAGAGGAGAGGGGCTTTAACTGGAGATACGTCAATGCTTTCGTTGAGAAGGTATTATCTGAGATAAAACGGCTTCGACCCTACAAGCTGGAATGATTTCCCGTCATCTTGTGCAATAAGTTTTTAAGCTTGGATACAAGCCACACGCAGAAAAATGTCTAGGGGTGTAGAAGTTAGAATCCGGGACGTGTCGAAGACATACCTTGACCGCGGTAGAACTGATGCTCTCCGAGGCGTCTCGCTTACCATAAACCGTGGAGAACTTTTCACTATTCTTGGGCCATCCGGCTGCGGCAAAACAACCCTTCTGAGGATTATCGCCGGCCTGCTTCTCCCCGACAGGGGAAGAATATTTTTCGACGACGAAGATGTCACATATAAGCCTACCTATGAGCGAGACATAGGGATGGTCTTTCAGGACCTAGCGCTTTTCCCCCACTTGACTGTCTACAAGAATGTGGCGTTTGGGCTCGAGGTCACGGGGCGGCCGAAGGACTACATTGAACGCAAGGTTCGCGAGGTTCTCGAGCTTGTCCGTCTACCCTACGAAGTGTATGCCCACAGGAAGATCCAGCAGTTAAGTGGTGGGCAACAGCAGAGAGTGGCGCTTGCCAGAGCGCTGGCAAGAGACCCGAAAGTCTTGCTTCTCGACGAGCCCTTTAGCCATCTAGACTACAAGGTCAGGCTTGAACTGATCAGGGAGCTTAAGAGGCTTCAGAGAGAGACAGGGGTCACCACGATATATGTTACACACGACCAGAATGAAGCGATGATGCTCTCCGACAGGCTTGCAGTTATACGTGACGGAGTTGTACAGCAGGTAGGCACACCTGACGAGGTGTATAGGAGACCTGCAAACATGTTTGTAGCGACTTTTCTAGGCGAGGCCAACGTGGTAAGGGCTAGGGCCGTAAATGGGGTTGTGGAGCTCAAGAATTCGAAGATAGACCTGTCCACAGTGTCAGAAAGGTTTAGGGGGTACACGGGGGACGTGTGGATCTTTGTGAGACCGGAGCATCTTACATTTTCTCCGTTCAGCAACGGGAAATATGCAAGTTTGAAGCTTAGTGTTGTCGACAAGGTCTTCCTTGGACCACTCACAAAGGTTATCCTTGACGGCTACGGAGACCTATCGCTGGAAGCACTTGTTCCTAGCTATGAGGCCCAGAAGCTACAGGAGAAAAGGGAAGTTGACGTCTTTATAAGTCTCGATGACTTAGTGCTTTTTAGTGAGGAGGCATAAGTGTCATCAAAGAGTGCTTTTTCTGGCTTCAGGCTTATAGCCTCCTTGCCCATAGTTTACGTCGTTGTCACGTTTTACCTGCCGATTGTTCTCATGGCAATCGAGAGCCTGCGCAGTGGCGGGGTCGAGACATATAGACAGGTACTACTTAATCCCGACTATTTGTCGATTATTGGCTACTCAGGCTTCATAGCCCTTGTAGTAACTTTGACTACTCTTGCCTTGTCAATACCTGCGGCATATTATCTGGCTTTCTATGTTAAGGACGAGGCGCAAAAGAACAATTATCTCGTCGCCTTCACTGTGCCGATGCTTGTAAACTTCCTCTTGAAGGCATACGCATTGATGAATGTTTTTTCACTGATTGGCCTGGCAAACAGTTTTCCAGCAATAATCATTGGGATGACCTACGAGTACCTTCCCTTAATGCTCCTACCAGTCTACTCGACATTCGAGAGGGTAGAAGAGAGACTCCTCGAAGCTGCAGAGACTTTGGGTGCTAGGCCCCACCAGACGGTCTTCCGTGTTCTGCTCCCGGTCTCTTTGCCGGGCATCTTTTCTGGTGTAACACTTGTCTACTTGATGTCTTTTACGGAGTTTGTTGTCCCAGCTATGCTTGGAGGAGTTTATGGATACACTGTGGGCTTCTTGATCTGGGATCTTTTCTTGAAGTATAGGAACTGGGTGGCTGGAAGCATTCTCGCCCTGCTTATTACGCTTGTCTCCATACTAGCTGTCTATGTGTATATGAAGTGGGGTGTCGAGCTTGAGGCTTAGAGGCGTCCTCAAGATATACGTCTTTGTATTGCTGGCTTTTCTCTACGTTCCCCTGTTATACATCATCGTTCAGTCATTTAATTCTGCCAAGTATCCAGGAGAATGGAAAGGCTTTACACTCAACTGGTACTTTGAGTTGCTGAGAGACCAAGAGATATTTAACGCAATGGTAAACGGCTTATCGGTAGCTATCTTATCTGCCATCATATCGACGGTTCTAGGGGGGCTCGCCGCATACTATTTTTCAAAGAGACAAGAAAAATTTGTTGATAGCTTCTTTTACGCACCAATTGTTATACCCGAGATAGTAGAGTCGGTCTCCCTGCTGATGCTATATTACTATGCCGGTGTAGAGCTCGGCTTCTGGACAGTGCTCATTGGGCACACGGCTTATAATGTTTCCTATGCATACATAGCTTTAAAGCCGCAGTTCCAGGTAACTTCTAGGAGCATGGAGGAAGCTGCCTACACACTTGGGGCAAAACCCTTCGATGTTTTTGTCAGGGTGTATTTCCCACTGGCGTTGCCAGGCATAATCGCCTCTCTCCTCATAACCTTCGCCATGTCTTTCGACGATTTTGTTAAAACCGCCTTCACGACAGGCCCAGGATTCAAAACATTGCCACTTGTTATTTGGTCACGTGCCGCCCGTGGCAGAGCTACCTCTGAGCTAAACGCGTTGGCTACCATAATGATACTTGTATCTTTGGTTGCAAGCTATATCTACTCGAAGCAAACATTATCAAGCATAGAAAAATAGTTTTTAGACCTTTTTGACCGCCGTGCTTATTCGCTCAATTAGGCTTAGTATTTCTTCGCTTATCGGCATCGTCTGTATAAGTTTGGCTGTTTCAGGCGGATAAATAGCAGGGTTACTAAGAATCTTTTCATCTACTAGTCCCCTGAGAAGCTCCTTCCTTATGGGCGAGGGATAATATATGTAGTTAACATTTTTTGCGGCAACCTCTGGGTCAAGCACATAGTTTATCCAGAGATGTGCCAGGTCGGGTGCCTGCGAGTTTTTGGGTATAGTCATAAAGTCTATCCATATGTATGCACCCTCTTTTGGTAGGACATACTTGACCTTCTGGTTCTCGCTTTGTGCCTGGACAACGTCTCCGCTCCAGGCCTGAGCGGCATGCAGGTCTCCTTTTGCTAAAGCTGGAATGTAGACACTTGCACCATAGTAGCCTGCTAGGAAGTCTCTCTGGCTTCTGAGGAGGTCTATTATCTTCTGGACAGCTTGGTCAGACCAGTCGTCTAGAGGTATGCCTAGGTATAGCTTCGCCGCGTTGACTACTTCTAGGAATTCCTCAAGCATGGACACTTTGCCCTTGTGTTTCGGGAGGAAGCCTTTCGTGTCGAAGAGTTGCTCGTAACCACTGACTTCTCCCTCTTCGACGTAGTCTGTATTTATGCCTATTCCTGTCGTGCCCCAGGCATAGGGGACAGAGTAGTCTAGCCCTGGGTCAAACCTGTTTTCCAGAAAGAGTGGGTCGAGGTTTCTTAGGTTAGGTGTTTTTTCCTTGTTTAAGGGCTGAATCAAGCCCTTTTTTACTGCCTGTGGCACGTATTGGTCAGTTAGGACTATTAGGTCGTATCCTCCGCCCCCAAGCTGTAGCTTTGCGAACGCCTCGTCTGCGGACTCGTACTCGTCGTAAATTACTTTGACATTGTATTTTGCCTCAAAATCCTTGATTATGTCTGGATTGATGTATGAGCTATAGTTGTATATCTTGAGTGTTCTCTTTTCGCTTCTTGTGGACAGCCAGTAATATCCACCAATAGCTGTTGCCACAGCGACGGCTCCTGCTAGGTATATAAAGTGGCGTCTTGTCAGTTTCACAGAAGCCTTAGATATTTACACAATTTTAAACTTTACTCAGAGATGACCACGAAAAATTAATATTTTTAGAGAGAAAAACCTTATGAGATCTATGTCCACACGTCTCCCCATGTTTTATCCGCGCGAAATCATCGAACTGTTCCTGTCGACCCTGGCCGTCTTCCTCGTTTTTGAAGGTGTATATTTTCCAAGAAGCATCTTAGAGGGGCTGGTAATTTCATTTATAACATACGTTCCCCACGAGCTGGCCCACAAGTTTGTTGCCCAGCATTTCGGCTATCCGGCAAGGTACTCGATAAACCCAGCTATGTTCTTCTTGACGCTTCTCTCAGCAATTCCATACATACCAATAAAGTTTATCGCTCCAGGAGCGGTTTACATATATGCAATCATGATTGACAAAGAAACTAATGGCATCATTTCTATCGCTGGACCAGCAACAAACATCTTCTTAGGATTCGTGGCACTGATTGGGGGTGGCCCACTAGGAGTATACATAGCTAGACTAAACGGCTGGATAGCATTCTCCAATCTGCTCCCAATCGGGCCACTAGACGGGCTCAAAGTTATGCGGTGGAACATGACTCTCTGGCTCATTTTCCTCGCGATATCCTTCTGGATGTGGTTCCTTGTCTAACATATCCTATAAGTCAAACATTTGTAATAACGCATAAATACTCCCGAGAAAGATGAAGAAGTATGAGTGCAGAAAAAGAGAGACAAATGAGGATAGAAGCCTTAAAAAAGATAAGAGAACAAGAGGAGGAGGCAAGGAAGCGATTAAGCCAGATAAAATACAAAATAGCGGTTTTGAGTGGAAAGGGCGGTGTAGGAAAATCCCTTGTAACTGCTAATCTGGCTGCTACCCTTGCAAAGAAGGGTTACGAGGTAGGCATACTCGACGCCGACGTTCATGGACCATCAATACCAAAAATGTTCGGTGTCCATGGGCAAGTTATCTACGCGGGCCCGGCAGGCCTAATTCCCCTTGTAGGAGTTGGGAACGTAAAAATAGTGTCCTCAGACCTGATGGTTCCAAGCGAGGAAACAGCCCTTGTGTGGCGGGGACCCCTAAAGACCTCATTCATAAGGGAGCTCTTATCCATGGTTGCTTGGGGCCCACTAGACTTCCTATTGGTCGACCTTCCGCCAGGCACCGGAGACGAGCCACTAACCATCGCCCAGCTCATAAAGGATCTCAGCGGAGCTATCGTCGTGACCACTCCCAGCGACTTGACAAGGATAGTCGTCAAGAAGGCAATATCTTTCTGCCAAGAAGTGAAAATGCCATTGCTAGGCGTTGTCACCAACATGGCCTATTTTGTTTGCCCTGTATGCGGGACAAAGCACTATATCTTTGGAAGGGGTGGTGCCGAGAGGCTTTCCGAAGAGATGAACGTAAGGATTCTGGCAGAGATCCCCCTGGATCCACGGATAAATGAAGCCGTTGACGGGGGTGTCCCATTTGTAATTGCATACCCAGATGCAGAGGCTACTAAGGCGTTTGAAATGCTTGCCGACAGCGTAATCGCGATGCTGGAAAAGAAGAGCGGCGAAGGCAAGGACACATCTAGTGCTGGGGCACAGTAGAACCGTAGAAGTTTTTAGAGCTGTGTTTTTGCCCACTCTATTAGTGTTCTAAGAGTATCGTAGGCCATAGAGAGGTCGCTTCCCTCAACTATTAATATAATGTCCCTGTGGCACGAAACAATTTCTGTTAGGTTTACGCCTCGAATTGCTATAGACATTGAGACTAGCGAGACAATTCCTGGGGTCGTCAATATTTCTGGGGGTCCCGTGAGCACTATTGCCGCCTGGTTTCTGAGGTGCCTGAGTATTTCTTCCTTGGTGAGGATTGAAACTATTCTTTCGGCGGCTTCAGTGTCAGTTATTATCGTGACTGCTGTTTCGCCCTTTATCACGTGGAGAACACTTGTCTTGGACAATGAGCCGCTAGCAAACATTTTTTCAATTTTTGTGTGAAAAGTGCTGTCTGATACCGAGAGAACACTTAAGTCATGGTAGACTCTTAGGGAGCTACTTGAGAGAACCCTAGAGAGCCTGAGGGTTGGAGGTATTGTCTCGAGCATTGATTTAGCTACCCTGAGGACGGCCATTTTTATCGAGGTTTTTGTGAAGCTCCGCCCAGCGATTTTTTCTACATCGCTGTGTATGAGCTTTGCAAGGGCTGAGTAGTTTATTATTCCTTGCTGGAGAGCTATCAACACGTATGGGCGCGAGAGTAGAGCCAAGCGGACATAGTAAGAGACGCCCTCACGTCTGGACATATCGCTTATTGAACGTTTTGGATTAATATATCTTTCTGGAAATGTCCTAAATATTGAGGATTTTTATCTATTTGAAAAATCTTTAATGAATAAAAAAGTTTATAAAGCTAGATCACTAACAACTTTTTTGATAGCCATGAGCCAAAAAATAAAAAACTTTAAGAGCCAAGCAAAGATGCTTGCAATATTTATAGTTGGTCTACTGGTAGGAGGTCTAGCAACATACGGGTTACTAGGATATAGTTCGAAACAGCAGACGCAGAGCTATATTGACAAAATCAAGGCCCGAGGAAAACTGATAGTTGGCACATCTGCAGACTGGCCGCCATTCGAGTATGTAGATGCAAACCATAACTATGCAGGAATAGATATAGAAATTGCTAAGAGAATAGCACAGGAGCTGGGTGTTTCACTAGAGATAAAGGACATGAAGTTTGCCGGGTTGATAGAGGCGTTAAAAAATGGCGACGTTGATATAGTTATCGCGGATATGACTCCCACGGCTGAAAGAGAGAAGGTTGTGGATTTCTCGATCCCATACTATACTAGTAAAGGCTATGCCGTGGTTACCCTACAGAACGCAAATATAAAGAGCGAGCAGGATCTATACGGGAAAAAGATAGGAGTCCAACTTGGGACGATACAGGAAGATTGGGCAAATAATAACTTGAAGGGAAAGGCCGAGGTAAAGTCATATGACCGTGTATATCCTGAGATGGTTTGGGCCCTACAGAGAGGAGATATCGATGCGATGATTTTAGGCGATAAGATTGCTGAAGCGCTGATAACAAAGGAGCCATCGCTAAAGATAGCTACCTATGTGAGTATACCAACAATTGGAGGAGCTGTTGCTGTCCCTCAGGGTGCTGAGGACTTGAAATATGTTGTGAACAGTGTGATAGAAAAACTTATTGAATCCGGCGAGATGCAACAAATCTTTAACAACGAGATTGCAAAGTGGCTTGGGTCAAGCTAAAATAAATATATGTTTTTCTCTTTATCCAGGAGATGTCTATGGATTTCCTCAGTTTTCTAGTGGAGTATGGCCCATACATTGCTGGAGGTATCGTAGTAACTCTGGAATTGTCTGTTTCGTCTTTTCTCCTCGGCCTTGTTCTCGGTGTTATCCTTCTTGGGCTCAGTACGACGCCTGGAAAGATTGTAGCGAGGCCATACATTGAGATTGTTAGGGGCACGCCTCTCTTGGTACAGATCCTATTGATTTATTTTGGTCTCCCGGCTCTTGGAATAAAGTTTGACGCTATGACCTCGATTTTTCTGGCGCTTGGGCTAAATAGTGCCGCTTACCAGGCAGAGATATTTAGGTCTGCTGTAAAGAGTATCCCTGAGGTCCAGATTCTTTCGGCCGAGTCCCTGGGTTTCTCTGGGTACCAAGTTTACAGGTACGTGGTTTTGCCGCAGGCCTTAAGGATATCTATTCCCTCGCTTGTAAACGAGTTTGTGACCGTTATTAAGGAAAGTTCCCTTGCCTCAGTGATAGGCATCGTAGAGTTAACAAGGAGGGGAGAATACGTGGCCTCATACACGTACAGGGCCCTCGAGGCTTATCTCGTAGTCGCCCTGGTATACTTCATTGTGTGTTATGCTATTTCCCATTCGTCTCGTCGGATTGAGAAAGCTTTGAAGATCCCTGGATACACGGGTGCATAGGCATGGTAAGCGAGGAAGTATTAAGGCTTGAGGATGTCGAGGCTGGCTATGAGGGGGTAGAAGTTATTAGGGGTGTTTCCCTGACGGTTAAGAGGGGAGAAAAAGTAGTAATTATGGGTCCTAGTGGAAGCGGGAAGAGCACTCTCTTAAAGGTTGCGGTGCTCCTGGTGAAACCCTCCAGGGGCAAAGTATTCCTAGATGGCGAGGAATTGACTTCTGGCAGCGTTGATCTCAGGAAAGCTAGAGCAAAGACCGGCTTTGTTTTTCAGAGTTACAACTTGTTTCCACACATGAAAGTTGTAGACAATGTAGCGCTTCCACTTAGGATTGTGAAGGGCTACAGCAAGGAGGATGCAAGGAGGACAGCTTTAGAACTATTGCGCCAGGTGGGGCTAGCAGGGTTTGAAGAAAAGTATCCGCTCCAGCTTAGTGGTGGACAACAGCAGAGGGTTGCTATTGCTAGGGCTTTGGCCATGGATCCCGTGATCTTGTTTCTTGACGAGCCTACCTCTGCCCTTGACCCGGAACTAAAGGCAGAAGTCATAGATGTACTGCTTGACGTCGCGAAGAGGAACATTGCAATGCTCGCGGTGACCCACGAGCTGGACTTTGCGAGGGAGGTGGCTGACAGGATTGCCGTCATGGAACATGGAAAAATAATTGAGGAAGGGCCTGCGAGCAAAATACTGGATTCTCCCTCAACTGAAAGAGTTAAGGCTTTCCTAAAATTGATAAGGAAATAAGGAGGCTTCTGTAGAATTTGTAGAGGTCTGTTTTTCCTTTGAATCCGTATCTACGAAGTTGTAGGCTGTAAAAAGTCCATGAGTGTTCAACTAGGAGATCCATCTTTTTGTATAGCTTGGGCCTTTTTTCCCTGAATTTAGCTTCTTCCTCTATCCAGCTTTGTGGATCGTCTTTTATTTTGATCCTGGTGTAGGCCTCTTGGACGTTTAGCTTGGCGAGATTCTTTGCAACTTCCTCTATGTTTAGAGAATAAAGCGAGGCAAGTGTCAACAATAATATTGTAAGGGGTCCAGGGCCGAATTTCTCATACAGGCCACAGAGAGATAGATATGAAAATAGATTATGGTCTGGGGCTTCCTTTATTAGAGAGACATCGTGGTTTACTACCTGTGTTTTAGGGTCCTGGAGAGCATTTTCTAGAAAAGCTGGAGTAGTCAAGAATACTGGAGACACTGTGTGACGCATCAGCCAAACGGGGTTTACTGGGTCGAAGAAAAGAGTTAGTTTTGTCGCCTCTGTGCACATTGCTGGGACTGTTGCAATGATTAGTGGCCGTAGGTCTGGGGGCTTGTTTTCGTAGACTGTTTCGCGAAGGTTTTTGTGTGGCAGTCTAGGTAGCGAGAGTATTTTTGCCGTGTTTATAGCGGATAAACCGCCTATAGCGATGATGCTCGGGCTACCCCGGCTATGTATTTCTTTGTGGATTTCTTCGAGAGCTCTTATGTCTGGCTTTTCGATTTTGTATTGGTTTTTGGCAGAGATTTTTCCGGCATAAGGTTCTCCTGAGTCATCTATGATGACGACTGCTTTGTCTAGTTTTAGCTGGTCTAGGCGTAGCTCCTTGGAAACCTTTATAATGGCTTTGTCCATTGTAGGTTTCAAACGAATGAAAAAGGTAAAGTATTTTTGCATGTAGTTATAAGCATTCTTGTCTAGCGGTGGTTCCTATTGTGTTGCGGGTCTATAACACATTGACAAGGACGCTGGAAGGCTTTGAACCTTTCGAGCCTGGCAAGGTTTCCATGTATATTTGTGGCCCAACGGTTTACGATTTTTCCCATGTTGGTCATGCGAGGACATACGTTGCTTTCGACGTTGTTAAGCGGTATCTCAGGCTGAAGGGCTACGATGTTGTACATGTACAGAACATTACGGATATAGATGACAAGATAATAAACAGGGCGCGGGACGAGGGGAGGGACTGGCGGGAAATAGTTGATGAGTACACGTCTGACTATTTAGACGCACTCAACAAGCTACGAGTCTTTGTAGACATGCATCCACGCGTGACAGAGCATATCTCCGACATCATTGAATTTGTACAGAAGCTGATCGACTCTGGACATGCCTATGTAGCTCCCAGCGGAAGCGTCTATTTTGACGTAGACACCTATGACGACTATGGCAGGCTGAGCGGGCGCCTAGACAAGAAAATGTGGACCCAGGAGGAGTTCGCCACCGAGAAAAAGAACCCCTACGACTTTGCACTTTGGAAGGCCAGAAAGCCGGGCGAGCCGTACTGGGACTCCCCTTGGGGCCCAGGAAGACCCGGCTGGCACATAGAGTGCAGCGTGATGTCTTCACGCTACCTTGGCCAGAGGTTCGAGATACATGGCGGCGGGAGCGACCTTATTTTCCCCCACCACGAGAACGAGAGGGCCCAGAGCGAGTCACTGTTTGGCGTGAGACCTTGGGTAAAATACTGGATGCATACGGGCATGCTCCAAGTCGGGGGAGAAAAGATGAGTAAGAGCTTGAAAAACATTGTACCGCTTCGCGACCTCTTCAGGGAGTACGACCCCCTAGTTGTTAGGCTGTGGCTCGCGTCTGCCCACTACAGAACAATCCTCCAGTTTTCGGACGAAGTTCTCAGGCAGGCCCAAAGCAATCTACAGCGCTTGAAGTCCTCTGTGGCTCTTTTGAAGAAGCTTTCCCGCGAGGTCGAGATCGCTGGACGCGTCTCGGACTACGAGATCGAGGTTCTAAAGGAGATGTCAACGCTACGGAGAGACTTCTATGAAAACATGGACGATGATTTCAACGCGAGTGGGGCATTCGCTTCGGTCATGAAGCTTTCGGGGCTAGTTTTTTCCAAGATTTCATCAAAGCCAAGCTACCTGTTAGTGTACAGGGCGCTATCCCTGTTCGAGGAGTTCAACCGTGTACTCGGAGTTCTAGACGAAGACCTTGGTCTAGGTGCTGTGGAGATGCTCCCCTTCGACGAGGTCGTCGACCTAATTGTCGAGGTTAGGGCTAAGCTACGTGAAGAGAAGAACTACGAGCTTGCGGACTACATAAGGAATAGGCTCAGCTCCTTAGGAATACAGCTAATGGACTACGGAGACAAAACAAAGTGGCTACTTGCCAGTAAATGACTTCAAAACAAAGGAGTATATATCTTGGCATTTCACCATAACCAGTTGTTCTACCTAAGAGATGACAGTCTCTTAAGCCTGTTAAATTTAAATATTCATCTTTCTGACTTTATAATTATGAGTAAGATTATAGAGTTAAAAGTTGGACGTAAAGGCCAAATAATAATACCCAAAAAGTTGAGGGAAGAATTTAACATTAAAGAGGGCGGTAAAATTTTAGTCAAGAAAGTAGATGGGAAAATTCTTCTCATCCCTAAGCCAGAAGATCCGGTTGAGTATCTATTAAAGATTGCCCAAAATGTTAGACTGGGAAATATAAGAAGTGAAGTAAGGAATTTAGAGGGGACGCGAAACGTGAGCTATCTTGACAGCTATATATAGATCTTTTATCATGAGAGGAAGAGCGCGCGCTATGGAAATAGTAAATTTCATAGGCAATAAATATCGCATAAATCAAAAGGAAAGAAATGAATTAGAAAAACAAATACAGATCATTCTAGAGAAGTTAATAAGTCTTGGATTAGTTGTGAACTCGAATGAATAAACTTCTAGTAAGAAAATCTGTAGTTATCTTGTTGTTTTATACAGTTCTTACTAGTTTTGGTGCATCTCTTTTTAGGCCTTTCTTCTCCTTGTATTTTATAAGACTTGGCGGAACTCCCTTTATGCTTGGAATCCTCGGATCTCTTTCCTCTTTTATAATACTTTGCCTAAATTTCTTTGGAGGCTATTTTACAGATAAGTATGGGAACTGGCTGGTTCTAGGGGTTTTACTTATAGTAACTCACCTTTTTGTGGCGCTCTATGCTGTGGCGTGGGATTGGAGGGTTTTATTTTTGTTTGTTTTGCTTGCTACTGTTTTTAGTTTCTATGGCCCAGCACTTGACTCTCTTATGGCTTCGGTTTTTAAGGAAAGAGAAAGAGCTATTGGTTATCAACTTATGGAGGTTGCTCGGAGGATCGTTAAGCTTGTTTCTCCGCTGGTTGCTGGGATACTTATAAGCATATTTGGTATTCTTGTTGGCGTAAGGATTGGAATGGTTATCGCAGGAACATTTGGAATAATATCGGGAGTTTTGATCCTGTTGTTTATGAGGGAAGAGCGGAAAGTTTCTCTAAATGCTAAGCTTGACAGGACAAGTGCTCAGTTTTTTGGAGCATACTTGAATTTAATTAGAAGTATTGATAGGAGAATTATTCTGCTTATCCTTTTGGGGAGCATAATAATTTTTGTCTTCGCAATGGCTAGTCCTTTCTTGGTCATATACTCTACAGAGATTGCAAAGGTTAGTGAGCTTGAGTATGGTCTTATTCTGACAGTATCCAACATATGTATCACCTTTTTCGTATTGCCTCTTTCCGGGTTCATCATTAGAATGCTTGGAGAGATCAATTGTATTATTATCTCTTCTTTTGTTATCACATTATCTATGATGCTTTTTCTTTTACAGCCAAATTTAATGGTTTTATTAGTTGCCTATGTTCTTCTAGAAACATCTGTAAACTTCTACGAACCCTCACTTTTTTCGTTTTTGGACCCGAAGTATTAGAGACATAGATAGGGGAAAATTCTCATCAATTGTTTCACTGATTGAAGGGGCTACCATCATAGCGCCTCTTCTGGGTGGAGAATTGTATAGTATCAGCCCTGTTTTTCTATTTATCGCAGGAGCTATTCTTGGAGTTATAGCATTTGCATCTTTGTGTATTTTTAAATTTGCAGGCCAAGTTAAATAAGAGAATAAAAACCAGGTATTTTTCTGTCAATAGATGTCATCTTAGTGGAACCTTTGGTTCTTTTCCTAGTCCTAGTGCTAGGGCTCCCATTATGCCTATTTTGTCTCCTAGGGGTGTTAGAATTATTTTTGGCACCGTGTTTACTGCGTAGTTTTCTACTTCTTTCTCTATGTTTGCGAGTAGTATGTCTGAGTTGTTTAGCGCGACTGAGCCGCCGATGGTTATTATTTCTGGGTCATACGCGTTGGTTATTGCAGCGAAGCCGTAGGCGTTGTATCTTTTTACTCCTTGTATTACGAGCCTGGCGAAGCTGTCGCCGTTTCTATACGCGTCGAAGATGTCTTTGGCTGTTAGTGTTTCCTTGGCCCTGAGGATGCTCCGGCTCCATAGATCTGGGTGTCTGTTTGAAAGTAGCTTTGCGTATTTTGGTATACCGGCGCCGGAGCAGTATGCTTCCCAGTGTCCCTTTTTTCCACAGCCACAGGTTATTTCTTCGTTTGAGTCTACTACTATGTGTCCTATTTCGTGTGCGTTTCCCTGTTTGCCTAGCAATAGTGTGTCGTCCACGTATACTCCTCCGCCTATGCCCGTGCTTATCGTTACATAAACGAGGTTTCGGTGGCCTCTTCCAGCTCCGAAGAATTTTTCGCCCACAGCGGCTGTGACTGCGTCATTTGTAAATGCTATCTTTTTGCCGGTTAGGTTTTTGAGGACGCGGACTATTTCGAGCCTCTGGAAGGGTAGATTTACGCTTTTTATGACTTCTCCTTTTTCCATGTCTATGGGTCCCGGGGATCCTACGCCTATGCCTACTATGTCTAC
>Ga0080004_1122410_pt1 | contig 16890 bp, 26 predicted proteins | sample WasSprMetagenome_FD_69207 | JGI IMG/M metagenome (GOLD analysis project Ga0080004, IMG submission 69207) | Sulfidic aquatic microbial communities from Washburn Spring, Yellowstone National Park, USA - WS (SPADES assembly) (version 2) | ecosystem: Environmental > Aquatic > Thermal springs > Hot... | reverse complement strand
AACCGCTTATGTCTTGGTAGTATTCCTCTTTTGTGACGCCGTATTTCTGTAGTTCTTCAAGTTTAGAGATAAGCCTGTTTAGCTCGCATCTCCATCCGCTCACATCTCGGTAGTATTCTTCTTTGCTCACCATTTCTTTTTGAAAAGCCTCAAGCTTTTCCTCAAACTTTTTCATTTCGTTTTCAAAGCTTCCAAGCCTCTTTTCCAGCCTAAAAAGTAGATAGAGCAAAAAAGCAATGCCAGCAACCCAGCCTCCCTGGAAAATAAATGAGATAACCCCTATCTCCATCTTAAGCTTTAAGATTGAGCCCGAAACCAGGATTTTTCAAGCAAAGATTGCAATGTGATTAGTGAGTGTGGTGGGGCGTGTTCCCGCCCTCATCTATGATTGCACCCGTGGCGTGTATGTTGCCAACCACTTCCAAGTTTCCAATCACATTTACATTGCCCTCAATAATGACCGTTTGTGCCTTTACACGAAGGGTGTGGGTTTTTCTGTCGTATTCAATCTCTGTTCCATCTTCAAACCGCACAAAGAACTTATCCCTGCTGGCAACTGGCGGAGCATCCTTGTCGTTGTAGATAGCTCCTAACACATACCCGTCCGAATGCTCTCCTTCTTCGTCAAAGGCAACGACTACATACTCGCCGATGTCAGGAAGCCAGTAAGCCTTGTCCTTCTGGGTCTTGTGATGCACAACTGGGAGCCAGTTAGAAACCAAGCCGTCAAGGTCTGGCATTTGCACTCTTACTCTTGCAGTCTTTTCGTCAACTGCTACTACGATGCCTCGCCTAATCATTTCTTCTTCCCTGTTTTACCCCTGCTTTGTCCCGGGTTTTTTAGGAACTCTATTCGTGTGATGTAGCCATCCCTATTTATCTCATGCTCAACCTGAGAGACATAATAGACCCCGTCAAACTTATCAAAGCCTTTAAGTTCAATGCTCCCGCTTGCGTAGATGGAAGGGATGCCAACACAGGTAAGCTTACCTTTAAACTCTTTCATCTCGTTTAGCGTTTTTTGGGCTTTGCTTATTCTCTCAGCCTGTGCCTTGTTTTCTACCCTTACCCTCTCTACTTGCTTGTCTTGGCTTGCTTTCACGTTAGCCTTCTTTTTGTCTGCGGTTGCTTCTTTCTTTTGTGGGTCAAGGTAAACCACATCCACAGCCCCAGCGTTCAAGCTTGAGACTTCTATCTCAAGGTCTATCACCCACTCTGGCGTTAGCACGAAGCTAACCTTCCGATTGAGGATACTTTCCACCCCTTGAATGACTATTTTCCCGTCTGCAATTTTGCAAGTGTAGCCGTATCGTTTGCAAAGCTGAGATAAAAACTCTAAGTCCCTTTGCTTGTATTGATCTATCCGTTGAAAGTTGATGTCTGAGCCTTCAAAGTAAAGCTTGTAGCCGTTTCTCTTTGCTATATCTTGAGCTATCTTCTTTAGGCTTGTGTTTTCAAAAGCGGTAGTCTTCAAGGTTCGGAAGCTTGCTTTGACGTCTTTGGCTAAAGCCTTGATGGTAAAGGTTGCTCCTTCCCGGGAATACTTAAAGGTATAGCTATCTATAAAAAAGACGCCAGCATCCCGCACCGCTTCTTCATAGCCAAAGCGGACCTTTAGGCTTGAACCCCGTGCTGGAGGGTTCTTCCTAAAAAAACCGATGCTATCCTCAACCTCTATCTCTACATCGTCGCTTTCGTTGTTGTCTAAGCCGTCGTTGTCTATGTAGCGAAAGCTAAGAAGGTAAGGCGTAATATAGGCTGAAACATCCCTGTTGTTTATCTCAACATAAAGAAAAGGTTTGTAAAGTTCTACTCGGTCTGCCATGGAGCTTTTATGACCTCTGGCTCGTCGTCAACTTCGATGATCGGAATTTGCAATTTTGCACCTGGCGGAGGGTAGGGCAAGCCTATATACTGGGGGTTTGCACGAATGATAGGCTCATACAGATATGGGTCTCCGTAGAACTGCCAAGCTATCGTGTCCCAGCGGTCTCCCTGTTTGGCTATGTAGATAAGGTGCTCCATAGCTTACCTCGTGATGATGGGTTTATACTGCGAGGGTTGTATTTGCTGTTGCGAGCTTTTCTTGGCTGGGGCTTTCTTCTTCGTTGCTTCGACCTTCTTTGTCTGGAGCTTTTTCTCTCGGTATTCCGTAAGCTTTACATTGCAGTATATGGCAACAGGCTTCCCCCACATGTCAACCTGCTTAACCTCTGCGGTAATGCTCTCTATGACGAAGTCTCCGTAGACCTGCTCGGCGATGATTAATTTTTTCGGCAAGCCTTCTTTGGCAAGGTCTCTAAGTTTTTGATACTCTTCAAGCGGGTCGCAAAAATCCCGATGGAAGCCTATTTGGACCTCAAGGCTTAGAAGCTCATCCCCGAGAAACTGCAAGCTTGAAGGGGCAAAGATAGTTCTATGCTTGGCTACCGCATATTCGTTCGTTTCTTTATGCTCAAGGTAAGAGTAGACCTTAAAGACAATGTCCCCGAGAGTTGCATATTGCATATAAATAAAATATTACATATAAGCACCCAAAACCAAGCAAAGATTGCAAAGGGGTAACCTTGTCTTTTTCAGTTTGAAGTAAAAAAATTCCGTTTTTTTTTACAACTTGCCCTTGCGATAATACTCAATGGCTATGCCAATGACCCGGTAGCCTTCCTCAGGGTAGATAGGCGGGTAAGATGGGTTGTCTGAAAGAAAGATGAACTTGCCATCTGCCTTGAGAAGCCTTTTTACATAAAGCTCGCCGTCAGGGTTAGCCACGATGACAACCTTTTTATTGGGTATATCAGTTCCATCTCCTTCGTAAATTTTAGCGATAACAGTATCGCCATCAAGCAGGGTTGGAGCCATGCTGTCTCCGTGCACGATAGCCCCGAAAAGTTGCTCTGGTTTTAAGCCTTTTATCTTAGGGATATCAAAATAGTAAACGATTTCAAGGTCGCCCTTAGCCTGAGGAAAGCCCGCCCCTACCCTGCCAATTACAGGAATACTCCAGAACTGCTCTTTCATCCTTTGCCTTAGCTCGTAATAGATATCGTTAATATCCATGTCAAGGAAGCTTGGCTTCTCAAACATCTCTCCCCTGCCCTCTTTGAGCCACTCATATGAAACGCCGAAAACCTTTGAAATGAGCTTGAGAACCTTATCAGAAGGGTTTGCTCTTCCTGCAAAATAGTCGCTAATAGTTGAAGGAGCCAGATTAATAGCTTGTGCAAACTCTTTCTGCGTTAAACCTTTAGCTTTTATTACTTTTTTAATTCTTTCTATAATTTCTATCTTTTGTTCGGTCATCGTAATCCCTCCCCTTGACAAAATACGAAATCGTATTTATAATTAGCTCTAAAGGAGGGTGCCTATGAAGGATATTATAAAAAAGGAATTAAAAAGGCAAGGACTTTCTTTAAGGCAATTTGCTAAGAAAAACAACCTTGATTATCAAATGCTCTTACTAATTCTGAATTTCCACAAAGTCTCACGCCCTTTAATCGTAAGGATCGCTGAAATTTTGCAAAGACCAGACCTCGTTTACTACTACGAAAAAGAACTTCAAAGAAGAGGAAAAGGGAGATACAACACACAAAAATAAAGGGGGGGGTGGCTTATGATAATCTACCAGCAAAAGCCTAAACCGCAACGCAACCTTCTACTTTATGCCTTGCTTATCCTTTGTATTGTTTTACAGATTGCAATCTTGCACAAGCTAAGCTCAAATTCAAACCCAAATAGACCTGAAGGGCTCTACATCAACCCAGCGGTTTATCCTCAAGCCCTGATTTACATCCCGCCATGCGAAGAACATAATACCAAATAGGAGGGTAGCGATGGCTATAAGCGCTGAAAGGAAAGAAATTTTAATCGCAAGGCTTCTTTATGTCCTCTCCCAGCATGTCGGAAGGGGGAACGCAATCGATCAAGGTGAACTCTACCAGTTTGTCTTTAAGAAATCCTGCACAAATAAGCATAATCAGGCACGGGAACTCCGGGCTCTCATTGAAGAGCTACGGAAGAAAGGCATTCCGATCCTTTCAACTCACGAAAAAGACGGCGGGGGCTATTATCTTGCTCAAGCAAGTCAAGAGATTGAGGACTACTGCAAGAGGCTGAGGAAACGAGCCCTTAAGCTTCTTGACATAGAAGCCCAGATTAGGGGCAAGACGCTACCCGGAGTGGTAGCCGAGATCGCCTTTAGTCTCGGAAGCCATAGACTAATAGGGGAGGTTGAACGCTATGAAAGCGAGCGCAAGAGCTAAAAAAGAGCAAGCCTTAACCAAGAGAGATCGGCTCATCATGGAGATCGATGAGCTTTTCGCAAAGATAAAGGCTGAAAAAAGAGCTTTAGAAAAGCTTGAGGCAAGCTATCAAAAACAGCTTGAAAAACTTCAAGCTAAATACTACCCAGAACTCGAGGCTCGCAAGCAAGCTTTGCGGAACTATGAAGAGGAGCTTGAGAAGCTTGCCACAAGATACGCTGCAGACTTGTTCGCAGACAGCGACCTATGCGAGACCAGGCTTGGAAGGCTTATCAAACAGATAAAGATTGCAGTTAAAAAAGCTCGGGGAGTTCTTGAGAAGCTTGAGAAGCTTGGCTGGACGGAAGCCATCATCATAGAGAAAAAGGTCAACTGGGCAGTCCTCGAACAATGGCCGGATGAAAAGCTTATTGCCTGCGGAACTGAAAGGGTAAGAAAGGTCAAAATCATTTATGAGCTAAAAACAAATAAAAAGAAGGAGGGAAGCGATGAGGCAAAAACAAATTAAATGTCGGGACTTTTTCACCAGAAAGGAGTATATCTTTGACAACCCTGAATGGGTTGAGCCTGATGTTTTCAAAGCAGGCGAGGACTACTACCGTGTTATTAAAGAAGAAGACGGGGTTTTTCTTGTTATCAAGCTAAACATGCGTTTTAGGATGAGGGTTTGCGATGATTGCTTTGACGAGTTCCCATTCTAAGGAAAAAGCCATGTGGAAGGACACCGCAGAGGTCATAGCAAGTCTCCTTTTCAAAGAGTATGAAAGGCTTGGAGCCATGAAGAATGGAAACACCATTTGGCACTACTTCGCAAAGCCTTACTACGGACGCTACCTGCTAACCATAGTGATAGCACGGAACGAAAAATGCGTTACAACACGGAAAGTTGTATCTAAAACTTATTTGGATAATCTAAAACAAAAACTCACAAAGGAGGGTTGCAATGATCGTTGAGCTTGAGTTGAAGGACTTGCAAACCCCACAGGGGCTTCTCCCTCGTGTCATCACCGGGACCGTTGAGGAGAAGGTTGAAGAGTATAAGGAGATGGTGGAAAACGGGACGGATTTTGACCCCATCTTGGTATGGAAACGCCCGGATGGCTCCTACTGGATCATTGATGGTGTCCATAGGACTGAGGCTTACAAGAGAGCAGGAAGAACTACCATCAAGGCTAAGCTCGTTGACTGCAAAGACGAACTTGACTACCGCATCAAAGCCATAGAGGCAAACCTAAAGCACGGCTTGCCTTTGAGGAAAGAGGAAAAGATCGTCCTTGCCCAAACGCTCTATAAGCTTGGGATAGATATTCCGGAGCTAACGAAGATCTTCGCCGTATCGCAAAGGACTATGTATTACTGGCTTCGGAGTATGAAGGATCAGGAAAAGGAAGAACTAAAAAAGCAAGCCTTAGAGCTTAGAAAGGAGGGGCTTACTGTAAGGGAGGCGGCGGAAAAGCTTGGGGTCTCACATATAACAATAGTGAGATGGGAAAACGAACTTGGAACATTTTTGCAAAATTTGCAAAAATGTTCCAAACCTTCTGAACCTACCCAGCCCTCAGACTCGGATGTCCCATTTTTGCAAAATTTGCAAAAATGGGACAAACCCTCTGAACCCCCTCAGCCCTCCGAACCTTCCGAGCCTTCCCCGACCACAGAGGACGACATAGAAAAGAAGCTTCAGGACTTTCTCGCTGGAAGGTTTCCTCTTGACGACGAAGAGGAAAAGCAAGAGGAAGAGGACGAGATCTTAGCCGACTACAAGCCAGAGCCTCGCAAACAGGATAAGCCTGTCTTTCCTCCTGAGCCTGAGCCTGAGGACTGGCCATACCCGGTGCAAGTCCCAGAGCACTTGCGGGAGCGCTTTGTCAAGGATAAGGAATTCCGCTTAAGAATGATGGCTGAGATAGACCTTTTCCGCCTTAGCAGGGGGAAAACACCGCTTTACAAGGAATGGATAGAGGAGAAGGAAGGGGAGAACTACGAAGAGGTCCTTGAGCGCTTCAAGGATCAACGCAAAAACAAGGGCGGAAGACCCCCGAAGGAAAGACCAAGTTTGGACGACGAGGGTCAGCTTGATTGGTTTTTCAACGATATCTACGGAAAGATTTTACATATTTCCATTGCATGGGACTGGTATATAGCTGAGCGTTTCTTGCTAAAGCTAATCAAAAAATTCGTAGACACCCGCTTAATCTCTGTGCGAGGGAAGGGCTGTAAGGAAAAGGGAGTGCTCGGCGTCTTTATTCAAAATGTAGACCCAGAACTGTATGAAAGCTACTTCTACCCTGAGTGGTGGGAAGAGCGGTATGGCAAGTTTAACAAGGGGGCAAGTAATGAAAGATAAAAAGGTTCAGGCAAGAGAGCTTTATAATGGTGGTTTTTCCATAAGCAAAATCGCCCAGATCCTTAATGTAAGCAAGTCTACCGTATGGGAGTGGCTATACAAGGAGAAAGTAAAGGAAAATCCTATCCAGATTTTTGTCCCGAATGAGCTAAAGCAAAAGGTTAAGGCTTTACTTACAACGAGGACTGAGGAGAAGGGACGGACGAGGGTCTTAAGCTTCTCCCAGATCTACCGCATCTTGAAAGAAGAGCTCCACGCCGTCGGTATAAACAACCGAGCCTTTTTCTATCGCTGGCTCAAAGCTTTCATCAAGGAAGAGTATGGCGGGCTGGAAAAGCTTGAACGGCGTCGCAGGAGCCTAAAAGAAATGCCAGCCTTCAGGCAGACAAAGGCGAAAATTCGCAGGGAGCCCGGCGTTATTGAGATCGACGCAACGGGCTACACCTGGAGAGGAAAAAACTACTTTATTTTGCTTGCTCGGGAGGTCTGGAGCGGGTTCTTCTTTGAGCCTTATTTGCTTGAGGTAAAAGAGACTACAGCTCGGCATTACAATAAGGCTTTAGACCAGTATGATATAGCAAAATTCATCATCAACATCTTTTCCACATGGGGCTTGCCTTACAAGGTCAAGACGGATAACGAACTAACCCTTAAGTCAGAGCTTATCACGAGGGGGCTTGCCGAGCTTGGGGTTGAGCTTGAGCATGTGCCCCCGTATTCCCCTAATTCAAAGCTTATCGAGCGAGCCATACGGGACCTGAAAGCCCTTATTCGGGAACAGGAGGCAGAGGACTTTGAGACCGCTTTGCTCCGAGCCATTCAGCAATACAACGAGATGGAACATCAGTTTGAAAACTTTGATAAGCCGGTCATCCCAGCCTTTATGCTTAAGCAGGTTGAGCTAAAGCCGGTAAAGCCGGAGAAGCTCCGCTTTGCCTTTGCCGAACGGTTCATCCGCAAGGTGATAAACAACACCATAACCATAGACGGACAACGCTACGAATTCCATTGCGAAAGCCTAAGAGCCGATACCTGCGAGCTTGGGAGAAAAGCCGAATATCCTGAGGTGGTAGCGGTGCGGTTCCTTGACGACATGTCCCGGTTGATAGTCTACGACCGGGACTTTGCATTCAAACTTGGAGAGGCGGTGCTCTTTACCGAGAAGGCTCCTTGTGATGTGCATGAGCTCAAAGAGGGTAAGGCTCAGGTTAGAAGGGTGCTCAGGCGCAGAAAGAAGCTAACAGATGAGCTTGAACGCTTAAAGCAAGCCCTGCCCGAGCCAAAGATTGAGCAAACGGGAGAGGATATTCTTCAGGTTTTGGCTAAGGGGGAGGCTAAGGAGAAGGCTCAGCCAGAAAGTCAAGAGTCTGTCCAAGACTTTGGGACGATCGACCTTATAAAGCTTTTTTCTTCAGAAGATAAGCCTTTTGTTATCGAACAAGATGATCAAAAAATCAACTAAGGAGGGTAGGCTATGCAGACGGTAGAAGAAATCTTAGAAGGAACGATAGCAAGCATAAACCACTTAAGAAAGAGCGTGTCAGGACCTGTCCATGCCTTGATCTGGGGGGCATGGGGGACGGGGAAAACTTACACCGCTCAGAAGGTTGCAAGCGAGCACGATAATGTCTTCTACATCAAGGTGCCGGATGGAGACATCACGAAAGGAAGGCTTTATAGGATGATAGGCTATGCCATCGGCTCTGGGGCAAGGCATACCTTTGAGGCAACGCTTGACATGATGATAGCTTACTGCGAGGTCTTGAACATCAAGCCTATTCTAATTTTGGACGAAGCCCAAAGAATTTTACGTAAGCCAACGATGATGAACGAGCTGAAGGACCTAAGCGAAATCCCAGCCCTAAACTTTAGCTATATCTTTCTTGGGGATAAGACTATCCCAAAGGTTATAAGCACCTATCCACACAGCATACACAAACGAGTTTTTATCAAACGGGAGCTTGACCTAATAAATGAAAGGATCATTGAAGAATTACTCAACGACTTCAAGGTAAAAGCCGACCCTGCGATGCTCCTTGAAGTAGCAAAAAAGAGAAATTGGACAACTATTGATGTGGTCTTTGTGCTTCAAGTAGCAAAGAAGATGAATAGCGCTCTAAACGAAGACATGGTTGGTAAGATTGCTCAGACGCTCGGAAGATAGTGGGGGGGGTTGGTAATGAGAGAAGGCTTAATCTGGCAAGCCATGCTAAAACGGGGGACTTTTTCCCCTTATGAGATCATAAACGACCTAAACCCGCCGGAGTTTATGCTTTCTTATGTCAAGCGGAAGGTTTATGGGCTTATCAGGTCTCAGCTTAAAGCAAACCTGCTTGAGGTGGTATCACAAAAGCCAGAGGTCTACCGGGTGAAGCTCCCAAAGCCTGAGCTTTGTCAAAACCCAAGCGGAGGGATGCGGAAATGCCAGATCTGCGGAAAGGAGTTTTTCCCCATGAATTCAATCCATGTCATCTGCCAAAACTGCAAACCCCTCTACAGGCGGGAAAAATGCCGAGAAATCCGTAGACGCAAAGGGGCGAGGGATTCTTACTTCTGGAGCGAGGAAGAGCTAAGAAGACTAAGAGAAACCTTCCCCGATCTCAGGTTTAATCGGGAGAAGGCTAAGGAGCTTTCTTACGAGCTTAATCGGAGCGTCATTGCCATCAAAAAGAAGTTAATAAAGCTAAGGAGGGAAAAGAATGGACAAACGGAGCATAGTTAGAAGGCTTGAGCAGGCTCTCGACTTTCTGGAAGCAGGAAAAGTAAACGATGCCATAGTTGTTTTGAACTTTCTGATAGATAAGCTAACAGCGGTTAAGGACGACACCGCAGAGCTAAATAAAAAGCTTCAACACCTTATGGGCTGGTATCTCAAGCTTTGGAATGATAAGCCCCCTGAGGCTTTGCGGTTTGTCACCTACAAGGAGCTTTTAGGCAAACACTTCAAAGAGCTTATTCAAATTTACGAGAGAAACCAGGAAACCATTGACGACTTAAAAACCGACTATGAAGAATACCGCAAAAAAGCAACTGCCAAGAAAGGCACAGGAGGTCTTCTTGAGTTCCGGGTGAAACTCCCCAAGATCAAGGCTATGCAGGGCAAAAAAGAGGATAGCTGGTGCTTAGACAATGCAAGGGGGGAGGATTACTATCTTCAGCATATTAAAGCCTCGAAGGAGGACTAAGCTATGTATGAGGTCGCTGAGAGCATAGAAGAGCTCAAAGCAAAACACCCCGAAGCCGAAATCGACGACGGGGAGGCTTACTATGTGGTCTTTATCGCTGAAAATGTGGCAATACTTTACAGGAAGCCAAGAGATTTTGATAAAATTAGGGAAATCTTAGCTTACGGATACTTCCCAAATAATATCTTGAGACAGCTTCCGCTGATTAAAGAGACTAAAGCGATAGGGGTGGTTAGGCGGTATAAGAACGCTAAGGGTTTTCTTCTTGAAGGTCCAGCTGGGGTAGGGAAGACCTTTGCCTGCACCTATGCCATCGCTGAGCTTGTCCGAGTGTATAAAGTAAATAATCCTTTATACATCTCTTGCATTACCTACAGAAAAAACGTCTGGGATAGATACCCGGATGCCGATTGCTACCTTATAGACGACTTAAACGCAAACATTGAGAGCATTGAGCTAAAGCTTGTTGAGAAAATCATTTATACCGCCTGGAACGAGAAGAAGTATCTTTTTATCACGACGAACACGCCTTTAACGAAGCTACAAAAGATCCTTGCCGAGCCAATTATAAGCAGAATTTTAAGCCTTTGCCAATACGCAAGGATAGACGATATAGACTATCGCTTACAAGATTTGCATGAGTAGCTATGAGCCCTTTTATCACTCCGAGCCCATTTTTGTCACCCCGAGCACTTCCCTCTCTGTCACCCCGAGCACTTCCCTCTCTGTCACCCCGAGCACTTCCCTCTCTGTCACCCCGAGCACTCCCCTCTCTGTCACCCCGAGCACTTCCCTCTCTGTCACCCCGAGCACTTCCTTCTCTGTCACCCCGAACATTCCCCTCTCTGTCACCCCGAGCACTCCCTTCTCTGTCACCCCGAACATTCCCCTCTCTGTCACCCCGAGCACTCCCTTCTCTGTCACCCCGAACATTCCCCTCTCTGTCACCCCGAGCGGAGCGAGGGGTCTTTTTTTATGCAATCTTTGCTTGAAAACTTGCCTTGTCTATTTTAATTTAAAAGCACAGAATGAAGCTTTATACCGTTGACGAAGTCGCTCAACTTCTAAAGCTCAGCAAGCGAACTATTTATTCTTACATTCAGTTTGGCTATCTCAGGGCTATTCAGGCAAAGGAAAAGAAAGCTCTACGCATCCCTGAGGATGCCTTGCAAGAGTTCTTAGAAAAAAACCAAACCGTCACAGAAATCTTGCCCCGCCCACGCTATAAACTAATCATTCGCAGAAACAACTCAAACGATAATCGTTAAAAGATTTCCCCCTTTTTATCGCCCCGAGCTCTCTTTTTTATCGCCCCGAGCTCTCTTTTGTCTCCCCGAGCCCCCTTTTATCGCCCCGAGCCCTCTTTTTTGTCATTCCGAGGCGTAAGCCGAGGAATCTCCATCTCATGACCAAAGAGGGATGCCTCGCTATCGCTCGGCACGACAGGAAAGGGATGTCGCCCCGAGCCCTCTTTTGTCTTCCCGAGCCCCCTTTTGTCGCCCCGAGCGTAGCGAGGGGGCTCCACTCTGTGCAATCTTTGCTTGAATTTTTTCTCTCCCCTTGTCATCTTTTAACCGATGACTGTGGTTGAACGAGATGTTATAAAAAGCGTCCTACAAAATATTCAGGTGATTTTAACTACTCCTAAAGGCTCGGATGTGCACCGCCCAGACTTTGGTTCAGAGTTATACAGGTTTGTAGACCAGCCCTTGACCGCCTTGACCGCAGGCAAGATTAAAGCTTATATCGTGGATGAAATAGAGAGATGGGAACCACGAGTCAAAGTCAAGGAAGTCAAGCTTGATAGACGCCTTGATAGGACAAAGATAGAACTTCTTTTAGCTATTGAAGACATAGAAACGAGGCAGACGCTATGGATATAAAGTTTGTAGAGACAGACGCAACTTACTGGGAAGGATTGCTGATTGATGCTTACGAGAAAATTACTCAGCGTCCGCTCTACCCAGCAGACCCTGAGCGCCTGTTAATCAACCTTCAAACCTACGCAAGCACTCTTTTAGCCATAGCCATAAACGAAACCGCAAAGCAGAATTTTCTTACTTTTGCAACCGGGCAACATCTTGACGCCCTTGCAGAGCTCTACGGGGTAAAAAGGCTTCCAGCTCGGAAAGCTCAAACTATCTTGCGTTTTTCCTTAGCCGAACCGTTAAGCTTTGATGTGGTCATCCCTGCCGGGACAAGAGCATCCGCAGGGGGAGACCTCTATTTTGCAACTTTGCAGGAAGCAAAGATACCAGCTGGAAGCTTATTCGTTGATGTCCCAGCCGAGTGTAGCGAGGCCGGAACAATAGGAAACGGCTTTTCCATCGGGCAGATAAAAAACCTTATGGACCCCTTGCCTTATGTTGCCTCTGTCTCAAACATCACCATGAGCCTAAATGGAGCAGATGAAGAAGACGATGAACGCTTCCGTGAGCGGATAAGGCTATCCATTGAGCGCTTCACTAATGCAGGCTCAAGGCAAGCATATATCTATCATACGCTTTCTGCCCATCAAGACATAGAAGATGTGGAAGTTTATAGCCCTGCGCCAGGTCAAGTAAAGGTTATCTTTACCGTGAAGAATGGCAACATCCCGGATGCGAGCATGCTTTCCCTTGTTCAGGATTATTTATCTTCAGAGCGTGTGCGTCCCTTAACTGACCAAGTCTTAGTCTCAGCCCCTCAGGTAGTCTACTTCGACATTGATTTAACTTTCTATGTGAATAAAAAAGATGCACCGAAGCTTTCTTTTATCCAGTCTGCGGTTGAAAAAGCAGTAAACGACTTTATCGTTTGGACAAGGGCTAAAATCGGAAGGGACATCTTGCCTGAAGAGCTAATTCGGCTTGTCAAGCAAGCAGGAGCTTACAGGGTAGACTTAGCCTTGCCAGTTAAGCAAGAGCTTACGATAGAGCAGATAGCCCATGCGCAAAATGTGAGCATTCGCTACGGAGGCTTGGTTGATGATTAAAGAACTTACCCCTCCGAGCATAAGAGAACTTCAGCACTTAGTAGATACCTTTGATGCAAGCTTTGAGGAGCTAAAAAAGCATATTATCACAGTTCTTATCTATCCCCGCATCGATGAGATAGAGGATGAGAGGTTGCTTGACCTTTTAGGCTGGCAATTCCACATCGAAGGCTATGACCAAGCTCAAACCATTCAGGAAAAACGCAACCTAATCAAGCACGCCATCGAGCTCCACCGCCACAAGGGCACACCATATGCAATTAAAAAAGTATTCCAAGCTTTGAATTTAAACGCCAACTTACAAGAATGGTTCGACTACAACGGCGACTATTACAAGTTTAAAGTGCTCGTTAAAAGTGTTATACAAGACGAAGAGACATACCGCAAATTAATCGAGCTAATCAACGAATACAAGAATGTCCGCTCTTGGCTTGACGCAATCGGCTTCCATCGTGAGTGGTCAAACAGTATCTATTACGCATTTGCTAAGAAAAACGGAAAACACTACAAGATAGGTTTGCATGTAGATACATCCGTTGAGCCTCATACTTTTTATACCGGCCTCGCCCAGAGAATTTCAACATCCTACCAGATAGGTCTATACGAGCCTCAAACATCCGTTGAGCCTCATACTTTTTATACCGGCCTCGTCCAAAGGGTCGCAACCTACATGGCTATATATCCAGCTAATTAGGAGGTAGCAAATGGCAGACTTTAAAGGCACGATACTTACCCTGAAAGGTAGAAACCTTTTAGCTAAAGCCCAAACCGGAGTCACACTAACTTTCACAAAAATAAAGCTCGGCGATGCTCTCTGGTCCACAAACACAGACCCAACACAGCTAACAGACCTTGTTTCCCCCAAACTTAATCTCCCTATACAAGAAATTAGAGTGGTCGGTGATGGGACGGTCCGGTTGCGGTTTGTTTTGACTAACACAGGGCTTTCTCAAGGTTTCTTCATGCGAGAAATCGGGATTTACGCCCAAGACCCAGACCTCGGCGAAATCCTCTACGCCGTAGCCTACGCAGGAGACCGTGCTGATTTTATTCCTTCTGATGGCGTCACTAAAGTTGAGAATGTAGTTGACATCTATACCGTCATTGCAAACGCCCAGAATGTCACCGCAGTGATCTCCGATACGGTTGTCCTTGCGACAAAGCGAGATATAGACGAGCTTGCCCAGAGCTTAAACAACACAGCATCAAACCTTAGCAACCAGATTTCTACAGTTAAGCCCGAAGCCGGATCCACAGCCCCAAGCCTTGTATATCAGGGCAAACTCTGGGTCGATGCAAACGATTTCCTGCAATACTTCGACGGCTTAAACTGGAAAAATGTAAAAACATCCTTCGCCGACACCGTCGACGGCTTTCATGCAAGCTTAACGCCAGCACCGAATGTGATAGTTCCGCTTAATGCAAGTGGGATTTTAGATTTAAGTGCGACTTATGTAAAGAGTGATGTGTATACGATAAGAAGAATAAATGGTAATAGTTTAACTTCTGATTATCCTTTAGCAGTAGGTGAAGAAGCAATTTATACGTTTTCTACTTCATCACCACCTATTTATGTTCCTTTGCGTATTGCGACGGATCCGTATGGAGTTTATTTGATATTGATTTTTGATTATATAATAAATCAACCAAGTTCATATCTAGGTCATTATTTCTTATATGCGAACAATACGACTTATAGTGATGCCTTTAAAGTTACTTTTATAATATTTAGCGAAGGTTCTACAAGTTTAGAGTTTGTAACATATTCAAGCTCATCTTTCTTCTTTGATTGGTTTCCGGGGGGTATATGTTCTGCTATTGTAAATGTATATAACAGAGTTGCAATTTTTGAAAGTTCAACAAATATTGCAACTAATGGATTGTTTCCAGGTAGTAGAAGGATTGGAACTACAAGATGGTTAGACAAATCTACCGCATGGACTTCATTAGGGACTATGCAATGTAATTCAACTGGTGGTGTTATTTTAGTCAGGAGGTTAGCATAATGAAGGTATGGGCTTATATTCATCCAGAACTTAATATACTTTGTTGTGCATTGTTAAAAGAAAGTATTCCTGAAGGAATTGAAGCGATTGAATTTGAAGTAGAAAGTCTTGATGATGTAATTTATGATGGAACACAGATAAGGTTAAAAACTCAGGACGAGAAACTACAAGAACTCAAAGCTCAAAAGCTTTCAGAGCTAAAAACTTATGTAGCATCTTTACTTGCTCAAACTGATTATGTAATCACGAAGATAGCAGAAGCTCAGATACGAAATGATATGGAAGAAGTAGAAGCCCTTAAACAAAAGTATTTAGCCCAACTCCAGCAAAGAGAAGCAATCCGAGCTTGGAACGAACAGATGAAGCAATCCATAAAAAACGCCCAATCCCTCGACGAACTCCTCAGCCTTGAAATCAAGTTTGAGGAGCCCCCCAATGCTTCTTAAACTACTTACCATCCTTTTTACACTCTCCCTGCTTTCCAACGCCCTATTTTATGCCCTTTACAAGCACGAACGCAAAGCTCACTTTAAAACCATGCAGACCCTTACCCAATGCCAATCCGACTTAAAAACTACTTCTCAACAGCTTTCCGAGTATGCGCAAAAGTATGAAAGCCTCAAAAAACTCTGCGAGCTTGATAAAAAACGCCTTGAAGCTAAATATTCCCGCTTGCTTAAAACCGCAGCCAAGCCCACCCCTTATATAACCATCCCTCAAACAAACGATGAATGCCAAGCACTGAAGGAGATGCTCGATGAAGCGTCTAAACATTTTATTAATTAGCCTTGCCTTGTTTGGTTGCGTCCAGATGGCGCCTAAGCCTCAAATCATTGAAAAAGAAGTCTTTGTAAAATGCCCCATCCCAGACATTCCAAAGACCGAGCGCCCCCGTATTAAGCCCGAAGCCCCTTATCCTGAAAAATTGCAATGTCTTTTAAACTATATTTTCCAACTCGAGAGGGAACGAGACATGTTAAGGGAGGTGCTTGACGCATGCAAGAACGAGAACTAATTAAACGCCTCGCTCGGTATTACTACCCTGACCTAATCCTTGCAACCATCTTTTTAATCATCAGCCTTATTTTTGTCTACGACCCCCCAACCCTCATCTCAGCCATCGCAAGGAAAATCGCCCTCACCTCAGCCGGGCTTGTTTACTACTACATCACCCGATTTATCAAAATTGGACAGATCGAATGGAGAGACCCCTATGACAAAATTTACAGCCTTGCTATTCTGCTTTATACAGCTCTTGTTTTTGCCTTTGGCTAAAGCTGAAGATAGATGCTTAGCCCTTTTGGAGCCTATTAGAACTGCCTCTCAACGCTACCTTGCTGAAGACTTCCCTTACTGGTATAACCTTGCAACCTCAAAGAAAGAGACAAAATGCCGATGGCTTACCTCAACGGACGGGCATGGCTCAATTGGCTATTTTCAGCTTACTCCCAAGTTTTTAGACCCTTACCTTCGCCCTTTATTCCCAGACTATGATAAACCCTATTCCAAAGACCACTTCTTCGCTTTCGCCTATTATCTGGGGACCCTTATCCGCTCAAACCCAGTCCAAAAGCTTTGGCTTGCCTACCAGCGTTACAACGGTGGGGACTGGGTCTTAAAAGAGTGCAAACTTGCAGGAAGCTTTGACTGGTATCTTTGCCGTCTTGCTTGTTTTAACTGCCGAACTCTCGGCGGCAAAAGATGTAGAGGCGAGGTTTGCGTTTGGAAGACCGCTTCAGGTTGCAAGCGATACCGCCACGCCTGCGACATTAACTATTCCTACTCGGCTATTATCTATCAAGAAGCTCAAAGCTACCGTAAAGGCTCAGATGCCCGCTGGCCTTTTTGGTGACCCGTTCGGATTTTATCCTGATTTTACCCGTTCGGTTTTTGAAACAAACTCAAATGAGCTAAAAAAGTTGTTCCGAACACCTTTCAAAGCCTGAATTTACAAGCCCTCCCAACCCCACCCCCGTTCGGTTTTTCTGAAAAGTAATTCCAACGTCAAGCCCTAAAACCTTCATAAAAAGTCTTAAACTTTATAAGGTTTCTATAAAAGCCTCACATCTTGTTTTGAGTTGTCCCACATCTTCCATGCTATAGTTAGTATCTATTTTTA